>Ga0315338_1003171_pt1 | contig 14767 bp, 16 predicted proteins | sample ASW8metaG_FD_204518 | JGI IMG/M metagenome (GOLD analysis project Ga0315338, IMG submission 204518) | Ammonia-oxidizing marine archaeal communities from Monterey Bay, California, United States - ASW #8 | ecosystem: Environmental > Aquatic > Marine > Coastal | place: USA: California | collected... | reverse complement strand
GCGTGGTGTGGGAGGCTTCTCACTTCGGTGTGACCGCCGACACAATTAAGGATGCTGTCGAGCGGTACTCCTCTTCGTAGCAATTCCGTAATTCAGTATCATGAAAAGCGTAGGAGAGACGCGATGGGTATGTTCTAATTTGTTCAAATAATCGAATAGTTTGTGCGAGCGTTTACTCATGCAGGAGATTTTTTGGTAACGGCGGCGAGGCTAAGTCAAAGTTAGGATGGTGCCGAGCACCCGTTAGAGCGTCGCCGGCCATAGTCCGACCGCTGTTTCGCATCCCGCACCCGTCGCACACTTCCACTTCCTGGCGCCGAATCGAACGATTTGGTGCAGATGAGACCTGAATTTCAATTTAATATCTCCCGAGAATTTATGACGCTACTAAGTGAGTCCGAAAATCCTTCTCCGAAGAGGCGCCGTTGGCTCTATGTGCTGGTCGCGATGGTTCTGACAGGCGGCGCAACGTACTTTCTTCTGCTGGGGCCGTCGGTTCAGCCCGAGCCTGAAACGTCGCCCGTGCCGGCACCTTTATCAGCACCATCAGCAGTGCCAACGGTAGTCCCCACCGAGCCCGAACCAGCTCCGATCGAGCCAGAGGTTGTTGAGCCACCGCTGCCGATTCTCGAACCAGTGCCCGCGGCGATACCGGACCCGGTATCTGCGTCGCCACAGATTGTGTTGCAGATCGCGGCTGATATCGATGGGGCGGATGTCTTTATAGACCGCCAGTATGTGGGAACAACACCGTTCGAGTCAGCTGCACTCGCTCCCGGTCGATACCGTGTTAACGTCTCCGCATCTGGTTACGAGACCCACGCAGAGGACGTCGAAGTCACTGGAACCCCAACCTCGATAATGGTTACGTTTAAAGAAGTACGTCTAGATGAACGGACTGCCGTCGTACATAAACACCGATTCGGCGACTGTGCCGGAGAACTTGTCGCCACCACGAGTGGTATCCATTATCAGACTAGTGACGACGATGCATTCGAGGTCGCGCTCGACGCCTTGGAAGAGTTCACGGTCGACTACCTTGAACACAACTTACGCATCAAAGTTAGAGATGGCCGTACATACAATTTTACAGACGACAAAGAAAACGCAGATGCACTCCTCGTCTTTCACAGAGAAGTCGAGAACGCGCGCAACCGTCTCGCCCTTGGTGATAAAGCGGTGTTGCCCTAGCAAAGTGAAATGGCGATAGCGCGTCTACGAGAGGGAAAAGAAGTTGTTATGGTTGCGCGATTGTTGGCTCGAAGGTCCAGAGGTCACGGTTGAGGAGAACGCCCCACGTGTCGTCGAATGGATGAACCTCGTTGACTTGGAACTCGCCGCGGTACACGGGTAGTCCGGCATTGGCCCACGCAAAAAGTGAGCCGTCAAGGTTGACCGCATTGGTGACACCTTGCTCGTGAAGTTCCTTTACAAATGCAGCAGAACGATAACCGACGGAGCAGTAAGCAACGACAAGCGTATCCGGGGTAGCGTGCTCGAGCGCGACAGAGGCGCTAGCAGTCGATGTTACCCGTTGTGCCCCGGGCAGATGACTGACGGCAAATTCCGCCGCCTCGCGGACATCGAGGAGTAAGATATGACGCCCACTGGCGAGAGCGTCGGCGAGCTCGGTAGTTGTCACGCTGGGCACATCAGGGTGGTCGTTCTGAATCAGTCGATCGACCTCGCTCCAATCAAGCTGCCTATTCTCGCCACCGCAGTTGATCGACAGTGAGAAGACCAAGGTCAAGCCGACACAAACGAGTGAACGATGGAGGTTTCCGCAATGCATCTTTTTCGAGTTTGCTAGCGATTAGGGCTCTAAACCAGAGGCTTCACGGGCGACTCGGTTGAAGAACTTGGTCTCGATACTTTAGGTCACTTTTGTCGACGTCGAAGAGAGGCCTGTGAACTAGCAACATCCCTCTTTAGATCCCGGAGGTGTCAAAGCGCGTGAGTGACACACTACGTGTCGTCGGTGCCTTGTTTGAGTCTGTGCCGGGTGACTGCAAGGACCGTGTCGCGGAGCGTCGGGTCAACCACCCCCTTGAAGTAGCAGCCTTCGTCCATGATGAGGCTAGCGGTCACGATGCGACCCTCCACTTTCCCGCTCGGCAGGAGTTCGACCCGTTCCGTCGCGCTGAGCTTACCCTTTACGGTGCCGAGAACGGTGACGGTTCGGGCCATTACATCCGAGCTGACGTTGCCATATTTTCCGATGGCCAGTCCGTGGTCCGGAACCATAACGCGCCCTTCGACCCGCCCCTCGATGATTAAGTGTTCACCCGAGCGAACCTCGCCTATCACCGAGATTGTTCGACCGATAGACGTAATACCCTCAGGGACGTCGAGGTTAGGCAGCGGGATGAGGTCGTCAGCCGGTATGGTCAGGGTTGCGCTCCTTTTCAAGAGCCGTACGATCCATCGAAGGCAGTATCAAGTTCCGCTTGGAGTCTCAGTCTGGCAGCGAGTCGTTTGTGGTCTACAACGTGCAACAGGATCCTCTAGGCACGCGGTTTCGGGAGGCCAAGAACCTGGCGTTCGACGTGAAGATCAATCGCCTATTCAGGCTTTAGTGGTCTGTACCGACTGCCAGGGTCGATACAGACCACCGGTGTGCGACTAGGAGGTTGACGGTATACGAGTCCCAGTCTGTCGTCTGCCTATTGGCTCCACGGCGGCACGATTTCATTCGTTCTCGCGTAGGCAATGAGCTGGCCGAGATGCTCGTGCATATCGCCACCTACGAACAGAATGATGTCCGGAGTTGTACGCTCCTGCCCGAAGAGTTCGCGTGAGCCGACTAGGGTGGCTGGGTCGATCGCCTCAATTTCCATCCTCAGGTAGTCAAAGCCCTTGTTGAGGTGATCAATTACTTCGGCCTTGTCGGTAAGCATTCTCAGCTCGCCCTGTTCGTCTCGACTGATGGCTGCGGTTCCACCGAGTGCCGACGGGGCTAAATTGTAGCCTTCGGTGGCAATGAGCATCAGTACTTCTGAAACCGAGCGAACACCTTCCATCGGGCGCCAAGTGTACTCATCCTCTGGGAAGGCTTCGGCGAGTCCGAGAAATTTCTCCCGCATCACCTCGACGTTGGCGAGAAAGGACGCTTTTTCGCCGGCGGCAGCCTCAGTGGTCGCTTCCGCTCTTGCTTCAGCTACCATCTCAGCTGCCATTTCTGGAGTCACTCCATCCTGGCCGCACGCCGTCGAAAATACTGTGACGAGAGCCAGGCTTACCAGGCACAGAGTTGGGGGGACTCGCTCAGTCGAGTGGAGACGTTGAAAGAATCGTAGAAACATTAACTAGGCTCCTTGGCTTATACAAATTTTAAGGGAACGCCAGTTGACATGCTAACCCGAGGTCGAGCGCGACAGCAAGGGTCGCATCGCCAGATATCAGGGTATCTTTCACGGTGAAGAATGCGATGGAAGCGTGTGAGTCTTACTGCGAAGTAGGTGCGCTGAAGGCGGTCAACTGCTTGCTATACTAGCTGTTGCTGCCATGTCGAGCGGGAGTAACTCAGTGGTAGAGTGTCAGCTTCCCAAGCTGAAGGTCGCGGGTTCGACCCCCGTCTCCCGCTCCATTCGTTTCAACCATGGGTATATGGATGGTCATGCAGAAGAGGGTGTATGAACCACCTGTAACAGCGCCACGGCGAACACCTTCACTGGTTTGGGTCGGTGCTGTCACGGAGTATCAATTCATGTTGCCCCAGAGCTGCTTCAGCCTCTTCTCTCGACCGCACTGATAGCTATAGAACTTGTAGCGAAGAGGGTTTTTCTTGTAGTAATTTTGGTGATACTCCTCTGCCGCATAGAACGCTGTCGCCTCGGCTATTTCGGTCGCAATTGATTCGCTGAAACGCGCTGACCGTTCCAGCGAGTTTTTCGACTGGCGCGCCAGCCGCTCCTGTTCCTCATTGTGGTAGAACACCCCGCTGCGGTACTGTGACCCGGAATCGCAGAACTGCCTATTTCGAGCCACCGGATCGATATTTCGCCAAAACACATCGAGCAGTTGCGGGTATGTAATGACGGCGGGATCGTAGAGCACCTGCACGGCTTCGGTGTGACCGGTAATACCCGCCGACACTTCTTCGTAGGTCGGGTCTGTTGCGTGCCCACCGATGTAACCCGATGTGGTTGAGATTACCCCTGTCAGTTCATCGAACGGAGGCTCCATGCACCAGAAACATCCGCCCGCAAAGGTGGCTGTGTGAAGCCTGGTTTCGGGTTCCTGCCCCAAGGCCACACCGGTTACCAGAAACAGTGCAAGTAAGAGATTGGTCATGTTCATCGTCATGTCCTCTTCAGTTTAGCTGGAAGGCTGTCACCTTCGTCGAGCTTGACTGAGGGGACTAGAGATGTTCGATCGACGATGAGACTGCCGACATAGGACACTAGCCGCGAATTAACGACAGGACTTCGTCTCGCCGTGTCTCCATCTGTTCCTGTGTGTTCCCTTCGAGGTTCAGTCGGATGAGGGGTTCGGTATTGGAAGGCCGGACGTTAAAGTGCCAAGTGGGGTACTCCACCGACAGGCCGTCTATCCGGTAGGTGTGCCCGTCTCGGTAGTGCTTCTCGATCCGATCGATCGTTGACTGGACCGCTTTTAAATCAGGCATTTCAGTATTGATTTCACCCGAGATGAAATATCTCTCGCGCAAGGGCGCCAGTAACTGGCGGAGGGTCATATTCTTAACCGACATGAGTTCCAGGATCAGAAGTGCTGGGATAAAGCCGTTGTCGGCAAAGAAGTTGTTCCGAAAGTAGTAGTGCCCAGTCACTTCGCCACCGAAGGCCGCGTTCTCTTCGCGCATGCGCTTCTTGAAGAAAGCGTGACCGACCCGGTTCATTAAGGCCGATCCTCCAAATTTCTCCACCGTCTCTTTTACCGCATGGCTGGCCCTCACGTCGTAGATGATCGTGGCCGCCGGCTCTTTGCGTAGGAACGCCTCGGCCAGGAGCGCCGTGATGAAGTCACCTGGGACGAACTCACCGTCACCATCGACAAAGAAGCATCTATCTGCGTCGCCATCCCACGCCACCCCTGCATCTGATTGCTCAGCGAGCACCCGGTCAATGAGGTCACGTCGGTTTTCCTTGAGTAGCGGGTTGGCTTGGTGGTTAGGAAACGTGCCGTCGATCTCGAAGCACAAACGCGTGGTATCACACGGAAGTCGGTCGAAGAGTGGAGGTCCGACCAGACCACCCATCCCACTCCCCGCGTCGAGGACGAGCTGGAAGGGTCGAATCACAGAGGGATCAATGAATGACAGGACATGGTCGATGTAGTCATCAAGGAGGTGGCTTTGGGATAACGTTCCTCGGGGTCCCGCTGTCGGAAGCTGGTCGCTGAGAATCATGTTTCGGATGTCCGAGATGCCCTCGTCACCGCTCAACGGGATTGCCTGCTGCCGAACTAGTTTCATTCCGTTGTATTGCTTCGGATTGTGGGATGCCGTGATCTGGGCGCCACCATCGAACTGATCGCGGGCGACGGCGAAGTACAACATGTCTGTGGCGAGCATCCCGAAGTCGACTACGTCTGCTCCTTGCTCACGAGCGCCCTCGATGAATGCCGCCGCGAGGGTGGGTGACGACAGACGCATGTCGCGGGAGACAGCAATGCGCTTGGCGTTCAGATACGCCACGAACGCTCGTCCAATTTGCTTGGCGACGTCCTCTCGAACCTGATCGGGATAGAGCCCGCGAACGTCGTAGGCCTTAAAGATGCTCGGGTCGAAAATCGGTGCTGACATAGTCTCCCTTGGGTCTCTTGTGGGGGATTTACCCGACGTGGGTATAGCGGGTGATAACCGACTTGTCGCCGATGACGGCCCCTGGCCCGACGACCGCCTGTGCTTCGACGATGACGTCATGGCCGAGAACGGCATGCCGAATTGTGGCCTCCGATCCGATTACTGAACCCGGCCACAGGATAGCCCCGTCGATAACAGCTCCGGTACCGACCGACACCGATGTCCCGATCACGCTATGGGGCGTGATTCGTGCACCGGCGTCGACCCGGGCGTGCGGCGCGATGTAGCAAGGCCCTTCAAGCTGTGCTTCTGGATCGACGACGGCGTCAACGGCGACGTGCGGCTGGCCAGTCGTGCCATGGGCAAAAGGATAGGCGTGACAGGCTCCGGTCATGATGTCGCGATGGGCCTGCATGTATTTTTCTGGTGTTCCGATATCGATCCAGTAGCCCCGGTGGACGTAGGCGACAAAGGTGTCACCTCGCGCGACGAGTGATGGAAAGTACTTTCGCTCGATCGACCAGTTCGTGGCCGTCGGGATCAGGTCGAACATCTGAGTTTCCAGGATATAAATACCAGCGTTGATCGTGTCACAGGTGATCTCATTAGCGCTTGGCTTCTCGAGGAAGCGTCGCACATCACCGGCTTCTTCCGTCTCTACCAGGCCGTAAGCTGAAGGGTTCTCGGTCGGCGTCAATACAATGGTGGCTTTGGCGTCGCGACGCCGATGGAGATCGAGGGCAGCCTGAAGGTCGGTGTCGGTGAGGACATCCCCGTTAAACACGATGACGGTGTCCTCGATGCCGCTTGACGCGTACTTGACGGCACCCCCCGTCCCGAGTGGTGTCGGTTCGACTACATATCGAATGTGAAGACCGATGTCGGATCCGTCGCCGACCACACGCTCGATCGCTGCTGGTTGATAGTTCAAGCTGAGAATCACCTCGTCGACTTCAGGCAGCTGTTTGAGGAGCTCGATCTGGTAGTGGAGAAACGGGCGATCAAAGATTGGAACGACCGGTTTAGGCGTATTGAGGGTAAGCGGCCGGAGACGCGTACCGAGCCCTCCAGCCAGGAGGACGGCCTTCATCACAGAGATCATAGCCTACCGTCCCTCAGCTCGCGTTGGATTCAGTCAGGAGTTGGCAGGTTACAATGTAAGTGGCCAGCGTGTCGCAGACGCGACAGTGTGTGTGATGAATCTCCCGAATGTACTGACCCTGGTTCGCATCTTTCTTGTCCCGTTTCTCGTCGTGGTTCTGCTAACGAGATTCGAAGCCGAGCTAATTTTCGGTCTTCCCAAAGAAGTCGTCGGCGCGGCGATATTTGGGGTGGCGGCGTTTACCGACTGGCTTGACGGGTACCTGGCTCGTCGGCGTCGCCAGGTGACGGCGTTGGGACAGATGATGGATCCGCTGGCAGACAAGCTTCTAGTCACGGCGGCTCTAGTGTCGCTCGTCTGGATGGAGCTGGCAGCCGCGTGGATGGTGTGGGTGATCCTCGGTCGAGAGCTCGCGATCACCGTACTTCGGAGCATTGCCCATGGCCGGGGTGTGAACATCCCCGTCTCACGCTTGGGTAAGGTCAAGATGGTAATGGAGATCGTCGCCATCCTACTGCTGATGCTTGGTAATCAGGTGGAGCTGTTCTACGTCTTTGGGACGGTGGCCCTGTGGGGTGTCTTGGTTGTGGCGCTTGTCTCGGCCGCTGACTACTACCGGCGCTACAGTCAACTGCTGTCGGACCCGAAGGTTGCGGATTTTGAACAGGCGAGACGCCTGGCAACCCGCTCACCGAGACGCGCTGGCTGACACACGCGGCCTCTGTTGGTTTTCACGCCTCGAAATTTGCCTCTGATCGGCGAAGAGACCGGAACGTCAGGACCGCCGAGGAGAGAGCTACTTGGAGCTGGGAGTTTCCACGGCGAAAAAATCGTCGCCGGTGTTCTCCTCGTTCGACTCGAGGGGTGCGGCCGAACCAGATTCTAGCCGCGTTTCGATATCCGCGAGAGCGGCGGCGGCTTCTTCGTTGAACTCCGTACCCGGGAACTTCTCAAGCAGGGTTTGAAACGCCGACAACGCCCTCTCATAGTCACCGCCTTGGTAGAACGAGTCGGCTAGATAGAAATGCGCAGGCTCACGATCGGAAAAATGCGGGTTGGTGGTGAGCACCATATCCAGGCGCTCGATCGCCCCTGGCCACCACTCAACTCGGTGGTAGTACCGCCCGACGATAAACTCTGACTCCGACAAACGATCTTTGGCCTCCTGGAGGTAGCCTTGGACTTCGCCGACCATTTCACTATTGGGATGTCGTTCGAGGAATACCTCGAACTCGCGAATCGCTGACTGGGTCCACGTCTGATCTCGCGTAGGTGGTCGCATCTGGTGATGATGGACCAGGGCGAGCTTGAACTGCGCGTAATCGGCGCGGGGATGTGTCGGGTAGAGGCTGAGAAAGTCCTCATATTCTGCGAGAGCAGAGACGTAGTTGGCCGCGCCTCCCTGGCTCTCGTAGGTATCGGCGACACCGAGCCTGGCGTCGGCCCGAAGCCCACTTTGCGGGTAGTTGTCTCGGACCTGAAGAAAATACTCGCGCGCCTCTACCCAGCTGCCTTCCGATAAGGTAGCGGTGCCGCGTTCGAACAGAAGCTGGTCACCGCCGACGGTCGCCGGTGTGATTACCGGCTCGGAGGACCCGCAGGCAGCACCGATAGCCGCGATGGTGATGCCTGCGAGCCACGGTAAACGTCGGCGCGCGCCGATCGCGAAGTGTCGATTGTATGATGTGGTCACTTTACTGATACCGGTATCGTAGCTATCCATTCGTGCTCTGAGCGAATCCCGTCCTCCAGTTCCACGGCTGGAGTAAAACCGAGGTCCTGTTTCGCCATGGTCGCGTCGGCGTAAGTATTGCGCATGTCACCCTTCTGCACTGGTTGGCGGGCGATGGTAGGAACTTGCCCGGTGACGGTTGCCATCACGTCCAAGACCTGATTCATCGAGACGCGCGCCCCGCCTCCGATGTTATAGACGTGCCCAGAGCGTCCGCGTTTTCCAGCGGCAATGGTAGCGGTTACCGCATCGTCAATAAACGTAAAGTCTCGAGTCTGCTCGCCATCACCATACAGCGTGATCGGTTGACCGTTCTGAATTGAACGGAGAAAACGATTAAAGGCCATGTCGGGGCGCTGGTACGGGCCATAGACGGTGAAGTAGCGCAGTGAAACAGTCGGCACCTCGTGGTTTACAAAGTACAGCTGGCACAGGTGCTCCGCGGCCAGCTTCGTCACGCCGTACGGTGACAGGGGCTGGGGGCGAGCATCCTCGCGCATCGGGATCACGACGCCGTCTCCATATACGGACGAACTTGAGGCATAGACAAAGCGTTCGAGACTCCGCCCAACACACGCCTCAAGGAGTATCTGTGTCGCGTTAACATTGCAGGCCGTGTAGATCGAGAAATCTCTACCCCAGCTTTGCCGAACACCCGCCTGCGCTGCCAGATGAAAGACGTGAGTCACGTCGGTCAGCAGCTCGGTCCAGTTTGCTGTCGCGATCTCGGTCTCGACGAAGCAGCACCTAGGGTGATCGCGAAACCGCTTTACGTTCTTTTCTTTCAATGCCCGCGCGTAGTAATCGGTGAAGCAGTCGACACCGGTAACGCAGGCCCCGGTGTCAAGTAGTCGTGTGGTGAGGTTTGACCCGATAAAACCGGCAGCACCGGTGACGACCGCCTTCACTTCAAGACCGCCTGGATCTCTTCGGGTAGTCGGTGGGGTTGCCCGGACGTATTGACGGCTGCGTGCACCGTTCGACCTGCCGCCAGGGGCCTGCCATCTGCTCGCCGGGAGACGTCATACTCGAAGTGTACCCTGACCGGCGACACCAGTGATCCCGTCGTGACGATCTTGAGTTCGTCGTCGTATCTAGCCGAGTCGCGGAACGTGCAGTAGGCCTCGATCACAGGCAAAAGGATTCCGTCTCTCTCGAGGTCGCGGTAGGTGCGCCTGAGAGACCGTAGCAAATCGCATCGTCCCACTTCGAACCATACGAAGTAATTTGCGTAGTACGCCACACCCATTTGGTCGGTTTCCGCGTACCGGACTCTGACGTGTGAAGAATGTGCAGCCACGACACTGATTACCGTGGCCCATGCAAGGTTGTCGGTGTACCCGCGAGTGCAGCGTTACGTAAGGCCTGCGTTGCTGCTTCGGGATTTTCGGTTCCGTAAATCGCCGATCCAGCGACGAGAATCTCAGCTCCGGCTTCCACGACATCAGCAGCGTTCCCCGGTTGAATGCCGCCGTCAATCTCAACGGGTGCGTCGTTCTGTGCCTTGTCAAGAAGTGCTCGTACCGCGCGGACCTTCGCTGGACTTGACGGAATATAGTCCTGACCTGAGAACCCTGGGTTGACCGACATGACCAACACGAAGTCGACCAAATCGGCTACCGACGCTACCGCCTTAGCAGGGGTCGATGGATTCAGTACGGCTCCAGCCTGAAGTCCGAGCACCTTAATCGCTTCCAGGGTGCGGTGGAGATTGGGCGACACTTCCACGTGGACGGATAGCATTGCCGCACCTGCGTCTGCGAATGCCTCGATGTGTCGCTCAGGCTCGACGATCATCAGGTGGACATCAAGCGGAACCGTGACAACCCGACGGAGCGCGCGCACGACTGGAACTCCGATCGTGATATTAGGAACGAACCGTCCGTCCATGACGTCGACGTGAATCAGGTCGGCCCCACCACGCTCAACCTGCACGACATCTTCGGCTAGGCGAGCGAAGTCGGCCGACAGAATCGACGGAGCAATGCGCAAGGTCATTGGCTGACCTCAACGGAGATCGATTCGCCAGGGGCGATCTGGAAACCGGCTTCTGGAGACTGGCGCAGGATGATGCCAGGTGGGATGCCTGGGTACGGATGGTCGGCGACGACCGCGATGCGGAATCCTCGGCTCCTGAGTACGTCGGCGGCGGCCGCGCTATTGACACCGATCAAATTCGGCATCACAAACGTCATGCCACGCTCACCGCGGTTGACCAGGAGCGAGATCCGCTGGGCGTTGCCGTCGGGGGCTTTCGCCTGGGCAACAACGGCGTCGATCTGATACTGATTCGATCGAATCTCAGAGAGTCCGTGTAGGGAAAACCCGTTCTCCTCTAGGCTGCGCCGGGCTGCCGACTCAGAGGCTCCGATCAATGAGGGAATTGAAGCCGGTGTCGGTCCGGAACTCAGCCACGTCTTGACGCTGCGTTGGCTACGAGTGGTCAGACCTGAACTGGGGTCCTGCTCAGCAACACGACCAAGGGTGACGGTGTCGGTTACTCGGCGGACCGGGTCGATTCGTAAGGTGAGCTCCAGTTCGGCGAGGACGCCCTCAGCCTCCTCCGGGGTCAGCCCTCTCAGGCTGGGGACGGAAACTTCTCTGCTCTTTAAAGCCAGTTGGAACGACGCCAACGCAAACAGTCCATAGGTGGCCCCGAGCGCACCCAGGAGGGCGACCAGCTTACCAACTCTAAAAGCCCACTTCGTGAGTGGCACTTTTGCCGCCATCCTATTTACAAGTGTAGCGCAAGTGCTTATTTCGTAAAAAGTTCATGTTACGTTGCGTTTGAGCGTAGCGGCAAAAAACGCCTCGAGACGATCGCGGTGGGGAAGCGTCTGGAAAAAGCCGTCCTGATCGATAAGTGGAGCGAGGCGAGGGACTGTTGGTCGTTCGATTGTAAAAGTCGGGTGGTTCTCCAGAAAGCGTTTGACGACGGCCTGGTTTTCCTCAGGTTCACTGGAGCAGGTGGCGTATAGCAGTCTTCCCCCCGGCTGTACAGCAGTTGCCGCGCCGTCAAGCAGTGCCAATTGCGTGGCGACCAATTGGGATAGATGGTCAGCGGTTCGTTTCCATTTGATGTCAGGGTCACGTCTAAGTGTGCCAAAGCCTGAGCACGGCACATCCAACACGACCCACTGGTGAATCGGCCCAAACGGTGGATGCCGAGCGTCGAGACGTACAACCTGGGTGCAGAGAGTCTGAGCCTGCGCTAGGGTTCGCGAAAGGAGTGCCGTTCGATTGGGACGGATATCAGCCGAGACGAGCAGTCCTTGGTCCGCCATGGCTCCGGCGACGATAAGCGATTTTCCACCGGGTGACGCGCAGGCATCCAGCACATGGTCGCCTGGCTGCGCTGTCACGAGTTCAGCGACGAGCTGGGCTGCCTCGTCCTGGAACCAGAACAGACCACGGGTTGCGAGCGTCGAACCCAGTGGATTTCCCCGGGTTACGATCAACGCGTTTGGTGTCCATCTGCCGGTCTTGGTCTCAACACCGTCAAGTGCAAGCTCGTCGGCTAGCTGCTGGGCTGAGATAACTAAGGTATTAACTCGCAAGGTAATCGGAGCTGGCGTGTTGTTAAAGCGGGTCCACTCAAGTGTGGCCTCAGCGCCGAATCGGTCGTACCAGCGCTCGACCAGCCATCTCGGGTGCGACCGCGTGACGCTTAAGTAGTCGAGTGCCTGCTGACGGCAGTCACGGTCCTTGAGATCGGTGGCGGTCGGGAGCGACGGTAGGCGGGACGAAAAATTTTCCTTAGTAATTGCACGTAACACCGCATTGACAAAAGTCGCCGCACTGGTCTTGCCTAGATCACGGGCCAATTCAACGGCGTCATTGACGACCGCATGGTTAGGAACCCGCTTCAGATAGGAAAGCTGATAGGTGGATAGTCTTAGAAGATCGAGAACATCGGAATCAATACGAGTCAGAGGTCGCGATGAGGCTTCCCCGATGATGAAATCGAGACTAGCTCGCCATCGGAGGGTACCTACGGCGATTTCAGTCGCGAGGGCCCGATCACGTTGGTCAGACAGGGTTGTGCGTACGCGCGCCTGAGCACCTGGGAGGTCGGCGCGTTTGCTGTGGACGTCACGAAGTACCCGGAGGGCAGCGCGGCGAGCGGGCGCCGTCATGAGGAAACAGGCTGAAAGACCGTGCCAGGAGCGAGACGATGCCCGGCCAGGAAGGCACGGGTTGCCAATGGGTGACGGCCCTCCGATTGGAGCTCAAGGAGTGCGAGGGCGGTTTGCTTCCCTGTCGCAACGATCAGGCGATCCTTCGCCGCTTCGAGTACTTGACCGGCCACGGGTGGCGGATCGTTCGGACTCGGAGCCGGTCTGTCGACGACTTTGGTACGAAGCAAAAGATAACGGACGTTATTGAGGTAACCGAAGGCGTGCGGCCAAGGGTGCAGACCGCGTACCTGGTTGTGGATCTGAGGCGCCGTTTTCGTCCAATCGATCCGGCCGTCGTCACGGCTGAGCCTTGGCGCGAATGTGACCTGGTCCGGATCCTGGTCACGGGCGACAACCCGGCCCGTATCAAGCGCGTCGATCGTCTGGACCAGCAGTTCGGCACCAAGCTCGGCGAGGCGCGGCTCCAAGCTGACACTCGTTTCGTTTGGTCCGATTGGAATTGGTTCGCGGCGAAGCATCGGTCCAGCATCCATCTCGCATACGAGCTTGATAATTGTGACGCCACTCTCTTTTTCGCCGGCCATGACTGCCCGATGAATCGGTGCGGCGCCCCGGTACTTTGGAAGGAGTGACGCATGCACGTTGACCATGCCGAGTCGCGGAAGGTTCAGCAAGCGGTCGGGAAAAAACTTACCGTAGGCTGCGACCACACCGAGATCCGGTTTAAGTCTCTCAAGGGCTGCGACGAAGTCAGGATCTGTCATCCGTTCTGGTTGGAACACCGGCAAGTGGTTGGTCTCAGCGACTACCTTTACCGGCGGCGCTGACACCCGCTGGCCTCGACCGCGCGGTCGGTCGGGTTGTGTGACGACGCCGGCGACGTCGTGTGAGGAAGCGAGAAGCCGTTCCAGGGTCGGCACGGCGAACGCCGGCGTTCCGAAAAAGACCGTCTTCACCATTGCCCCGCGCGTTGAAGTTTCTTGATCTTTCGCACGATCATGTTTCGCTTGAGTCCACGTAGATGGTCCACAAACAACGAGCCGTCAAGATGGTCGATCTCGTGCTGGAATACTCTCGCCAGGAGCCCGATTCCTTCGACCGAGTGGAGTTTACCGTCGCGGTCGAGGCCGCGTACGACTGCCCTGGTCGGGCGAGGTACCGGTGCTTCGAAACCGGGAACGCTCAGACAGCCTTCAGGTTCTGTCTGAACTCCTTCACGCTCGACCACGTCCGGGTTGATCATGACCAGTAGGTCACTAGCTCGGCGTCCGGACGAAGGGTCGGCGACAAAAATCCGAAGAGATATACCGATCTGAGGCGCGGCCAGACCGACGCCTGGCGCGGCATACATCGTTTCGATCATGTCGTCGATGAGCGCCTGGACATCAGCGGTGATATCCGTCACTTTTTCGGCACGGGTTCGGAGCACCCTGTCACCGTATTTTGTGATCGGCCGGATCATAAGCGGAATCTTAATTCGTTTCTGTTTAAACACCGAACAAACACCTCAGCTCATCGCTCTCAGGTATTAGATAGTAGTCCCCGACGAACAGCCGGCGTAGATACTGCGTGCGTTAACTAAAGAGGCCTCGGTGGGCGGGTTTGTCAAGATTCCTGGTGTGGCTCGGGGTCTTCCGGTTGACCGTCCTCTCGCTTCGAACCAGGGCAAGGACATTGCCCTCTGGTAGAGCACTTCAAGGTTAAGGTGTTAGTGCGGACCGGTGGGTACTCCGTATTGGGGACTAAACCGCTTACGGTTCTCACCTGTCACGGTTATCCAAGAAATGTCAGGAAACCGAGGCAAGACTCGGTTAGCGACGTGAGACTTTAGGGCTAGACCCGACTTGGCAACATTTACCTACAGGGTCATAATTGATTCGCTCACCGGCGCCATTCGGTGACGCGCAATGGCAAATGGTACAGGAGGAGTCATGGCGAACCTTTTGGACGACGACCGAGTCGTACTGGTATGCGATCATTGCGGTGAAGAAACGCACGAGAAGGTCGGTCTTCTGAAACTGAACCGGTCG
>Ga0315338_1003170_pt1 | contig 14768 bp, 14 predicted proteins | sample ASW8metaG_FD_204518 | JGI IMG/M metagenome (GOLD analysis project Ga0315338, IMG submission 204518) | Ammonia-oxidizing marine archaeal communities from Monterey Bay, California, United States - ASW #8 | ecosystem: Environmental > Aquatic > Marine > Coastal | place: USA: California | collected... | reverse complement strand
TCCTGGGCCGATGCCTGGATCATCGAGGCGGTGGCGCAACTGGTGCGGACCGGGACGTTTTTCATTCCCGCTTCCATCGGCGCCCAGGAAGGGGCCTTTTTGCTTGTCTGTGGGGCGATTACGGGGTCGCCGACCCTGGGCGTGTCGGTATCGGTGGTCCGCCGGTTGCGAGAAGTGATCTGGATCGTCTGGGGTTTTACGCTGGGGTCGATTCTTTCCATGAAACCAGGCCTGGTCCCGGAAGGGGACGGCAACGGCGGTTAGGTTGCGAATTGAGGCCGAAAGTCTTAAGGGTTCAGCAGTTGATCGGCCTTGCGGTTCAAGGTCTCGATGAGGCCGTCGACCCCCCCGGTTTTCAGCACCCGGCGGTATTCCGACCGGCGCACCGCCAGTTCGCTGATACTGGCATCCAGCAGCACGTCAATGATCCGCCATTCCCCCTTGATTTTGTGGGTAACGTAGGTGAGATTCACCGGGTCGAACCCGGGATCGATGATCCGGGTCTTGACCAGAATGGTTTTCTGCGGCCCCGGTTTTTCGCTCTCGGTTTCGAAGGATTGGCCCGAATAGCCGTCGAACCGCGAGGCATAGGTGCTAATGGAAAGGCGGGTAAAGGCGTCGACCAGCCTGTCGATCTGGGCCGGGCCGGACTTCCTCCAATAGGAACCGGCGGCGACCTGGGTCATCAACCGAAAATGAAAATTTTGCTTGAGCGGCGACGCCAGCTTTTCAAACCGGCCCTTGACGCCAAGAGTCTTGGCTTCCTTCATGACGCCGAGCAGGTTTTGGTGAAAGGCGGTGACAATATCGCTCGGACTGGGCTGCGCCCAGCCGGCGGAAGGGGCTATCACGACCATGGCCGTCAAAAGCGGGACTAACCCGAATGTGAAAAAGCAGCGTGGCATGGTCTTTTTCATAGGATTGAAATGTGGCGGCCGTGTGGTGGGTTTGGGTGGATGAGGAAATCTTATTGGGAAATCAGCTCGTCGGCCTTGCCGTTCAAAAGCGAAATCAGTCCTGGAATACCCTTGTTTTTTAATATCAGGCTGTATTCCGACTGGCGCACCTTCAATTCGCTGATTCCATTATCAAGGATGACGTCGATGATGCGCCAACCCTCTTTGTAGGGCCTCAAGACATAGGCGATATCGACCGTCGATTTATCTGATTTAATGAGCTTCGTCATTACCAGTAAGGTCTTTTGCGGCCCCGGCACTTGCTTCTCCAATTTGAAGACCTCGCCCGAATAACCATCAAACAGGGTGGCCAAGGTCGCAATGCTCATGCGCCGGAAAGCCTCGACGACTTGCATTTGTTCCGAAGCAGTCGCTTTCTTCCAAAAGCCGCTGGAGATGATCTGGATCATCAACGGAATGTGAAAGGATTTATCGACGCTGGGGGCCAGCCGCTCGAAGCGTTGATAAACGGAAAGTTTTTCCGCCTCTTTCATGACCTGGAGAAGGCTGGCCTGGAACCGGACGACGATGTCGCTTGGCCCCGCCTCGGCCGTGGCCGGAGCGGGCAAAACCGCCAAACAAACGAATAAAACTAGAGCTTTAAAGGTCAACGAAGAACGATGCATTAATGGCCTCAAAAGATGTTTTTTGCGTTGTTATGAAGGGTTAAACCAAGGTTTTCTCAAGATAATGTTAACCATAACAGAAAAGGCTTGTTTTGATAAATTGTTACAACTTTCGTTTTGATGGACATGAGTGGTTGCGGGAGTCGAAAAGTTCCCCTAAAAACAATTAATGAAACTATCCTTGGAGACTCGTTTCCAGTGGATGGTGTCTCTGCGGTATGGTTTTTGGTGCCTTTCCAGGCTGAGTTAAGAAACGAGTTTCATGATCCTAAAAAAGTTAAAATCCATCGCTTGGCCGGTCGCCCTCTTGATGGCGGTTCTGGCCTTCGGGTTGGCGGTGCCGGAAACCTCCTTTGCCGCCAGCATGGAGGAAACGGATTCCGTCCATGTCACCTTGGCACAGGCCAGCGGCAAAGAAGCCGTCAACGATCCCCTAGAGCCCATGAACCGGGCGATTTTTGAGGTCAACGAGGGTTTCCAGGATGTGCTCCTGCGCCCCATCACCAAGTTCTATAATACAAACGTCAACTTGACGGTCCGTCAGGGAATTTCCAATTTCCTCGACAACCTTTCGTCGCCGGTTACTTTCGCCAACGATCTTCTGCAAGGAGAGTTCGAACGGGCGCTGACGACTCTTGGCCGGGCCTTTATCAACACCACCATCGGCATCGTCGGCTTTGCCGATGTAGCGTCGGAATTTGGGATAGAGCGCCATGATGAGGATTTCGGCCAGACCCTTGCCGTTTACGGCATGGGTGAAGGTTTCTACCTAGTCCTGCCGATATTCGGCCCGTCCAGTCCCCGCGACGCCATCGGCAAGTTTGTGATTGATTCCTATCTCGATCCCCTGGGGCTGTGGCTGAACAATACGGACCGTAAAAATATCGAATATACGCTGGCCGGCGCCGAGGGCCTGGATGAATACGCCGGCATTGTCGATGAGTTGAACCAGGTGAAAAAGACGTCCGTCGATTATTACGCCGCCGTCCGCAGCCTGTACCGGCAGAAGCGAAAAACCGAAATCAACAACGGTTCCATCTTTGAACTGCCGCCGATCCCTGATTTGAGCTACGGCATCACGCCCGAGGACTTCGATCAACCGCTGGCCGGGGTCAATCCGCCGGCCTCCCAATAATCCCATTTATTCCGTACCGCTTCCCCGGCGCGTCTTTTCGTGATCGGGGCGGGGTTCAGGCGGCACGTCTTAACTTATTGAAATTTAAGTATTCATACCACTAATCCTTGACTTTTTCCGTTTTTTGGGTATTATGATTACTGTCGCTGGCGCCCATTGGGGCCAGCAAGAGGTCGGCCTGACCGAATGGTAGGCCAGTAGGCTTATTGCTTCGAACGGAGGATATGGCCGTGCGCGAGCGGATCGCAGACATCAAAGACGCCTACACCCTTTCATATCACTGATGTGACCTGCGGCATATGTACTGCCGTCGGCGCTGTGCCGATGGAACGGGGCTGAGGGTATACAAGGCCACGTAATTGGGTGTCCGGATTGTCCAATAAGAAACCGAAAAAAACCGGCGCCGAAACGGAAGAAGAAGGAATAGAGAATTAAGTTATGACAGCGTTGAGCTTACCGGCGGTTCCCGTTGAAGGCGGCCTGTCGCGGTATTTCCGCGAAGTGTGGAGCTTTCCCATGCTGGAGAAGGAAGAAGAGCAAATGCTTGCCGTTCGCTGGCGTGACAAGGGCGACACCGAGTCTGCCCATAAGTTGGTGACATCGCACCTGCGCCTGGTGGCAAAAATCGCCATGAAATACCGGGGCTACGGCCTTCCCGTCGCCGACTTGGTTTCCGAAGGCAACATCGGATTGATGAAAGCGGTAAAAAAATTCGACCCGGGTTTGGGATTCCGGCTCTCGACCTACGCCATGTGGTGGATCAGGGCGTCGATCACCGAATACATTTTGAAGTCGTGGTCGATGGTCAAGTTGGGCACGGTGGCGTCGCAGAAGAAATTGTTTTTCTCGCTGCGCAATCTCAAGGGCCGCCTCAATATCCTCGATAGCGGTGAACTGACCCCGGATCAGGCCCAACAGTTGTCCGATACCATGGGCGTTTCCGCCGACGAGATCACCCATATGAACCGCCGTCTTTCGACCAGGGACTTGTCCCTCAACGCGCCCTTGTCCAATGACGAGGAGGGCATCGAATTTCAGGATATCCTGGTCGACAATAGCCTCAGCCCCGAAAGCCGATTCGCCGAGGCGGAAGAACTCGGCCACCGCAGCGCCATCCTTAGGCAGGCGCTGAAGGCGCTACCGGAACGCGAACGCCATATTTTCACCGAGCGGCGGCTAAAGGACGATCCGAAGACGCTGGAGGAGCTTGGCAAGGAATACGGCATCAGCCGCGAGCGGATCCGCCAGCTTGAGGTGCGGGCCTTTGACAAGGTCCAAAAGGCGGTGACGGCGGTCATCGCCGAAGAACCCGAAGCCTGAAAGACGGAACTGAATCCCCAATCCCCGAGGCCAGTTCCGGGATTGCCGAAAAACACCCTTAGGACCGGGGGGCCGCGAGGGCCCCCTTAGCGTTCCCGCCACCTGTTTCCGGTCGGGCCTAAGAATGGTACCCTGGTCCCGGGAAAACCTCTTCGGCAAGGGAAGGAGAAATTCCACATCTTTATCGACATAAATGCCGGAGTTCAGGCTGAGGTAAGAAAAATGTGATACTCATCACTTCATACGCCCTAAGAAATAGGTCATAAGAAAACCTAACTTCCGAAGTAGGCGATTTTTTCTTGCTTCTCGGGTGATATCCCGGAAAAGTAAACAAGCGCCCGGTTGCCAAAAAAGTCGAAGTGATATGACTCTAAAAGTGAAATTCTGGGGTGTGCGCGGAAGCATCGCCTGTGCGACCCCCAGCCACATGAAATACGGCGGCAACACCAGTTGCATCGAGGTGCGGGCGGGAGATCATTGTTTCGTTTTGGATGCCGGCACCGGAATAAAGAACTTTGGCGGATCCCTCATCTCCAACGACGACAACGTTTCCCATATGTTTCTGACCCATACCCATTGGGACCACATCATGGGCTTTCCCTTTTTCGCTCCCGCCTATGACCCCAAGAATTCGATTTCCATCATGGCCGGCCACTTGACCGGCCAAGGGGGCATCAAGAAGATTCTGTCCTCGCAAATGAACAATCCGATGTTTCCGATTCCCCTCGAAGCCATGCAGGCCGACCTCAAGTTCGAGGATTTCGAGGCCGGTGACAGCTTGCAAGTCTTTGACGATGTCAACATCCGGACCGCGCCCTTGAACCATCCCAACGGGGCCACGGGTTACCGAATCGAACACGGCGGCAAGTCGGCGGTTTACGTGACCGATACCGAACACGTGCCGGGTCAGCTGGACCAGAACATCCTAGGCCTAATCGAAGGTGCCGATGTGGTGATTTATGACAGCACCTATACGGAGGACGAATTCCCTTCGAAAATCGACTGGGGCCACTCGACTTGGAACGAGGGCATGCGCTTGTGCCAGGCGGCGAAAGTCAAACAGTTGGCCATTTTCCACCATGACCCGGATCACGACGACGATTTCATGGACAAGCTCACCGCCGAAGCCGCCGAAGCCTGGGACGGCACCTTCGTTTGCCGCGAAGGCATGGAAATTATCCTCGAATAAAATTCGGGCTCATTGTCCCGGCGGCGTGGCCTGGGGAATTTCCAGAGCGGCCGGGGCGGGGGCCGGGGTTGCTGTCGGCGTTTTGAGAGTGGCCGGAACGGGGGCCGGGGTTGCCGGTTGCCCAGCGGCCGAGGCTTCTTTCTCCCGTTCCTTTTCCGCCACCTTTTGCAAAAACACTTCCTTCTCCTCCAGCGACATAGGATAGACGCGGATGACCACCCGACGGTTTAGGGCTTGGTTATCCGGGACCGGATTTCCCTCGGCGTCCTTGTTCGGCGCTTTCGGCTGTGTATCGGCATAGCCGGTCGCTTTCATGCGGCTGGAATCCAGCTCCTGGCTGACTAAAAAGCGGATCATTCCGGCGGCGCGGGACGCCGACAGTTCCCAGTTAGAGGGGTATCGGGGGGTATTGATGGGGACGTCGTCGGTGTGCCCCTCGATTTCGATTGTGTAGAACTGGTAGCGGGGCGCCAGCAGGGTTTGCGTCATTTTTTCCAGAACCGGCAGGGCTTCTTCACGGATATCGGCGAACCCGGGTTTGAAAAAGGCCGAACTGGACAGCTCGATAACGATACCCTTTTTGTCGGTTTCGACCTTGACCACCTGGTCGGCCTGCATGTTGTAGACGACATCCTGAACGTCGATCCGGAGTAACTGGATCGGGCTGGTGGAATCCTGTCCGGTTAGGTTACTCTTGATCGCCGTCGCCGCCGTCTCGAAGGCGGGGATGTCATAGTCGGCGAAGGTGAGGAGCATAACCATGAAGGCCATCAACAGCGTGATGGCGTCGGCATAGGTAACCAGCCAGTCTTCTTTTTCTTCTACTTCTTCGGGAGGTGCTTCCATGATTCTTGCCCTATGGCCACGGAGGCCCGAAACGAGTTCCGGCCTCGATCACTTTTTCATCTTATCAATGTCGAAGTGGATCGCCGGGTCGAGGAAGCTGTTCATCTTGTCCTGGATGAAGCGCGGGCTCTTCTTTTCGGCCAGCAAGACCAGGCCCTCGGCGACCAGGTAGTTGCGGAAGCGGATGATCTGCTCGCGCTGCATGATCTTGGTCGCCGAGGGGAGGAAGATGATTTGCGAAAATATCACGCCGTAGAGCGTCGTGCATAACGCCACCGCAAGTCCCGCGCCCAGCGACGACGGATCCCCGCCCATGCTGCCGAGCATGATGATCAGGCCGACGAGCGTGCCGATCATGCCGAAGGCCGGCGCGGCCGCGCCCATTTTCTTGATGATATCCACCAGCACCGTGTTGCGCCCGAAGCTGGTCTCGATGGTGTTGTTCATGATTTCGCGGACTTCCTCGCCGGAGTAGCCGCTGACCACCATGTCGACGCCGAACGAGAGGAACTTGTCTCCTTTAACCGTTTTCTTGGCTTCCTCTTCGAGCGCCGGAATGCCGTTCTTTTGCAGGGCGTAGGCCCATTTGATGATGCGTCCGACCTCGTTTTTCAGCACCCCGCGCCCCATTCCCGGCGACCCAAAGATTTTGATCATCACCTTAAACGACAAAATCACGTAGCGGGGTTCGTACGAAATGAACGCTGCCGCCAAGGTCCCGCCGCAAACCATGACGAAGCTGGAGAGGCTAATGAAGATTCCGTAGTCGTCCGTGGCGGTGACGATGGCGCTAAGAAACAAGCCCATCGCGGCCATAAACGCGCCGATCGTTGCTAATGACATGCCCTATTCCTGCTTTCGAAATCAGTTCACGGCAGTCTCTACGGGCCCCTGACGGCCCTTGTCCCCCCATAGGGATTCCCTAACCTTATACCGAATTCTTGATAAAATCTTAATCCGTTATGTCGCAATCCCATAAATGAACAATAAGGACGTTAAATTCATTCCTCCGAAATCGTCGATTAACGCTCCCTGAATGCTTCGTGGCGGAGTTTCAGGTTGGGTCTGATCAGGTAGTCCATGATCAATTTCTTGCCTGTATGAATGTCGACAGTGGCCTGCATGCCGGGAACGATCGGAAGCGAGCCTTCTTCCTTGCCAAGATAATTCTTGTCCGTTTGCACGATGACCAGAATGACCCCCAAAAACACGACCGCGAACGGCAGGTTCGCCACCAACAGCGCCGAGGCGCCGGAAAGCGTGTTGCGGACCACGTCGACGTCGCGGAAAAGCGATTGCCAGTGGTTCGTCGGCTTGGACTCAAGCATGTGTAGCGGTAGCCCTATCAGCTTATCGAACAGGCGCTGGCCAACCAGAACATCGATCCGCAAGGCCACCGACTACATAACCCGGGACCGGGCCATGCGCAGGATGTAGTCGAAAATTATGACAAAAATCATGCCGATGGCCAGGCCTCAAAGGGTCATGATCCCGGCGCTGGCGATCACCCGGCCGTAGACCTGGAGCGTGAACACCGGCACCGCGAGCGCCAACAGGTTGACGAAAAGCGACATCGCCAAAACCTCGCGGAAAATCGGCTTCAGCGGCTCCAGGAAGGGCTTGAGCCAGGCGCGTGAAGGGGGGGTCACTCATGGCAAGAAATATACGGCTCCGAAGCAAATGACGCTAGCCTATGTTGGCGGCGATTTTATGGCGCTGGCGGGGCCTCGGGGGCTTAAGGCATCCGTTTTCGAAACCGGCGCCCCATGGTTGGGGACTGACGGGGGTTTCAGGCGAATCGGCGGGCATGGGGCACCCGAGGAGCTTGAGAATTACGGCTTGACCCCGAAACGGCGGACCTGTTGTAGTATCATGTGTCCGGGAGCCAATTAAGGGGGTTGAAGTCCGGTGACGAAGTTCAGGATTCGTTTTAATGGTTTCGCCCGCAGCCGGAGAGGACGGCCGGATGCTTAAGTTCCTGCGCTCCGCCTTCAGCTTCGAGAGGCTTTTGAGCGTGGCCCTCCTTTCGGGGTTCGTGTTCCTGTATTACGTCGACCCCTATCCAGTGCAGTTCCTGCGCCTGAAGACGTTCGATTTTTACCAACAGCAGAAACCGCGTGAAATTCCCCCGCCTCAGGGCAAGCCGGTCACTATCATCGACCTCGACGAGGAAAGTCTGGCCGAAATCGGCCAATGGCCGTGGTCGCGCACCACCGTCGCCAAGCTTATCCAGAACCTGATGCAGATGGGCGCCGCCTTGGTCGCCTTCGACATCGTATTCGCCGAGCCCGACAGGATGAATCCGAATAAAATTCCGGATACCGTGGTCGGCCTCGACGAGGCTACCAAGGCCAAGCTTAGGTTGCTTCCCAGCAACGACGAGATCATGTCCCGGGTGGTCCGCAAAAGCCGCGTCGTGTTGGGCCAGGCCGGTTACTGGGAAAAGCTGGAAACCAAGAAGGGCCCGCCAATCAAGAAATCCGTGGCGCTCCTGAAGCAGGGTAAGAACGTCAACCCGGCCTTCTTCCTGCCCCGGTTCCAGTCGCTGATCCGCAACGTGCCGGTGATTGAAAAGCATGCCACCGGCCACGGCATCTTTTCCCTGGTCCCGGAACCTGACGGTATCGTCAGAAGGGTGCCGACGCTGTTCGTTTATGAAAACGAGCTGTATCCGTCGCTGTCGGTCGAGATGCTGAGGGTTGCGCTTAACCGCAAATCCATTTTGGTCAAAGCCAACGTCGCAGGCATCACTTTTCTGGGGGTGCACAAGGATCTCCAGCTTCCGACCGACAGCCACGGCCGGGTGTGGCCGTATTTTTCGAAAAGCGACAAATCCAAGTACGTCTCGGCCAAGGACGTGCTTAACGGAACAGCCGACCCGGCGCTGATCAAGGGCAAGCTGACCATCGTCGGCACGTCGGCGGTCGGGCTTCTGGATATTCGCGCCGTGCCGACGGAGCCGGTCATTCCCGGAGTCGAGGTCCACGTGCAACTGATCGAGGCGGCGATGCATAAAAAATGGCTTTCGCGGCCCAATTATTTCATCGGTGCCGAGCTGGCGTTGATCCTGTTCGGTGGCCTGGCGATGATCATTCTGGTCCCTTGGGCCGGCGCCAAATGGACCATGGGGTTGTTCCTGCTCGTCTCCGGCGGTGCTGGGGCCACGTCGTGGTACCTGTTCGCCGAACACCGATTGTTGTTCGACGCCGGCTACGCGGTCATTTCGATCCTGCTTCTCTATACCGTCCTCACCTATACCAGTTACGCCAAGGAAGAAGCCAGTCGGCGCCAGACCCGGGATGCGTTCTCCAAGTATCTGTCGCCCGACATGGTCGCGCGCGTCGCCGAAAACCCCGGGGAACTGAAACTGGGCGGCGAGAAACGCGAAATGACCCTGTTGTTCTGTGACGTTCGCGGTTTCACCACCATTTCCGAACAGTTCGATGCGGTCGGCCTGACGGCGCTGATCAACAAGCTGCTGACGCCGTTGACCAATGCCATCCTCGATCGTCAGGGAACGGTCGACAAATACATGGGCGACTGCATCATGGCGTTCTGGAACGCGCCTCTGGACGACGACGAGCATATCTACAATGGCTGTGTCTCGGCCCTGGCGATGCTGGCCGAGATGGGGCCGCTGAACGACCGGCTTGAAATTGAAGCCAAAGAGGAAGGCCGCAAGCATATCCCGCTTAAAGTAGGCCTTGGCCTGAATACTGGCGAATGCGTGGTCGGCAATATGGGGTCCGATCAGCGTTTCGATTATTCGGTGCTCGGCGATACGGTCAACCTGGCGGCGCGCCTGGAAGGGCAATCCAAGAGCTACGGCATGAACGTGGTTCTCGGCCCGACCACCAACGCGGCGGTTACGGACCGGATGGCAACCATCGATCTCGACTACATTCAGGTCAAGGGCAAGACCGAGGGCACCTATATCTACGGCCTGATGGGGGACGAGGAGGTCAAGGCCGGTCCCATGTTCGTGGCACTGCAAAAGAAAATTTCCAACGCGATGGACAGCTATCGTCAACAGCGTTTCGACGAGGCCGCGGGGATGTTTAAGGAAATCCGCCGTCTCGGCTCCGACGAGCACAAGCCCTGGCACCTCGGAGTCAACCTGGATGTGCTCTGTGATCTCTACGACGAGCGCATCGCCGAATACAAAATAAACCCGCCGGGCGCCAACTGGGACGGCGTCTTCGTCGCGACAACGAAATAGGGGAAAAATAAGCAGGAAGGAGATTGGGTATGGATAAAGCTTTCGAATATCTAAACGACAAAGACCGCGTTCTGCTGGAGAAAAAAGGCGAAGTCCTGGAGGTTGAAAAAGATCATGTAATCCTAGAGGAAGGCGAGCGCCGCCGCGCCCTTTTCGTGATCCTGGAAGGGTCTTGCCGGGTCGTACTGTCGCTTCGGGGCAAAGACGAAACCGTGGCCAGCCTCACCCGGAACGAATTTTTCGGCGACATGAATTTCCTGGAAGGGATCGGCGCCAGCGCCAACGTCATCGCCAATGAGCCGACCAGGATTCTGGTCATCACGCCCGAGAAAACCCAGGGCCTGCTCACGGCCGATCCCAGCTTGGCGATGCGCTTTTATCATTCCCTGGCGATCAGCCTGTCCCGGCGCCTGCGCGCGACGACAAGCAAGCTGGTGGAAAAATAAGGGGGGCCGGCCGCTAGTCCTTGATATTGCCGAATACGCCCAATTCTATTAGGTGGTTCGTCATGTCCATCTGGAAATTATAACCCTCGCGCGCCACGCGGGCGCCTGCGGGGAGGCCGAGCGCCTCGGGGTCGGTTTCGCCGGAGCTGGTCATTAACATGAACTTTGCGTTCGACAGGGCATCGATGGCCTTGAACGCGTGCGCCTTTTCGACGCCGCTCATGTCCTTGTTGACCATGCCGGGGCCGATGATCCGGCGTTGCAGGCCCTTCGGCAGGACCAGCAAAAAGCCGATGTCGCGGGTTATCTGGTCGGTGGGGGGTGGCGTTCACCGTAACGGTGCCGCTGTGCGGCAAGGCGCGCAGGATTTCCGTGCTTTCGCTGTCGCCCGGGTTTTCGCCGTGATCGGCAATGACCCGGATGGCGTCGGTATAGGCCTGGATGGCAGGCAGATGGTCGGGGCCGACCTTGCCGGCAGTCTCGATATAATTAATTCTCCAGGGCGTGGGCGATCATGGTGATGGCGGAAAACAAGGCAGGAAGCATTGGTTTCCTGAAATAAAGAACATTTCCGGTATTACTTCGACGTCATCACCCAGACGCCGTTCCAGTCATCGGGCGGTTCCGCCTTAAGGTGTTCGCAGCGCTCGATATAGGTTTGCGCCAGTTTGTCTTTTTCGTTGGACTTGATCGCTTCTTCGAAGCGGCTGATGCCTTTGTCCCAATTGCCGTTGCGGTATTCCTTCACCCCTTCGTTGAAGTAGTTCACGTTGTCCATCAGGTTGGGATACGTCTCGTCCGTGTGATAGTCCAGGACCTCGTAAACGCCGACCGGTTCGGTCTTGCCCTTGACCACGACCATGTCGATGTCGCGCATGCGGTAGGTGCCTTTCAGCTTGGCCTTGGTGAACTCACTGATCAGGATGCGCGCCGAATACTGTTTGCACGCCGATTCCAGCCGGGCCGCTAGGTTCACGCCGTCGCCGATCATGGTGTAGTCCATGCGCTTGGGTGAGCCGATGTTGCCCGAAACCACCATGCCGGTGTTGAGACCGACCCCGTGGTCGATGGGGTTTTCGCCGCGGGCCACGCGTTCCACGTTCCATTCCCAAAGCTCGACGACCATGGCGATGGCGGCGCGAACGGCGCGGTCCTCGTCGTCTTCGTGGGAGACGGGAATGCCGAACCCGGCCATGATGGCGTCGCCAATGAACTTGTCCAGCATGCCCCCTTCGCGTGTGATGCAGTCGACCATGATGGTGAAGTATTCGTTCAGCATTTGCACCGTGTCTTGGGCGCCCAGGGCCTCGGTGATGGCGGTGAATGAGCGGATATCGGAAAACAGCACCGTGATTTCGCTGCTTTTGCCGCCGAGAAAATCCTCGCTGCTGCCGTCGCCCATCAACTGGTCCGCAATGCCGGGGTCCATGTAGCGCGACATGGTCGATTTCATCCGTTTTTCGTTGCTGATGTCCTCGATCATGATCATCGATCCGAGTTTCTTGCCGTCATCGCCGATCAGTGGCAGCAGGTTGACGTTAGCGGAAATCGTTTCTTTCTCGTCTTCGTCCCCGAATTCCAGTTCCGCGTCCATGAGGACGTCCTGTTCCAGGGTTTCTTCGACCCTTTTGATACGCTCCATCAACCAGACGTTGGCGTCGACGAAAAAGTCTTCGGCTTGTTTGCCGACGATATCGTTTATCCCGGTTTTTATGATTCGCAGGCCCGCGGCGTTGCAGGTGACGACCTTGCCGTCTTCGTCCATGGTGATGACGCCGTTGGACATGCTCTCCAGCATGCTTTCGTTGTAGTTCTTCATGTTATGGACGTCTTCGAACAGCTTGGCGTTCTCCAGCGCGATGGAGATCTGCGCGGTAAACGCCTTGAGGCGGGTTTCGTCTTCATCGGTGAACGGGCCGCCGCTTTTGTTCAGCACCTGGGTGACGCCGATGGTCTTGCCGTCCTTGTTGACCACCGGGATGCACAGGATGGAGCGGGTGAAATAGCCGGTTTTCTTGTCGAAGGCCGGATTGAAGCGCAGATCGGCATAGGCATAGGGGATATTGATCGTCTTGCCCGATGTGAACACCGCGCCGGCAATGCCCATGGAATTGGGCAGGCGGATTTCGCCCAGGCTGTCGCCCATGGCGACGCGGGAAAACAGCTCGTCGGTCTTATCGTCGTTCATGAACAGCGTCGAGCGGTCGGCGTTCAGCATGTGCGCGGCTTCGCTCATCACTTTGGTCAGAAGCGTTCCCAGTTCAAGTTCCGAGGTGACGTCCGAAACCACGTTGAGAAATTCCATCTCCTTTTCGCGGCTTTTTTTCATGCGTTCGGCGAACTGGGTGCTTTGCAAGGCGACGGCGGCCTGGGTGGTAATGGCCTCCAGTAGGTTCAGGTCTTCGGGCGTGAAGCCGCCTTCATTCTTGTTCAGCGCCTGGGTCACGCCGATGACGTCGCCGCGCACGGTCTTGACCGGGGCGCTGACGATGTTGCGGGTTTTGAAGCCGGTTTGTTCATCCACCTTGCGGTTGAAGCGTTCGTCGGCGTAGGCGTCGGGAATGATCTCGCCCTGGCCGTTGACGAACACCGCGCCGGCGATGCCGGTGGTGTTGAGCATCCTGATCTCGCGCGAGAAATTGCCCTGGGCGACGCGGGAATATAGCTCGCTGGTTGTGGGGTCGTTGAGGAACAGGGACGCGCGCTCGGCCCCCAACTCGAAGGCAATCAGTTCAACCAGGGTTTTCAGGACTTCGTCCAGGCTTTCGATGGCGGCGACCCGGCGCGACACGTTGAGCAGCATATCGGCCTGCTGCAGTTTCTTGTCGGCCTGGCGCAGGATGGCGACCCGGTCCGGCGCCCGGTTGCCGGAGGCGGGGGCTTGGCTGGGAGGTAGGTCTTGTCGGAGGTTACTCGCCATTTTCGGTCTCCAGTTTCCCGCGTAACGCGGCGGCGGTTTCCTGCAGCTGTTTTATCTCGTCGCGGGCGGCGCGTTCCATGCCTTGAATTTTGTCTTCGTAGCGGCCCTTGATGGTGTCCAGCTCTTCGCGCAGCGCCACCACAGTCTGTTGCAACTGCTGGGCTTTGTCACTGTCTTCGGCGACAACCTCCTGCACCGCCTTGTCCTTCTCAAAGCTCAGGTTGTCGAGTTCCTCGCGGAGCGCCGCCGCGGTTTTCATCAACTGCTGAATTTCGTCGTGGGAATTGGCCGTCGCCTCCTGGACGGCCTGGTCTTTCTCGAAATTGAGGTTGTCCAGTTCTTCCCGAAGCGCCGTCGCCGTTTCCATGAGCTGCGCCGCTTCGTCGGCGGCATCGGCGACGGCCCGCTGTACGCTTTCCTGCATTTCGTAGTGTAGGCCCTCCAACTCCTCGCGCAGCGCCGCGATGGTGCTCTTGAGGTGGCGGATTTCCATCCCCGCCTCTTGCAGTTCGTCCTTTTCGGCCTGCAGTAATTGGGTCGGTTCGTTCATCGGCTGCCTCGTTTCCCCCGTTAGAGGCTGTTTTCCCCATTGTTAGCGGAGATTCTCGCGCCCACGGCGCAAGGCGTCAAGAGCCCGCGGTTTTTGGGCCTACCACTTCGAGCACCGGGCCTGTTCGCGATGGTAGTTCTCCGTCGTGTCGATGCGGTCGTTTTCCCGTTCCATGACCTTGTTCATCTCCTTGAACAGCGGCTCGATCTGACGTTGCAGGGCTTTTTGGATCTTGGCCGCCGCCTGGTTGGGGGACCGACCGGTCAGGGGCTTCAACTGCGAAGCGGCCTGGACCAGCCGCCGCTCGACCTTCGGCGCATAGCGGGCCAGGGTATTGCGGAAAATCGCCAGGTGTTCGTTTTCGTGTTCTAGGACCGAAAGATATTGACAGCTTCCCCGCGGATAGCGCATGGCGACGTAAATGGTGATCTCGTCGTAGCCTAATTCCGCCTTCACACCCGCCACGGTGGCGCAATGTCTTTTGGCCTTGCGGCTCAGCGTGTTGATCGAGATGTCCATGCGGAATTGGAGCTTGGTCAGGGTTAGCCCGATAGGATTCCA
>Ga0315338_1003169_pt1 | contig 14768 bp, 9 predicted proteins | sample ASW8metaG_FD_204518 | JGI IMG/M metagenome (GOLD analysis project Ga0315338, IMG submission 204518) | Ammonia-oxidizing marine archaeal communities from Monterey Bay, California, United States - ASW #8 | ecosystem: Environmental > Aquatic > Marine > Coastal | place: USA: California | collected... | reverse complement strand
AGGGTCAAAGAAATTAGGTGATAAATATTTTTCCCCAGTCATAAGCTTTTTACTTTTACAAGTGCCATTTTTTATGTTTTTATTTTAATGATCAGAGTAAATGGAGTTAAATAATTACCTTGCCTATTCTAAACAAATATTTGAAATGTTTCTAGTCACAACAGCCGATCAGCGTTTTTGGAAAACGGACGAAAAAATATTATTTTTGGGTGAATGGTGTCGGCTTTATGAACAAAAAGCCATTTGGTCGGAGCTAAACCAAGAAGTCCTTCCCTGGCATTGGTATGATAGGGCCAAATTGATCCGCGATGCTCAATACATTCAGGACCTGAATAATAAAATTCTTCCCATCCTCGCATCAAAACTAAATACACTTCATGGGGTTGACCATTCCTGCAGGTATTGGCGGATTATATTGGGGAACTGGTTGAATTATTTTGTCGGAGCCTTTTTTGATCGTTTTACTTCTGTTCAAAATGCCATAGATGTCAAAAAGATCACTCACACCTGGGTTCCCGCCCAAGATATCACGAGTTATGTTTCTAAAAATTTTAATGAATTCGAAAATTGGTTAGGGCAAGATTCGTACAACTTTCTGATATATTCTTGGATCATCCAACAATTGAAGGTGATCCCATTTGAGATTAAAAATGATATTAAGGAACCTATTTCTCTGGAAAATATTTCTTCAAAAACTAGTTTAAATTGGAAGGATATATTTAAAAAAGTTATTGAAGAGTGCTCCTGTTTTATTCCGGATCGATTTAACCAGGTCGTTTTTTGTGGGTTTAAACTCAAGCCTTGGAACTTGGCTTGCCTGCAGGTAGCTTTGGGCCAGATCCCCTATCTTAGGGGGCCGCAAGTTGATATTCCTGAAGCCCCGATTAATGGTGAGTTACGAAAAAAACTAGGACTTTCATTCGCCGAAAATCTTTTCGAGGAATTGCTGGAAAAGATTGTTCCCATGCAAATCCCTAAAGCTTATATTGAGGGTTATTGGGAAATGAATCACAGGTCATTAAGAGCTTTTCCAAAATCACCAAAGCTTATTTGTTCTTCAGCGGGTCTTTATTTCCATGAAGGCTTTAAATTTTGGGCCGCTGCGATGGTAGATCAAGGAACCCAACTGATAGGTTCACAGCATGGGGGGCATTATGGGAGTAATCTCATAAGCTCAAAAGAGGATCACGAAATTGCCTGTTCCAACCGATTTTTTTCCTGGGGTTGGAAAAAAGAAAATACTTCAAAAGTTACTCCTCTTCCTTCTGCCCAACTGGCGGAAACATTTCAATCATTAAAATCAAATCCAAAAGGAAGTATCTTGTTTGTCGACCTTGAAGATTTTCTTCAAATCAAATCCGTTGCCAGTGGCCACCTTGGCCCCACCATGCTTAAGCGATTGGCAAGCAATCAATGCTTCGTTGAAGGCCTTTTACCCGAAGTCAGGAAGCTGTTATTTGTTCGATTACATCCTGCTGATAGGGGTTGGGGTTCTGAGGAACGCTGGAAAGAATTTGACTCAAATATCTCCGTCTATCGGGGCAAAGAATCTGTGTTCCGACAGTTGAATAGAAGTCGCTTACTCATTGTATCCTATAACTCCACTACGCATTTAGAGACATTGGCAGCGAACTTTCCTACCCTATTTTTCTGGAGACCAGACCTGACTGAGCTCCGAGCTTCAGCTCAAGAGCATCATGACTCAATGTGTAGTGTCGGAGTGTTTCATGAATCTCCAGAGTCCGCTGCAGAAAAATTAAACCAGATTTATGAAGATCCCTTAGGTTGGTGGCTTTCCCCGGAAATTCAAAAGGCTCGGAAAGAATTTTGCCTCCAATACGCCTGGACGAAAAAAAATTGGTGTTCGGACTGGAAAAATGAATTGCTAAAAATTGCTGGAAAATAAAGCTCCAGACAAGCGTTCACCGACTCTGCCAGCAATTATTACGTCATCGGTTTATCTGAATAAACCTTCTTGCTCCCGTTCTACTTCATTTGGCCTAGTGCCAATACAAAAGAAATATTGGATTTAAGTTCCTCCTTTGTCATACCTAGAAGCCATGGCAGAGCCAAAATTACTAACCCAGACAACACTAAATAAAGCAATAAAGTGATGCACGCCTTGAGTATTAAGCCCAGAGAAACCATGCCATCCAATGCACTTATGATTTCAAAAGAAAACCAACCTAAAAATAAAAATGTGGCCAAGCCAACCACCTGATATAACCAATCAAACTTCCAATCATAATGTCTGGAAATCAACCAGACTGTTAAATTAGCCCACACTGTATTGAGCAAAACCATTTTCCAGGCCATGCCTTCTGCACCAAGGTCAAAACCAGGTATTAATGCATCCGGCGATGCCTGCACAAAATAAGAAACAGGAATACTGACACTCATTGATATCCAACTAATAAGTAACCGGATTTTTGTATTGCTTGATGCCATGAGCATGGTTGTACTAACTTGCCCCAGTGACTGGTGGATGGGATACAAGAACATAATAGCAAGAACAACAGATCCTTCTTTAAAAGAAGGTCCTAAAAAAAATTGAGTAATATCCTTGCTCCAGGGAATGAGGAATCCACTGATTAATGCTGTAGAGATAAATAAAGTTCGGCTAACTTTACGGAATAGCCTCTGAACGTATTCAAGATTATTTTTTGTCAACGCTTCGGATATTTCTTTCCAAAAAATCCTGATCATTGAGGTAGTTAGTAATAAGCAAACAACTGAAAACTGATTGCCAATCGAAAAAAAAGCTTGTTCTTTTGACCCACCAAAATATTGAAGAAACCAGCGATCCAACATATTTGCACCAAATGTTAGACAGCTCAATGTGATAAGTGGTACACAATAGCCACAATATTCCTTCCAAACGCTCTTCCCATTCCACTCCCCACTTCCCATATCTTTGACAAAAAGGACTTGCCATGCAACGGGAACAACAAGCAAGTACTCTAGAATAACCAATCCAAAAATTAGCTCAATAGAAAGCCCTATGGTCTGCCAAGCAATGACTACGAGAAGCAAATGCATCGCAGAAATAGAGACGTTTAGTACCTGTACCCTTTTGGTCAATCGCTTTGATTCCCCAATGTAAATCAGGGCCTGCCAGGTTTGCTGTTGCAGGAATACAGCCGCAAATGCAAGCAAAACAATATTTTTATTAGAACCAACCCAAATAAAATCAATCCACTCGTTTGGGAGTACCCATCCAATAATTAACAATGGCAGGGAAAATAGAAAAACCTGCCATATCATATAAATTAAAATAAATTGGATATTGCGTGCCTTCTGCGACAAAAAGGTGAAAAATGCGCTAGAAGTTCCCATATCCAGCAAAACCCTAATCGCAGCAAAACTAGCCAGGAGAAATGACAATTCTCCATAATTATTTGTGCCCAACCCTCGGGCTATTATTACAATTGATAAAAAGTTTAGGCCCCCACGAAGAACATTTCCAAGCACCGAGGTAAGAAAAAGGAATTTTGCTGAAGAGTCCGACATCGTTCTTTCCTAAAAATTCTGGTGAATTTCTTTTGTTTGTTTTCCCAAAAGCCCTTTTTACACAAATAAACGGCTCTCAAGGTTAATTATCATCAACAAGGTTTTTAGCATCCTGTTTTTTCACGATCCCACATATTTCAGGGAGGCTATTTCGTGCCTTCAAAAAACTCCATGAACCTAAGCACAGGGGAAAACTATCTTCCCCTGCGAAATTTTTTCATTAAAGGATTGTCGGTTGGGAGGGGGGGAATAATATTTTTGAGAATCCTTTTTCTTAATGAGATGGGTACAAACGTTGTTTCCTTTTTTACAAAGAAAAACATTCTATTTAATCGCCACCTTAAATACTCCATACACATTGCAAATGTAGTCTTGATGCCATATTTTTTGGCAGACCACGGTAAAACAAATAAGGTGGAAAAGTAACGAGTCTGCCAGAAGAAGGAGGGGTAGCGCATAGGGATCAGGCCAGGAACGTTATTCCTGACTAGCCACCATATAGAAGGAGAAATATCTGGAATCCCTGCAAGCTTTTCCTTCGTCCTGGCAGGATAGGCATAGTAGCCCGAGTCACTATTAGGATTTGATTTGGAACTTTTTATTTTTAACTTAATCTGGGGATGGTGGTTAAATTTTTTTAAAATTAGTTTGTTGTAGAGTTCAATGCCCCATTTTTGAATATATGCTTTCCGAGTTCTTATCTGGATTTCAAAATGCCAACTCTCGAGCAATAGCTTAGGATAGTCTGTAAAGTTAATATTGGTCTCGCCGTCCCGGGCATCGCGATCCGAAATCCTAAGCAAATACTTCTCTTCGTCATCAATTGTAGGCCCTATTAACCCACTCCTTCTGGCGAATTCATACAAGGGGGTTCCCGGCAAGGCCTGGGCAAAATTGATGCCGGCATTATTAGGGTCAAGTTCCGGGGATAATTCGGCAAAATAAGTAGCAAATTCGATTGTTTCTTGAATCGTTTCAGGGGTTTCCCCGGGCATCCCTAATACAAACTGCAAACAAGTTTCCAGCTTGTTTGCAACAGTCCACTTAAGCGCATTGTAGTTTTGCTCAATGCTGGTGACTTTATCCATGACATTCAGCATATCTTGACTCCCGCTCTCTAGCCCATAATTCACCGTGCAACAACCTGCACTCTTCATTTCACTTAACATTTCAAATGAAACCGTTCTGGCTCGCATTCCGCCCACCGACCAAATTAAGTCCCTAGTTTTGATCTCTCTTAAAAATTCAGAGAGCCATTTGTTGTCGGACCCAAAATTTTCATCCCCAAACCGGATAAAACCAACATTGTAGTTTTTAATAAAATAATCAAGCCTTTTCATTATAATTGGTACTGGGATATAACGTATTCCCGTATCCCAACGATGACAGAAAGAACATTTGGCTACGCAACCTTTGCTTGCGACAAGGACAAAAATTGTTTTGTTTTCCCGGTGTGATTCATAGGATTTAGGATCGTGACCAAAGTGGTTTATGAATGCAGAAGAATTGCGCGGCTGAATGTAAAAATCCATTTCATCTGTGTCTTCCAAAATAGACCAATCAATGTCATAAACTTCCTCAGCGCTAATATTTTTCGCATAAGAGGTCATCACTAGTTTTCCCTGTTCATCGAGAAAAGCGAGGCTATCCACATCATTGAAGGAATTTTTGGACTCAGCGTTCAGCCAGCAATAAACAAAACTGACAACCGTTCTCTCGCCCTCACCGGAACAGATGAAATCAACACCCGTTTTTTTAAGCAGTATTTCTGCCGATGCCCCTAGGTTTCCACCCAGAAGAATTGTTGTTTTAGGTAATAATTTTTTTATATCTAGAGATAGTTTTTTTGTGAATCCGTAACCTGTGGACACTATCGCGCTGATCCCGATGATATCGGGATTTTCTTTTTCTAAAAATGCGAGAATTTCCTTGTACTTTGGGCGCAGAACATCAAGGTTATAAAAATGAGTGTTTTCAAATCCGGATTTTTTTAATGCAGTAATAACAGACAAGCTGCCTAGAGGGGGGAATGTTGTGGGTTCTTCTCTAAGAGGCAAAGTTAAAACAATTATTTTTGGGTAATGTTTATAGTTTTTCACGTTTCCAACTCCCTGCACAACTGTATTGTTCTGAATCAAGTCTAAATTTCTCCTTTACTCTTCTTGTCAGTCATTGGTTTTGTGGATGGCAGGTTCAGGTTCTTTGAAGTATGTACCCAGAAACTCTTCTCTAAGCGATTCCCATGTAGCATCTCCCTCTGGTGTCAACGCCTCTGCCTTCTTGATGTCCGACCATCGGCTTTTGGGGAATCTGGCATACATAACAAAGGTTCTTTGCAACCCATATATTTGTTCTTTTGGGAACTGAGGCATATCTAAAATGGACCATGATGTATTTGGCGGGGAAATTTGATCAGGATCAACGTAGCCCTTTTTTTCTGCCAAAGATCTCAGGACGGTTCCTTTAAAAGGAGCAAATGTTGAACAACTTAAATTAAAAGATTCAATTTGTCGGTTAATTTCAATCGTATCCATGGCCAACTCATAAGTTTCATCTGGAAAACCAATTATATTATTTATTGTAAAAGGGATATTCAGCTTGACGGGATTTTTCAGTGCGGCTATTGCACTCTCATTTGTATAGGGTCTGTCAACTACATCTCGCCGAAATTTTTCATTGCCATGCTCCATACCAAAAGACATATGATGAAGACCTACCTCTTTTAGCATTTTAAGCTTTTTATAACCTCCCGCCTCGTCTGAAATAGTTTCTGTTCGGGATTGACACCAAAAAGGAATCTTGAACTCGGAATACATTTCACAAAATTCTTCCAGTTCTCCTGTTGTCCAGGCAAGAAACGTATCTGCCCAGAAAAAAACGTATTCCCCTTTCCAGTGGTTTTTGAAATTGATCAATTCTTCTCTGATTTTTTCAGTAGATTTTTTTCTGAAAAATTTACTCTGGGATTGAGACTCATACAGTGTATTTTGCATGGGGGAATTACAGAAGGTACATGTGTAAGGGCAACCTCTATGAGTTTCAACGGGAAGCATCCGATACGTTCGCCCTCTCATCGGCCGATAATATCTGTCATCCTCAAAAATGCTGAAATCAAGCGGAGGGAGTGAGTTTATGTCTACAGCTGGGCCGGTAGCATTTTTTACAGTAGTTCCATTCGTTTTTTTTATCCAAAGATTCGGCACATTGTAAAAATCTTTCGAATCTCTCAGGCGTTCACACAGTTCTATCAATGCGATATCGCCTTCGCCGACACACACAATATCGACCGAAGGTTCTTTAAAAACTCTATCAGGATCGAATGTTGGAAAGACCCCTCCTATAATAGTGAGAATTTTATGCTTTTTTTGGAAACGCAAATCATTCAGAAGGGCAATCCCGCGAAGAAAAGTACTTTCCGTAACAGATATCGCTATAAGATCAGGACTGAAAGTCTCAACTTTCCTGACTAAGTCATCGTACATGTTGGTCTGCTTAATTTTGATCCCACGATGGCTAGCAGGATCCGCAGTCTTCACTATAAGGTTTTTTTCCAATTCTGCATTAGCATCGAATCTCCCCTCGTAATCATAACCCGTACAATCAAACAACTCTGTGATATGACCCTTTTCACGCAAGAGTGCCGCAAACAGACCAAAAACGGGTGGAACAAGGCTCATATCTCTTTCGTTTGGGTATACCAGCAAGACACGACAACCGTTCATGCTACGACTCCAGCGAAGTATTTTTTATCGCTACAATTAGATGCTTAGGAAGTATTGTATTGCAATGGACTGGGTATCTTTATGCCCCGTTATTCGCAAAAAATGTGCCTTCAATCCTCAAAGCATATACTACACAAGTCTACAATTATATAAAAAACCAGTTATAATACAAAAAGATTTCTTGCCAAGGACATTGCTTATAAATGATAAACACTATAAAACTATAAGCAAGTAACAATCTTAGGGTGAATAAATCTAAGGTTATTTTTGCAATAGTAAGTTTGACGGGAGGTATTTAATGAAATTCAAAATAAACTTTTATAAATTAGCAATCTTTTCTGGTTTGTTTGTATTTTTATTTCCTATGCCTGCTTATGCTTATCTTGATCCTGGAGGAGTTTCAGTACTATTGCAAATAATGCTTGCTGGTCTAATTGGTGCGCTTTTTGCCTTTAAAAACTTTCTTTTCAAAACTAAAACCTTTTTTATTAATCTTTTTTCCAAGAAAAAACCATCTGAATAAATGCGAATGAGTGTTTTAAAGCTCTTTAACTGCAACTAATCTCCGATCCTGTTCCGCCTTTTCTATAAAACTCGTATAACTAAGCAGTTGTAACAATTTAAATAAATGGGCAATTCCAAAAATTTAGCTCAGGGTAAGGGCGCGGTGATTATTTTGGGTGCGGGTCCTCCTTTTAGTGGAACCGTACCAACCCCCTTAAAAGAAACTCCCGATCAAAGGCAAGTCCTGGATTGGATAGTTGATGCGTTTTCGAAATGTCATTTAACCCACCTCACCTTTATCGGTGGCTACCATTTGGATCAAGTTGCTAAAGACTTTCCAGATTTGATCTGCACCCTGAATCCGGAATGGGACAAAACTGCTAATGCCACATCGATTTTTGCATGCCCCCTCACAACTGATAAGCCTCACTATATAAGTTACGCAGATGTCGTTTTTAGGGAAAATATTGTAAGGCAGGTTCAGGCGACTGACGCTGATATTGTGATCGCTGTGGATGGTAACTGGCGCGAGCGATATTCTTTCCGTTCCAATGCCGATTTGTCCATTGCAGAAAAAATACACATTGATGCGGAGGGAAAAATTTGTGCAATAGGCAAAGACTTGCAAATTAGCGAGGCCAACGCAGAATTTATAGGTCTGGTAAAGTTCGCGCCAAAGGCCATGGAACAGGTGCTTTTATTCCGAAAACAGGTGCTGGAGGGAGAGGAACCAACCACATTATTTAAGCTTATCAGTGAAATGTTGACCAAAGGCCTTTCTGTTCGAACTGTGGACTGTAAGGGGGATTGGGCAGAACTCAATGCTCCTCAGGATTTGGCTCAATTTGTACTAGGAACCAAGGCGGAAACATTAGAAAGACTTCGTCCTCTGGTTCGGAGAAGCCGAATTGAAGAGCAGGTTTGTTTTACTTTAGGGGAATGGGAGAACGACCCATCTGGCATACTTGATGACATTGACTCAAGGTTTGGGGGAAATTTTTTGATTGTGCGAAGCAGTTTTCTAGGCGAAGACTCTTGGTATAAATCCGAAGCTGGAGTATTTTTAAGCCTGCAAAATATTGAGGCTAGTAAAAGGAATGCTCTTTCCAATGCAATCTCACAAGTAGTTTTATCCTATAAGGACAACAATCCAAGCCATCAAGTTCTGGTTCAAAAGATGGTAAACGATGTGATGTTAAGCGGGGTTGTTTTTGCGAGAACCTTAAGTTACGGAGCTCCTTATTACACGATTAACTATGATGCGGTTACCTGCAGGTCTGACACGGTAACCAGTGGGGCAGGAGAGCACCTTGAAACTCTTATCGTTTTCCGAGGCCAGGACAAGCTTCCCTCAGGAGCGCATCCGTTGCTATCAGGGTTGTTAGACGCTATTAAGGAGTTGGAGAAGTTAGTAGGCCATAATTCTCTGGACATAGAGTTTGCGATTTCAAAAGATGGTGCGATCAATATTCTGCAACTGCGTCCAATTACTATTGATCATTCAATATGGTTTTCGGATGAACAATTTTGTGATCTTCTTTGCAGGGCCAGGAAGCAATTTCAGGAAGTTCAAAAACCGAGTCCGTTTGTTTTTGGGGAAAAGACCTTTTTTGGGGTAATGCCCGACTGGAATCCAGCTGAGATTATAGGGACCAAACCGCGTCGTCTGGCCTTAAGTTTGTACCGTTATTTAATAACCGATGAAGTCTGGGCATTACAGCGATTGCAGGCAGGTTATCGCAATGTATCTCCTCTTCCCTTGCTTCGCAGTTTTGCGGGACACCCTTATGTAGATATTCGAGCAAGCTTCAACTCCTTCATCCCTTCCTCTTTGCCCGATGCACTGGCGGAGAAACTGGTTAACCATTATCTTCAACGGCTTGAGGAGAATCCTCACTTCCACGATAAGATAGAATTTGATATTGCCTTTACATGCCTGGATCTGGATTTTGTCAGACAATCGGACCGTTTGAGAGAAGCTAATTTTAATGAAGAAGAAATTTCCATAATACGTCATTCCCTTAAAGAGATCACTTGCAAGGCAATTACTACTTATAAAAATTATTTTAAGGAATTTGAACTTATTGAGGAGCGGTTTTCCCTGATTACAACCTCGACCCTATCGCCTTTGCATAAGGCGATGGCATTACTTGAGGACTGTCGGAAATATGGCACCTTACCCTTTGCCCATTTAGCACGCTCCGCCTTCATTGCCATAGCCTTGCTGAAGTCCATGGTTAGTAAGGGCTTTCTTTCTCCCCACCAAAGCGAATGTTTTTTTAACTCATTGCAAACCGTTGGAAAACGGATGCAAATTGAAGCCCACAAAGTAATCGAGGGAGATATAAACTGGGAGAAGTTTGTCAAAACTTATGGCCATCTCCGTCCTGGTACTTATGAGATTACCTCGGCTTCTTATGCTGAGGATGCAGAAGTTTATCTTCGGCCTTTGTTATCAAAAGAAAATGCTGATCTATCGATAGCATCAGAAGATTTTGATATGGATAAAGAGATGTCAGGGGATTTTGACGAGTGTTTTAAGGAAATGGGCTTCTCCTGTGATTTGAAAACTCTTGAATCGTTCATGCGGGAAGCCATAGAGGGAAGAGAGTTTTCCAAGTTCGTATTTTCCCGCAACTTGAGCCAAGCACTTAACTATATTGTTGATTTTGGTAAGGAGCAAAATTTGTCCCGAGACCAGCTTTCACATATTTTTTTTGAAGATTATCGTGCGGCGGCTATTGGTATTCCCGCTCCGCAGATTTCCCAGTGGTTTCATGAAAAGGCGGAAGAGGGGTCTGCCTGGTACGAATTAACTCAGGCTGTAGAATTGCCTCCCGTTTTGTTTGATGAGGACGATCTTTTTGCCTTTCAACTTCCCAAAAGTCACCCTAGCTTTGTAGGCAGAGAACAAGTGGTTGCTCAGGTTCTCGATTTGGTATATGAGAAGTTGAAAGATACGGACCTATGCGGAAAAATCGTTTTGATCCCTCAGGCTGACCCAGGGTATGATTGGCTCTTCGGAAAGCAAATCGCCGGTCTCATAACAATGTATGGAGGACCTAATTCCCATATGACTATTAGGGCGGCCGAATTTGGGCTTCCTGCGGCTATTGGAATTGGAGAAAGTGAATATAAAAGAATTTCTCGCGCTAGTGTTGTAGAGCTAGACTGTGCTCACCGATGTCTTCGCATCATCCAGTAACCCCAAGTTTCGATTTTTTATACAGATAAAAATTTTAAGAAAGTTTGAATGAAAGCAATCATCTTAGCCGCAGGGACGGGTGAGAGGCTACGCCCTCTCACCAATCACAAGCCAAAGTGCCTTGTTGAAATAGCAGGAATTTCATTGCTAAGCAGGCAAATAAAGACCCTTAAAAAAGCTGGCATTACCGATATTACGGTTGTTGCAGGCTACCTTGCCGATCAAATCTGCCAAGTATCCGGAATTAATGTCATTCGCAATCCAAAATATGATTCCACTAATATGGTAGCATCATTATTTTGTGCGCGAGAAGTTATGACAGGGGATGAGGACCTCATCATCAGTTATGGTGATATTGTTTATGAATCTAAAACCCTTTCACCCCTCCTCTCCAGTGGAAGTCCTATTAGTATTATCATAGACCTTCAATGGAAGCGTTATTGGAAGCTTCGCATGGATAACCCTTTAGAAGACGCTGAAACTTTAAAGTTGGATGGTGAGGGCCTTGTTCGCGAATTGGGAAAAAAACCAAAAAACTATGAGGAAATCCAAGGGCAATACATTGGCTTGATCAAGATTCGCTTCGACCAGATCAAAAAAATTGATGATATCTATTCCTCTATGGATTCTAAAGCAATATATGACGGCAAAGGTTTTTCCAATATGTATATGACTAGTTTTCTACAGCACCTGATTGATATAGGCATCCCGGTCCGGGCCAACCTTGTCAATAATGGCTGGCTGGAAGTAGATACCCTCCAGGATTACGAGTTATATAATAAAATGCTTGAGGAAGGTTCTCTTGTTAATTACTATAACCCGGATTAATTTTTTTTATATTGAGCATCCACTTGAGCTTATCCTTTTCCAGTCTGATCAATGAATGGTGCCAGATGCGTCAGTTTCAGCGACTAAACTCCGTAAATAGGAATATAGTTTTCTACGCTGAAGATGAATCCTCCTATTCCCACTTTGAATCAATCATTGACTCACTGTTAAAGGTTTATGCAGGCCCAATCTGCTACCTCACCTCAATTCCCTGCGATAAAATTTTCAAGCTAAAAAATGAGCGTATACATGCATTTTGTATCGGCAAGGGAATAGTTCGAACCATCCTTTTCAAGATCTTGAAAGCTGGCATCATGATAATGACAATGCCGGATCTAGAGGTCTACAATATTAAAAGATCTATCTACTCTGTTCATTACCTGTATGTTAATCACTCCATGGTCAGCATGCATATGATTTATCGTAAAGGAGCATTCGATCATTTTGATACTTTATTTTGTGTTGGTCCTCATCATATGAGTGAAATTCGAGAGATGGAAAAAGTATACGGACTCCCAGAAAAAATATTATTCAAGCATGGGTACGGGAAACTGGATTCCCTAATACGAAACCAGGAGGAAAGGCAGAAACTGAGTAGTAGAAACGCGAGGAAAAAGGTTTTGATCGCTCCATCCTGGGGTCCTCATGGTCTTCTAGAGACTTGTGGCGAAAAATTGGTGGAAATTTTACTTGGTGCCGGCTATCTTGTTACTGTGCGTCCTCACCCGCAAACAAAACGTAATACGCCTGATGTGCTGAATTCCCTGCAAGCACGTTTTTCAGATGAACCCAACTTTTCTTATGAAGAAAATATCGCATCGGCAGAATCTTTTTATGAATCAGATATAATGATAAGCGACTGGTCGGGGGCTGCCTTGGAATACTCGTTTGGGTTGGGAGGACCTGTCTTGTTTATTGATGTGCCTCGCAAAGTTAATAACTCCGAGTATGAAAAGATTCCTCATGAACCAATTGAAGTGTTCATAAGGCCAGAATTAGGAGCAGTTCTTCCTTTGGATCAACTGCATAATGCTCCGGAATTTATTGAAGAGCTGTGTTCTAATCAAAGTGAGCGACTTGAAAAAACTAGGCGGGCTAGCAAGCAATGGGTTTTTAATGTTGGGTGCAGTGGCGAAAAGGGAGCGGCCTACATTACTCAACTAATTTCAGAAATGGAATCTGTGTGACTGACTCTAGTGACGATAGGATACGAAAATGAAATTGGTAGCGGTGAGTCAGCGTGTTGATGTTATTCCCGAATATGATGAACGCCGAGACTCGCTGGATCAAAGTTGGATAAAATTCCTTTCAGCCTGCAACTTTTCCCCTTTGTTGATCCCGAATAATAAGGTTTGCGCTGCAAACCTTGTAGTCAATACTCCTTTAAGTGGAATAGTGCTCACCGGAGGAAATGACCTCGTGGCATATGGTGGAAATGCTCAGGAACGCGATGAAACGGAAAACTTTATCTTACAGTACGCTCTGGACAAAAAAATACCCCTGCTTGGAGTTTGCCGGGGGATGCAGATTATTCAGCATTTTTATGGTGTCGAATTAACTAAGATTCAGGGTCATGTGGATACCAAACATGACCTGATGATTGATGGCAGTCTTATACGCGTTAACAGCTATCACAATTTTGGAGCTACGGAAACAAAAAATCCCTTGGAAGTATGGGCTACTTCAGAAGATGGAGTGATTGAAGCGGTTCGGCATAATTTTGCCTCTGTCACAGGCGTTATGTGGCATCCTGAGCGAAATAAAACCTTCGAGAAATATGATATTAGTCTGGTCAAAAAATTATTCGATAGTAATCCCATGAGATGAAAACTTTTGATCAAGAATCTGCAGTTGAATTACTTTAGGAGATCAAATATGAAACTTGAATTACGCCCTGAAATTCATCCGGTTTTATTTTCCTTTGCGCCAGCACTACTTCTTGTTTCCCATAACCCCGGCGAGGCTTTTCTGAGTGATGCCCTGTTTCCCATCGGGATAACCCTTCTAGGTGTTTTCTTTCTTTGGGTTGTCTTGTCATGCTTTTTGAGTGATCGAAAAAAGGTGGGAATAATCATCTCTATTTTTTTATTTGTATTCTTTTCTTTTGGTTATTTCCAGATTTTTCTAAGATACTATTTTGTTTCTCCATTATTAGGGGAACTTGTGCGACCAAGATATTTACTCTTATTATGCATTGTTTTTGTCGTCCTCAGTTCTTATTTGATTATAAAAACGCATAAAAATCTGGGCCAGAGCACAATATTCTTGAACTTTATGTCCCTCGCCTTGGTAGTTTTGCCACTGATTCAAATAGCGAGTTTTTCCTTGCAAGCAAGCCTTGGCCAGAATAAATCGGGCGGTATGGATTTTAAGGCGGTGGTAGAGGATGCATCGAAGACACAAAAAGTTTTTCCAGATATTTATTATATTATCTTAGATGCATACGCTAGAGAGAGCACTTTAAGAGATCATTTGAATTACAACAATCAGGATTTCATTGATCATTTAAAAGAAAAGGGGTTCTATGTGGCATCTAAAAGCCGTAGCAACTATGGATCCACGGCTCTCTCCTTAGCCTCATCATTGAATATGGAATATATTAATCATTTGTCCAGAGTAGCAGAGAGTGGGTCGTCAAATCCTTATTTGGCATGGAAAATGGTGGAGGACAATAAGGTTATGCACTTTCTCAGGAGCAGGGGATATAAAATAATAAACTTTAATTCCGGGTGGCATGGAACGCAAAAGCTACAAATCGCCGATATAAATGTACACTGCACACACTCAAAGGAGTTTAACTCTGTTTTTATCGAAACGACTTTGTATAACATCTTTGAAAAACGTTTTCATTTAGTCACAGATTACAGAAAACATCATCTTTGTACTTTTTCAAAAGTTGCAGAATATAGTAAAACCCGAGGACCTAAGTTTATATTTGCCCATATGGTTATTCCGCATGAACCATATGTTTTTGGTCCAAATGGAGAGGCTGTGTCATA
>Ga0315338_1003168_pt1 | contig 14780 bp, 8 predicted proteins | sample ASW8metaG_FD_204518 | JGI IMG/M metagenome (GOLD analysis project Ga0315338, IMG submission 204518) | Ammonia-oxidizing marine archaeal communities from Monterey Bay, California, United States - ASW #8 | ecosystem: Environmental > Aquatic > Marine > Coastal | place: USA: California | collected... | reverse complement strand
GCGCGGCTGGATGTTGGCAATCCAGATACTACTTGCCGCCGCCATCGTAGCCCTCGGGTTAGGTGATCCCCGTGAAAACATTGCCTATATCGCCGCCTTGGCACTAGTGGTCGCCTTTCTATCGGCCAGCCAGGATATCGTGATTGATGCCTATCGCATCGACATTCTCGCGGACCATGAACAGGGTGCGGGCGCCGCCATGACCCAGACCGGTTATCGCTTTGGACTGCTGGTCGCGGGCGCGGGCGCCATTGCGCTGGCGGATTTTATCAGTTGGCCCCTGATCTATGCTATGATGGCGTCGCTGGTTGGAATAGGCATGGTCGCGGCCCTGATCGCGCCGGAACCTCTTACCGCAAAGCCCCGGACCGCTGGGACCACCAAGGCGCCCAGGCTGAGTGCGACGTTACGCCAAGCCGTTATCGAACCGTTGACCGACCTCCTCGGCCGTCAGGGCATCGTCTGGATCCTGCTGTTCGTGCTCCTGTATAAATACGGCGATGCAATCGCCGGGGCAATGGCCAATCCGTTTTATTATCAGATGGGTTTCAGCGGGGTGGAAATTGCCAGCGTGACCAAGGTGTTTGGCGTCGCGGCAACGCTGGTAGGCGTGTTCGCGGGCGGCGTGCTGGTGGCCCGCTTTGGCGTGTGGCCGGCGCTGGTGATCGGCGGTGTTCTGCAGGCGGCAACCAATTTGCTGTTCGCCTGGCTTGCCGCGTCCGGCCATGATCTGACTCTGCTGGCGGTTGCGGTGGGGGCCGATAATTTCGCCGGTGGTTTGGGGTCGGCGGCGTTCGTCGCCTATCTCTCGGGGCTCTGCAATGTGTCCTTTACCGGCACCCAATATGCGTTGCTGACTTCCCTGATGGCGCTTGGCCGGACCTTATTCGCGACCGCGTCAGGACCGCTCGCCGCGCAACTAGGGTGGGTCGGGTTTTTTATTGCGACCACGGCCATCGCCGTGCCCGGCCTTGCACTACTTTTGTGGCTCAGGCGGTATCCCGTGTCGGTTCGATCAGGGAATTAGAGTATCGACACGATAGACCGGATGGGCATAGTTGAAGCCGATATCACCCAGCTTGACATCGATGCAATTGTCAATGCCACGAACGCCGCGCTGCTTGGCGGCGGCGGCGATGGCGCCATCCATCGCACCGCCGGTCAGGCAGGGCGGCGGGGCCAATGAAAAAGCGCTGTTGGCCGCCTGTTACCGGCGCTGTCTGGAAATCGCCGCGGATCACGCGCTGGCGACAATCGCTTTTTTGGTCATCAGCACCGGTGTTTACCGGTTTCCCGCCGGGCGCACCGTTGAAATTGCCATCGCGACCGTACCGGAAGGGCTCTGGCGACATTCGGCGGTCCGTCAAGTCATCTTCGCCTGTTTTGGTGCTGCCAGCGCAGTCGCCCACCAAGCGGCTATTTTGTCTGTTTGATAGCGCTGTGCCCCGCAAGAACGGCTTCATTGACGATATCCGACACTGTTGCATCCAGCCGCACGATCTGCGCGGGCTTGCTCAGCCCGACCAATAGCGGCCCGATCACTGTACTACCCCCAAGCTTTTGCAGCATGCGCGACGAGATCGAGGCGGAAGACAGGCCAGGCATGATTAACACGTTGGCCGTGCCGCCAAGGCGGCAAAACGGGTAGATAGCCTCCATATCCGGGTCCAGCGCAACCGATGCCGTCATTTCGCCATCATAAGCGAAATCGCGCTTGTTGGAATCGAGTATCTTTACTGCGCGCCGCACTTCCTTACCAAAATTGCCCGGCGGAACATCGAAATTACTGTGCGACAGAAGCGCCACGCGTGGTTCGTACCCCATCATCCGCGCCTTGGCCGCCGCCTGTATCGCAAAATCTGCCAACTGTTCGCCGGACGGGTGTTCGTGCACCATGGTGTCGGCGATGAACACCGTGCGTTCCATAGCGACGGCGATCGATAGTCCGAAAAGCTGCTGGTTCTCGTCGACATCGATCGCATGCATGATTTCTTTTCGACAGGTGTGGGATGCGCGGGTCAGGCCGGTGATCATGGCATCGGCATCGCCACAGGCCACCATGCAGGCAGCAAAGACATTGCGGTCCTGGTTCACCATGCGCTGGCAATCGCGGTAGAGCCTGCCGTCGCGCTGCAGCCGCTTGTATAGGAAATCCGTGTAGTGCTTGTTACGTTTGGAGAGGCGCGCGTTGTGAACTTCCAGCGCATCAGCTCCCCGAATGCCGAGCCCCTCCATGGTTTGCATGACAACATCCTTACGGCCGATGAGGACGGGTTCGCCATAACCGGCATTGCGGAACACCATCGCGGCGCGGACGGTTTTTTCCTCTTCGCCCTCGGCAAAAACAACCCGCTTGGGATTGGCCTTCACCTCTTCGAATATATTGTGGAGACTACCGACCGTGGGGTCGAGCCGCGCAGACAAAGACGCGCGATAAATATCCAAATTCTTAATGGTTGTACGCGCCACGCCGCTTTTCATGGCCGCTTCGGCAACGGCGGGCGGTACCGCGGAAACCAGGCGTGGGTCGAAGGGCGTCGGAATCAGGTAATCGGGGCCGAACTGCAGCCGGCGGCCCGAATAGGCGCCGGCGACTTCGTCGGGCACGTCTTCTCGGGCCAGCGCCGCCAGTGCTTTAGCGGCGGCGACCTTCATCTCGTCATTGATGGCCCGCGCGCGGACGTCCAGCGCACCGCGGAATATATAGGGAAATCCTAACACATTATTGATCTGGTTGGGATAATCGGAGCGGCCGGTGGCTATAATCGCATCCGGCCGCGCGGCGCGCGCATCCTCCGGCATTATCTCCGGGTCGGGATTGGCGAGTGCGAATATGATAGGCTTCTCGCCCATGGATTTCACCATTTTCGGGCTGGCCGAGCCGGCGACCGATACGCCAAAGAACACGTCGGTGCCTTTCATGGCGTCTTCCAGCGTGCGCGCCTTGGTGTCCACCGTATGGGCCGATTTCCACTGGTTCATGCCCTCTTCGCGGCCGCGGTAGACGACACCGTGGGAATCGCACAGCGTGATGTTTCCCTTGGTGAACCCCATGGCGGTGAACAGCTCAAGGCAGGCGATGGCCGCCGCGCCGGCGCCGTTGACTACCATGGTTGTGTTTTTGAGCGTACGGCCGGTTATCTCCAGTGCGTTGAGCAACCCGGCGGCGGCGATCACTGCGGTGCCATGCTGGTCGTCATGGAATACCGGGATATCCATCAGCTCGCGCAGCCGCTGCTCGATGATGAAACATTCCGGCGCCTTGATGTCCTCCAGATTGATGCCGCCGAAACCGGGGCCGAGAAAGCGCACGCAATTCACGAACTCATCGACATCCCTAGTGTCGACTTCTATATCGACCGCGTCAATATCGGCGAAGCGCTTAAACAGCACGCACTTGCCTTCCATCACCGGTTTTGCACCCAATGCGCCGAGATCGCCAAGCCCTAGCACCGCGGTGCCGTTGGAAATCACCGCAACCATGTTGCCCTTGTTGGTGTAATCGTAGGCCTTGTTCTCGTCCTCCGTGATCCTGAGACATGGGAAGGCGACACCCGGCGAATAGGCGAGCGACAGATCGCGCTGTGTTGTAATCGGCTTCAAGGGCGCGATGGACAGCTTGCCGGGCGGCGGTCCGGCATGCATTGCCAGCGCTTCACGCTCCAGATTACTGACTTTCGCTTTGCCGCTGTTCTCTTTGGCGCCGCTCGCCTTTACAGATGTAGTTTTACTACGCGGCTTTTTTGCCGTGGTAGCCTTACGCGCCATTCCGGCCCCCTATTCTGATCTCGACTTCAGCCGCATAACTTGATGGTTTTAAGGACATTCTGCAAGCCACGAAAACGCGAGACGCATCAATGGGTGTGCCTCTTTGGTGGGGCGAAGCCGGCGTTGGGTTTGGGGTTGGGCGCGGTGACTGGCGTGATAGGATAGAGTCATGGCTGATGGCGGGCGGACCAAAACAACGAAACAGGCGGCGGAATCCAATGCCGCGACACCCATGATGACGCAGTATCTGAGCATCAAGGCGGCGCATCCGGATTGCGTCTTGTTCTACCGGATGGGCGATTTCTATGAACTATTTTTCGACGATGCGGTGTCGGCTTCCGCGGCACTCGACATCACCCTCACCCAGCGCGGCAAGCATGACGGCAAGGACATTCCCATGTGCGGGGTGCCGGCCCATGCCTCCCAAACCTATTTGTCGCGGCTGATCCGCAAAGGATTTCGCGTCGCCGTTTGTGAACAGACCGAGGACCCGGCCAAGGCCAAGAAGCGGGGCGCAAAATCAGTGGTCGCGCGGGAGGTCGTTCGTATCGTCACGCCGGGCACCATCACCGAAGATGCGCTGCTCGATGGGTCCCGGCATAATTTTCTCGCTGCTCTCACCGATGCCCAGGGTGCGTTCGGTCTGGCCTGGCTCGATATTTCAACCGGCGCCTTTCTGGTGCAGCCAGTCCAGACACAGGGCATCGGCGCCGCGCTGGCGCGCATCGATCCCGGTGAAATTCTGGTGCCTGACCGGTTGCTGCAAAACGCCGACCTGTTCGATATTTTTCGTGATTGGAAGGACGCCCTTGTGTCGGTCGCGTCGAACAAATTCGACAGCGAGGCGGCGCGCCGGCGGCTTGAGATGGTCTATGGGGTCGCGGCCCTGGATGGGTTTGGCGCTTTTGGCAGGGCCGAGATTGCGGCCTGTGGCGGGCTCGTCGATTATGTGGAACTAACCCAGAAAGGCCGCCTACCGCGTCTCGATTCGCCGCGCCGCCAGGCCAGCGGCGCGGTGCTTGAAATTGATGCCGCCACGCGGCGCAATCTTGAACTCTCACGCACACTGGCCGGCGAAAAATCCGGCACACTGCTATCGGTCATCGATAAAACCGTGACCGGTGCGGGCGGCCGTCTGCTGGCCGCGCGTCTGGCGGCGCCCTTGACCGATACCGAAGCCGTTGCTTGCAGGCTTGATGCGGTGGGTTATTTTCTCGATCGGTACGATCTCCGTTACCGGCTGCACAAATTGCTTCGGGCCTGTCCCGATATGGAACGCGCCCTGTCTCGGCTGGCACTCGATCGTGGTGGCCCGCGGGATCTGGCGGTGGTGCGCGACGGGCTGTTTGTTGCCGCCGATATCCGCATCCTACTGGAGTCCGGGCCCCATGCAAAGGAAGACAGGGAGCCGGCGCCTTACGAGGTTACCAAAAATGTCTGCGATCTAGGCCATCATGGAGAACTGGTAGACCGCCTCCAGAAGGCGCTGGCGTCGGATCCTCCCGTATTCTCACGGGACGGCGGCTTTATTGCCGAGGGCTATTCGGAGGCGCTTGATGAGTTCGTCGTCCTGCGCGACGAAAGCCGCAAGCTGATCGCAGGACTGCAAAGCGACTACGTCAGCAAAACCGGCGTGACCACACTCAGGATACGGCACAATAACGTTCTCGGGTATTTTATCGAGGTAACACCGACCCATGCCGATAAGGTCCCGACCGGCGCGGAGGCCGAGTTTATTCACCGCCAAACCCTGACGAGCGCGGTGCGCTATACCACGGTCGAGCTTGGCGAACTAGAAAGCCGCATCAGCCGGGCTGCCGATCAAACGGTGGCGCTGGAGCTCGAACTGTTTGCTGATCTCGTCGGCGAAGTGACGGCGCGCGAACACGAGATTGCACAGACTGCCAAGGCCCTGGCGGCGCTCGACGTGTCGTCTGCTTTTGCGGAACTCGCGTCCGTGCGGCAATATCGGCGCCCGGTGGTGGATGACAGTCTTGCCCTTGAAATTATTGGCGGCCGTCATCCGGTGGTTGAAGCTGCGCTTGAAGCCGAAGCCGTCGCCGGGTTCGTTCCCAATGATTGTGATCTTGCCCCTGACAACCGCTTGTGGCTTTTGACCGGCCCTAACATGGCGGGCAAGAGCACCTTTCTGCGTCAGAACGCGCTTATCGTGATCCTGGCGCAAAGCGGCTCCTTTGTGCCCGCCAATGCTGCCCATATTGGTGTTGTGGACCAGCTTTACAGCCGGGTCGGCGCCGCCGATGATCTGGCGCGTGGCCGATCAACCTTTATGGTCGAGATGGTGGAAACCGCCGCGATCCTCAATCAGGCCGGGTCGCGGTCGCTGATCATTCTCGATGAAATTGGCCGGGGGACGGCAACTTTCGATGGGTTGTCGATCGCCTGGGCGGCCCTGGAACATATTCACGATGTCAATCGCTGCCGGGCGTTGTTTGCGACGCATTATCATGAGCTGACCGGGCTGGCCGCGCGGCTCGACGCTCTCAAATGCCATAGCATGCGGGTCAAGGAATGGCAGGGCGACGTTGTCTTTTTGCACGAGGTCGCGCAAGGTGCCGCGGACCGGTCCTATGGTATCCACGTTGGCAGGCTGGCGGGATTGCCCCCCGCTGTGATCGCCCGCGCGGAAGAAGTACTTGCTGCTCTTGAGACCGGTCAACAGAGTGGCGCGGTTAGCCGGCTGGCTGACGATCTCCCGTTGTTTCAGGCCGGGCGGCCGACATCTATTTCCATGGCGACCTCTTCCCGGGCGGGGCCGTCTCCGGTTGACGAGGCCCTGAGCAAGGCGGATCCGGACACCATGACGCCGCGCGATGCACTGGATTTTCTTTACCAGTTGAGGGCAATGCTCAAGGATGAAAAGAATGCGTAAGGTCGGGATGTACGGGTCAGCATGGCAACGATCATAAAGCCGCGCGACATCATAGACATCGCCCGGCTTGCCGCGGTGCTCAATGCGCGTCTCGGCGACGAGCCGTTGTCGCAAAATGTGCGGGTCGAGATTTTCGCGCTGGTCAAGGATGCGCTGGCCGCGGGACGGGAGGAGATCCGCCGCCGGTTCGAAGAAGACGGCGCCAGCGGCGAGGCAAATGTGCGCGCCACGGCCTTCCTGACGGATCAAATGTTCCGTTTCGTTCTGGAGGCGACCACCACGCTTGTATATCCGACGGCGGAGCCCACATCGGGCGAGCGTATCTGTGTTGCCGCGGTAGGCGGCTACGGCCGCGGTGAAATGGCGCCGTTCTCGGACATCGATCTATTATTTTTATTGCCCTACCGGCTGACTCCCCGGGTCGAACAGATTGTTGAAAGCGTTCTGTATTTGCTGTGGGATCTGGGTATGAAGGTCGGTCACGCGACGCGCTCGACCGATGAGTGTATTCGCTTGTCGCGTGATGATATTATGATCCGCACGGCGGTTCTCGAAGCGCGCTTCCTGTGGGGCAACAAGAAGCTTTTCAACAAGCTGCGGCACCGGTTCAGGAAAGAAATCGTCAACGATACCGGCCCTGAGTTCGTTAAAGCCAAGCTTGCCGAGCGGGATCATCGGCATCGCCGGATGGGTGGTTCACGCTATGTCCTCGAACCCAATATCAAAGACGGCAAAGGCGGCCTGCGCGATCTCCAGACCCTGTTTTGGATTTCCAAATATTTATATCGTGTGGATGCCGTGGCGGACCTCGTGGAAGAGGGTTTTCTGACCACCGCGGAGGCAAAACGGTTTGCTCGCGCCCAGAACTATTTTTGGACGGTTCGGTGTCATTTACATTATGTCTCGGGCCGGCCGGAAGAACGTCTGACATTCGATGTTCAGAAGGAATTGGGCGAACGGCTCGGTTACAAGGACCGTGCTGGCGCCCGCGGTGTTGAACGGTTCATGAAACACTATTACCTGACCTCCAAGGAAGTCGGCGATCTGACCCGTATTTTTTGCGCAGCGCTGGAAGCCGAACATCGATACAGACCGTCCTTCTCAATTCTGGGCATCGATTTGTTTCGCCCTGAAATCGATGGATTCAGCCTGGAAAGTGGGCGTCTATCGGTCAAGTCGGGCAATGAATTCATCAATGACCCGGTGCGGATCATCAAGTTGTTTCATACCGCGCAGAAGAACGACCGCGATATCCACCCGAAGGCTTTGCGGCTGATCACGCGTAATTTGCGTCTGGTGGATTCCATTCGCGACGATGTGGAAGCAAATCGTCTGTTCCTTGACATGCTGACCGCGCCAAAGGGGGCGGAGGTTGCGTTGCGGCGGATGAACGAAGCCGAAATTTTTGGTCGTTTTGTGCCGGATTTTGGCCGTGTTGTCGCGCAGATGCAGCACGACATGTATCACGTCTATACGGTCGATGAGCACACCATTTTCGCGATCGGCATTCTGCACGGGATCGAGCAGGGCGCATATGGCGACGATATGCCAACGGCAAGCGACATTATTCACAAGATAACGTCGCGCCGGGCCTTGTTTGTCGCGATTTTTCTGCACGATATCGCGAAGGGCCGCGGGGGCGATCATTCCCAACTGGGTGCGGAAGTTGCGCTTCACCTTTGTCCGCGCTTTGGTATGTCGGAGGAAGAAACCGAAACGGTGGTCTGGTTGGTACGTCACCATCTACTGATGAGCCGCATCGCCTTTCATCGCGATCTGAGCGATCCCAAAAGCATTATCGATTTTGCCGAAACGGTTCAGTCCCTAGAACGGCTGCGCCTACTGCTTCTGTTGACCGTCGCCGATATACGCGCGGTCGGTCCAAATGTCTGGAACAACTGGAAGGCGTCCCTCCTGCGTGAGCTTTATTTTGCCACGGAGGCGCATTTGTCGGGTGGACATGATTCAACGGGCCGCGGGGCTCGCATAGAAGGCGCAAAGCGCGCGGTTCGCGAGAGGCTGGAGACAGTGTCGGAAGGCGAATTGAAAACTTTTCTGAATCTCGGGTATCCGTCCTACTGGGTATCGCTCGACACGGGAACCCACGTCCGGAATGCCAAATTCATCGCCGAAGCGGAAAAGAGCGGCGCGGCCCTGTCCTTTGACATTCATGTCAATAACGTCAATGACGTGACCGAGGTGACGATTTATACGGCCGATCATCCCGGGTTGTTTTCACGGATAGCCGGAGCGATAGCCGTTTCGGGTGCGAATATCGTGGGCGCTAAAATTTTCACCCTGACCAACGGCATGGCGCTGGACAGTTTTTCCATACAGGATGCCACCGGGTCGGCTTACGCGAACAAGCAGCAGCTGGAAAGATTAAGGGGACGGGTCGAAAAAACGCTGCATGGCGAATTCAGACCTGAGCTCGAATTCACCAAACAGCCATCGATACTCAGCCGCACAAATATTTTTACGGTTGCGCCGCGCGTGCTGATCAGCAATTCGGCGAGCCGGACGCATTCGGTCATCGAGGTCAATGGCCGCGACCGCCCCGGCTTATTGTATGATCTGACGACAGTCGTCACCGATTTAGGTCTGCAGATCTCCAGCGCGCTGATCACCACCTATGGCGAGCGAGCGGTTGATGTTTTCTACGTCAAAGATGGTTTTGGCATGCAGGTGACCCACGAAGGCAAGATTGGGCAAATTCGCGACCGGTTGCTCGCTGAGTTGGCAAACGGGTCCAGGCCGGTCGACACAGCCAAAGACGCCGTCGCTTAGCTTTACCGCCTTTCTCTTGCCTGAATTTTCCTCTAAAGGTCGCCATCATGGCGCTGCTGCGATCAATTGCCACTGTTGGCGGCTACACGTTGATAAGCCGGTTTCTCGGCTTTGCCCGTGATATCCTGATTGCGGCCATTCTTGGCGCCGGCCCCATTGCCGACGCGTTTTTCGTTGCCTTTAAACTACCAAACTTCTTTCGCCGCCTGTTCGCCGAAGGGGCTTTCAACGCCGCTTTCGTGCCTCTGTTCAGTGGCCGGCTTGCCAGCGAGGGGCTTGTCGCGGCCCAGATTTTCGCAGCATCCGTCCTCTCGGCCATGGTTGCTTTTCTGTTTGTATTTGTCACCTTGTTACAGATAGCCATGCCGTTTCTCATGTATGGCTTTGCGCCGGGATTTACTGGTGATCCCGAAAAATTCCAGCTGGCGGTCGAGCTGACACGAATCACCTTCCCCTATCTTTTGTTCATTTCTCTGGTGTCTCTGCTGGGGGGTGTGCTGAATTCGCTGGGGCGTTTTGCCGCCGCCGCCGCGACACCCATCATCCTGAATATCGTGTTGATCGGCGCATTACTGGGCGCGACACCCTTTCTGCCCACGGCCGGCCATGCGCTCGCCTGGGGCGTCGCGGTTGCCGGGGCGGCACAGCTTGTCTGGCTCATGATTGCCTGCCGCCGCGCCGGCATGGCTTTGCCACTGCATTGGCCGCGCCTGTCACCCGGCGTGCGGCGGGTATTGCGACTGATGTTACCCGGCGCGGTTGGTGCGGGGGTGGTACAGATAAATCTGCTTATCGACATTGTTATTGCGTCTCTGCTGCCAACCGGTGCGATTTCCTATCTGTATTACGCCGATCGGGTTAATCAGCTGCCGCTTGGGGTGGTTGGCATTGCCATCGGAACGGCCTTGTTGCCACTGCTGTCCCGTCAGCTCCGGGAAGGCGCCCTGGCGGATGCCAGAAACAGCATGAACCGGGGCATGGAAGTGGCCCTGCTGCTGACGGTCCCCGCTTCGGCGGCGTTGCTGGTGATTGCCGGGCCCATTATTACGGTGTTGTTCGAACGCGGCGAGTTTAGCGCCGCCACCGCCACCGCCACCGCGCAGGCGCTGATGGCCTATGCCATTGGACTTCCGGCCTATGTCCTTGCCAAGGTGCTCGGCCCCGGATATTTTGCCCGGGAAGATACGGTAACGCCGGTCAAAATCGCGATCGTCTGCGTTGCGGTCAATGTGATCCTCAATCTCACGCTGATTCATTATCTGGCCCATGTGGGGATAGCGCTCGCCACCGCCATATCGGCCTGGTTGAACGTCATTTTGCTGGTAAGGATCCTGCACAAGCGAGGTCATCATCGGTTTGATGATCGATTGCGGAGTCGCATCGTGCGAATTCTCTTTGCGTCCGCAGCGATGGCGGCGGGGCTGTGGCTCGCCCTGGTGGCAATCGGGTCAGCGTTTGAAGCGTCCATTCCAACGAATATTGTAGCACTTGCGGCGCTGGTATTTGGCGCCCTCGGTCTCTATGCCGTGCTGGCGATCATGACCGGTGCGGTCGTGCTATCGGATCTAAAGCGCATGTTGTCGCTTAAGGGTTAGAGTCGCCGCTAGGCGCCGTTGGCGCTTGACGGTCGGAAATAATGGCGGGATAACGCCGCCCGGTCAGAGAGTGACAAAAGGCAGAGGGTCTTGTTTCATGACACGTATATTTTCCGGCGTTCAGCCGACAGGGAATTTGCATCTGGGAAACTATCTTGGGGCGATTCGTAATTTTGCGCGGCTCCAGGATGGCAACGATTGCCTTTACTGCATCGTCGATATGCATGCCATCACGGTCTGGCAGGACCCGGCTCAGCTCAAACAGAACACCCGCGAGGTAACCGCTGCCTTTCTCGCGGCCGGTATTGATCCGACAGACAATATTATCTTTAACCAAAGCCAGGTGCCGCAGCATGCGGAGCTCGCCTGGATATTCAATTGCGTTGCCCGTCTGGGCTGGCTCAACCGGATGACCCAATTCAAGGAAAAGGCCGGAAAACATCGGGAAAATGCCAGCGTCGGGTTATATGTCTATCCCAATATGATGGCGGCGGATATTTTGGCCTACAAGGCGACGCACGTTCCGGTGGGAGAAGACCAAAAACAGCATCTCGAGTTGACCCGCGACGTGGCGCAAAAATTCAACAATGACTTTGGCGAAGAATTTTTTCCCATCGTCGAGCCGTTGATCATGGAGTCTGCGGCGCGGATTATGAGTCTTCGGGACGGAACGAAAAAAATGAGCAAGTCCGATGAGTCGGATTATTCGCGCATCAACCTGACCGATGATCCCGACGCCATAGAGTTTAAAATTCGCAAGGCCCGCACAGACCCGGAGCCAGTTCCCGATGGCTCGCCAGATGGCGGCACACGTGAAACCCGTCCCGAGGCCTTCAATCTCATGGAAATTTTCGGTGCGTTGACCGATCGGTCGATTGCCGCCGTGCAGCGTGATTATGGCGGTCAGAAATTTTCAGTGTTCAAGCGGGCGCTTACCGAAGTTGCGGTCGAAAATCTAGGGCCCGTGGGGCTGGAAATGCAGCGACTGATGGCCGACCCGGGGCATGTCGATAAGGTCCTGGCGGACGGGTCGCAGCGGGCGAGAGAGATCGCGGGACCCATCTTGGAAGATGTTTACCGGATCGTTGGATTTTTGCGAAGCTAGCGCAAAAAAATTTAGCGGAACAGTCAAGTTTGAATTATTTTATGTGACTTCCAGCATTGGATGGCCGTTGGCGAAAAGATGCGCGCGGAGCAATGCCGATCATCTATCTCCGCGAAGGAAAAGCGAGCGACCTAATTGCCGAGTTGATCGAAGAAGAGCCGGATAAATCCATATTGGTTCTTGGGGCGGGTACGGGTAAACAAGGACCCGGACCGCTGGTTTCTTCGCTGGCCGGCAAATTGTCCGGTAAATTTCCGATTCCCATTACTGTTGTTCCCGGTAATCTGTCACTGGACCAGATCGACGCGTTGACCTGACCCACGGCAAATGCTACCAGTCCGCGGTTTCGCAGGGAATCTCATAAAGCCGAAGGCTGCTTATCTTGCTCAAATCTGGCGGCCTCAGCCTTCGGCGACGGTAATCAAATTGCTGCACAGGATCGGCATTGAACGAACAATAATTTTGTATGGCTCTTGAACAGCGCCCTTGACCAGCGCCGCCCAGCCGCCCAATTGCCTTGTGGCACTTGGAATTCTACTCGTGCTTTTATGCTTGTGATGAAGGAATAGCGTTAATGCCTGGACCGGCCTCTGAAAAGCAAACGTTCGAGTGGTCCGTGATAGCCTTTACCGGCCTTTGCGTTGCTCTGCATTTAGCGTTGGCGGCGACAGACCGTTTGGGGCCTTCAGCCAAGATTCTGGAAACCAAAGTGTCTGCGGACGAAACGATCGGTGGCGCGCGCTATGGTGGTCGTATAGCGGCGGTACTCCGAAAACCCCATTCTGTTCAATATATTACGCCGTCTTTGAAATTGCAGCTCCTGTTTGAAAAAATGGGCTATCGTTTGGAGACCGTGCGCCGTTACGGCGACGTGCCGCGCTTGTTCCTGGCTAGCCTACCGGCGGATTTGCAGGAAATACAACAGCCGCGGGAACGCAAAATTCTGTTTATTAAAATGGCGCTGCCTCTAATTCTGCATGCCAACGAGATGATCCTGTGGGATCGCAAAATAATCCTGAAATTGCTCGATAAATCACGGGTCGGAAAGACCGTCTCTTCCGGCGAACAAGCCTGGCTTAACAAAAAGGCGCAGGAATATGGTTTGGCGGAACCTAATTTGGCGGAGTTGGTGCGGCGGGTAGACGTGATTCCGCCGTCTTTGGCGTTGGCTCAGGCAGCGGAAGAGAGCGGTTGGGGAACATCCCGGTTTGCGCGTGAGGGAAATTCGATTTTCGGCCAGCGCACTTGGCGTGGGGGTAGGAGCATAAAACCGTCGCGCCGAGAAGCGGGTGAGACATTCAGGGTCCGTGCCTATCACCGTCTTATCGACGGAATTATGTCCTATACCCGAAATCTAAATGGCCATTTCGCGTACGATGAATTTAGGCGAGCGCGAGAATTGCAGCGGCGTCTCGGCGGCGGGCTCGACGGATATAATCTGGTCGGCAATTTAAAGCGATATTCGGAGCGCGGTGACGCCTATATTAAATCCATTCGCATGCTGATCCGGGTGAACAATTTGCAGGCGTTCGACAAAGCCCGGCTGAGTGATCAGCGTGTCGTCGTTTTGGGCAGCCCGGACGCGTAGCGCTGTTAGTGTTGACTTAACCTGGCGGGAAGAAAAATTGCGTGCCAAACCACCGCCACCGCCCGCCTTTTTCCGGTAAAGTGCAGTTTATCCGGGTTCGGCCCGTGCGAAAGGCCCTTGCCATGCGAACTTCCATTCGCCTTTCGCCCAACCGTACAATGTGGGCCTTACCTTGACCCGACACATAACAGGCGAGCTGCGAAAGGCGATGTGGCGGGATATTGTCGACCGTGAACCCAAATAACGGCGGATTGTTGGATTTTTTCAACAGCATGTCCGCCGGGGTCACGTCCCGTACGTGCAAGGGCAGTGCGCGGGCCGCCGTGCGTAGCCGATGCACGACGCCATAGGCCTCGTTAAAGGCGAAACGGGGTAGGTTTAAAAAGTCGCTGCCCCTGTGTATGACGCCCGAATGTTGCCCAAATGCAACGATAAATCCGGCCTGTTTTGTCACCTTGCCAACCGCCAGGCTGTATTCGCCATAGGGATAGGCAATCAGGTTCGGAACAATCCCAAGTTCGGTCTTAATTTGCGCGGTTGAATTTTTGATCTCGGCTGTATTACGCGACGAACTCAGCAGCGGCATGTGTGGATGTTTCACGGTATGGTTGCCAATGGTCACGCCGGCATCGGCCAGTTCGCGCAGTTGAGTCCAGGACATATGGCTCGGCGATCGATTATCAACCGGCTCTGTTGCTACGAATAGCGTAAAAGGGAATTTTGCCTGTCTTAATCGCGGCCAGGCCTCTTGGTATACCGACAAATAGGCATCATCGATGCTGATGCCCACGGTATTCTTCGGCAAAGACCGGCCGGCCCGTAGCGCCGTGATGATTTCAGGCAATGATTTGACAGAATATTCGTTCTTGGACAGCTCTTGGATGTGAGCTTCAAATTGTTCGATTGTGATATTGGTTGACGGATAGTTGGTTTCGCCGAACCGGTGATACACGAGCACGACAGCAGAATCGGCAGCCCTTGCCGAGCCCATAAAAATGGCGAAGAGCATTAAAATTATTGGCAGGACAATTGCGCGCCGCAATT
>Ga0315338_1003166_pt1 | contig 14781 bp, 12 predicted proteins | sample ASW8metaG_FD_204518 | JGI IMG/M metagenome (GOLD analysis project Ga0315338, IMG submission 204518) | Ammonia-oxidizing marine archaeal communities from Monterey Bay, California, United States - ASW #8 | ecosystem: Environmental > Aquatic > Marine > Coastal | place: USA: California | collected... | reverse complement strand
ATCCACGGCAGCGTGGAACTCATTTTGGGCCGCCACCTCGCCGCTGAGAGCAACCAGCGTTAGAGCTACGACGATCGGGATCCAGCGGGACTCTGACCTCCTCATGCTCCTACCAGTCCTGATCGTCGTCACCGCGGCGCTTGGCTCGGTAGCGACGCTGCTGCGACTTGGCGTCGCGGTCGCGCAGCGCGTCGAGCAACTGCTCGGCTTCGGCTTCGTCCATGCTCTCCGATTCATTCATGGCCGCTTGGTGGCCATCCTCGTCCGGCTCTTTGACTTCTCCATCCGCGGCCGATTCGTCCGTCTCTGGGGTCGACTCGCCCTGGGACTCGTCCCCCGCCTCGGGATCGGACGGTTCCTGCTCTCTCTCATCCGAATCCTGTGACTCGTCGGAGTCCTGTGACTCATCCGAATCCTGTGACTCGTCGGAGTCCTGTGACTCGTCGGAGTCCTGTGACTCGTCGGAGTCCTCCCCTCCCTGCTGGGACTGCGGGGGGGATGGCTGGAGCAACCTCAGGGCCAGCTCGAGATTCGCCTTGGCATCCATATCGCCGGGACTGCGCTCCAAGGCCTCCCTGTAGGACTCGACGGCAGCGCTGTAATCCTGCAGCTTAAAATGGGTGTTCCCCTTGTTGTAGAAGCCGCGTGCCGCCACCCCGGCATCCGGAGCCACGGAAGTCCGCTCGAATTCCTCCAGGGCCTGTTCGTACTCCCCGAGCTGGTAGAGAGCATCGCCGACGTTCAGATGCAGCGCTGCCGACGAAGGCCGACCGACGAGAGCGTCGCGATAGACTCGCAGGGCCTCGTCATAGAGGCCCTCATCGTAGAGAGCCCGTGCCTCGGCACTGCGCGAAGCCACGGCATCGCCGACGGTGGCGGCGCCCACGGGCAACACGCCGAGTAGACAGAGCAGCACAAGGAGTTTCACGCGAACCGCCCCTGCCATTCCCGACGGGCTCGTGCCCGTTCCGACAGCAGCGCCTCAAGGAAAAAACAGAGCAACCCCGCCAACAGTGGCAACTGGAAGCGCTCCTCGTAGCGCGTGTAGCCCTCGGCACCCAGTTCTTTTTCCTCAAGCCCGGCGATACGATCGACGAGATTCTGCAGCTCGGTTCCGCCAAGGGTGATGCGCCAGTAGGCGCCTTCCCCGGCGGCGGCGACGCTGCGCAGAGCGGCCTCGTCGAGGCGGGACTTCACATAGTTGCCATCGCGATCCTTGTGGTACTCCAGACGGGTACCGTCGTCGGCGCGCAGAGGAATCAGTTCTCCATCGGGCGTCCCCATCCCTACACAGTAGACGCGGGCGCCTAAGGCGACCAGCGCTGCCGCCGCACCGCTGGCGTCCCCCTTGTGCGCTTCGCCGTCACTGAAGACAACGACGGCCTTGTACTGGCGATCGTCGGTGGCGAAGGATTTACCCGCCGTCTCCAGCGCTCGCTCGAGGGACGTTCCCTGGGACGGGATGTCACCTGCGTCGAGGGTGGACAGCAGCATGCGCATCGCCCCGTGATCGAGTGTGAGCGGGCACTGGACGAAAGCGTTGGCGGCGAATACGACAAGGCCGACGCGGTCGCCCTCGAGACCGTCAAGTAGCTCGCCGACGGCGTGACGGGCGCGTTTCAGGCGGCTCGGCCGCACGTCCTCGGCGAGCATGCTGCGGGACAGGTCGAGGACGACGATGACGTCGACGCCGCGCCGTTCTGCCATCTCCAGACGCACGCCAAACTGCGGCCCCGTAAGGGCGATGACGAGGAACAGGATGCCAGCGATGACGATGATTGATTTCAACCGCTGGCGACTGCGGTGCACGGTCCGTGTCAGTCGTCCGGAGACCTGGAGCCCGGCGAAGCGTTGCAGGTCGCGCCGTGCTTGCCGCACCGTCCACATCACGAACAGTACGAGTAGTGGCACAAGCAGCAGCAGCCAGGCGTTGTCGGGAGTGGTGAAGCGCATTGGCTAGGGAAGCGAGCGCATGCGCGTCTGCCGCAGGATGAACTCGGCGAGGAGGAGCAGTAATCCCGGCCACAGAAAACCGGCATAACGTTCCGAATACTGCAGATAGATGCGACTCGTCACCTCTGTCGTCTCGAGGCGGCCGATCTCGTCGTAAATCTCGGCGAGTTTCTCGCTGCTGTTGGCATGATAGTACTTGCCCCCTGTAGCCTCGGCGATCTGCTTCAGAGCCTCTTCGTCAAAGTCGACGCCGCCCCGGCGGCGCTGGCCGCGTTGTTCGGCGCCGATGCCGATGGTGTAGAAACGCACACGCACTGCGGCAGCGACGTCGGCGGCGGTCTGAGGATCGATCTCGCCAGCGTTATTTACCCCATCCGTTAGCAGGATGGCGACGCGGCTGCCTCCCGCACCGCGACTCGTGGCACCGCGGCCCGTTTCCCGCAGACGGTTGGTAGCGTTGATCATCGCCATACCGATGGCGGTACCATCCCAGCTCTGTTCGGCGATCCGAATGTCACTGAGGAATTGCAGGAGCACGTCGTAATCGAGGGTGAGCGGACACTGGGTAAAACTCTCGCCGGCAAACACGACCATACCGATGCGGTCGCTGCGCCGGCCCTCGATGAAGCGCGCCACCACCTCGCGTGCCACCTCGAGGCGATTTGCCGAACCCAGGTCGCGCACCTGCATACTGCTCGACACATCGAGGAGGAGCATGATGTCGACCCCATCCGCCGAGACATCGACGATCTCTCTGCCGCTCTGTGGACGAGCCAGGGCGACGACGAGACAGCCGAGGCCGATGATGCGTGCCGCAAACAGCAGCGGACGCAATCGGGACCAGGGACTGACGGGCAGTTCGAAACCACCCAGATAGGAGAATCGTATGCTGCCTCGTCGTCGACGCCCATGGACGAGATGGCGCCAGACCAGCCACGGAAGGAAAAGTAGGCCGAGCAACCACAGAGGTTCTGCGAAACCGGCGGCGTTCACGCCCCACCCTCGTCGGCCAAGGACGCTACGGCCATCCTGGCGATCTCGATGTCACCGACGATTCCCGCGCCGTCGTCGGGGACTCTTCGCGCCACCTCGGCAGGAGGCTCAGCACGCGCGAACTTCACCAGGTCCGCCGCTTCGAGGAACTCAACGATCCGCAGCGTCGTCTCCATGTCAACAGAGTCGACTAGGCGCAGATCCTCGGCGATCTCGCCCGTCGTACGATCGAGGGCGTCGATGCCGATACGATCCTCGAGGAAGCGCCACATGACGTCGGCCAGACGCGTGTAGTGAAGTTTGGTAGCCCCCCTCTCCAGCAGGCGCATATCGGCGATGCGGGCAAACTCACGGACGTAGTCCACGGGGCCACGAGGCGCTGGGGGGACGGGCACCCTCTCGACCGGGGCGCGACGCAGGAACCGGCGCGCCAACAGGGCGAGACCGGCAGCCAGCACGGCGGCCAGGATGCCGACCAGCCACAGGGGCAGGCCTCCGGGGATATGCAAAGGAGGTATGATATCGCGCGGTTCGTCACCCTCTTCCGGATCCCGTACACTCTGCAGATCGACGTCGAGGCTCTCTGAGAACAGGTGCAGAGAATCGCCCGCAGCGGTGACGACGATTACTTCGACTGCGGGGACAGGACCGACGTCCAGCGTGTAGGCCCGCAGTTCATAGATGCGCTCGTCCCGCTGCCGGGCGCCGCCAAGATCCGTGGTCGTGATTGCCGTGGAAGAGATTACAGAGAACGGGGCCAGCTGCTCATCGAGGTCCGGAAACACCGTTCTCTGCTCGATGTCGCGATCGACGACGAGACGCAACTGGAGGGGATCTCCGAGGGTGATGCGGGTCGTGTCGAGCCGTGACGTCAACGTCGGCTCGGCGGCCCCCGCTGACGCCGACACGGCCCAGAGGGCGGCTGCCAGGAACTGGGCCCAGGCGCTGACCCGTCTATTGTGCCGCGGCGGGATCGGCGTCGCTGCCATCCGCTTCTGGCGCCTGGTCATCCGCCTGCTGCGCAAGTTCGGTGGACACGTCATCAAGGTTGAGATACAGGCTTTCCACGGCGTCGTCGGCGACGACGCAGACGCTGGCTACGTCGTCACCCAACACGAAGGCCTCACCGTCGCCGCGGTTGCCGACCTGCAGCCGCCAGGCGGTGCCATTCTTACGCGTCGCGACGATCGACCATTGCGGTGTGTCGAGTCCAAAAGGAGCCAGCGTCAGTTCGGCGTGGAACTCTGCATCGGCGGCGAAACGTGTCGCTTCTAGACCATTGAGGTCGGACAGCAGGCTGTTGAGACGCCATGTCTTGGCCTCGCGCCCCGGTGCGGCGTCCAGAATCCACGCGCCGGATGTGTCCCGCTGCGCCGAGAACAGCACGGCACCACCTTCGTGCAGGGCGACGGCAGCCACACTATCCGCATCAAGCCGGATGATCCGCTTGTCGCGCAAATCGGCTACAGGCGTTCTCAGTTTTGTCACCAGGGTGGAATCGACGAGGAACACGTGTGGACGGCTCGTGTCGAGAGCCTTTAGGGAGCCGTCCTCCCCTTCGGCACCTGGGCCTGCGCCAACGCGCAACCGCTTTTCGAGGCGGTCGTCGCCGATCCACAGGGTCAGCTCGACTGCCACGTCGCCAGGGGCCAGTCCGGCGGCGTTCAGTTCCTCAGGTGTCGGGACCTCGTGCAGGACTCGGTCCGTCGTGGCGCTCTGCAAGCTTGTCAGGATGCTGTTGAGACCACTGTTGTCAGCGCGCCGTGACACCGGTGCATCGAGATACCAGGTGCCGCCCTCACTCGAAGCCTCGACAACAGGCTCACCGGGCCTTTGAAGGCGAAGCCGTCGCACCTCGTCGGCCTCGAAGGCGAGTAACCGCCGATCGCGCAAATCGAAAGTCTTCTTGTCGAGATTATCGAACCGCCAAGCCCGCACCCGCAGAACCTCAGGATTAGCCGTCGTGCCGCGGCGCTGCACGTAGGTGAAGCGGTCGGTGGGCGTGTCGTCACCAAAGCAGAGGCCATCGAGGCCTGAGCCCTCCACCGCAAGACCGATATGGACACACAGACGCGGCTCGTCCAGACCGTAGTCGGCCAAGACAGTCGGATCGGAGGCGACGGCGACGCTGTCGCGCAGAGGGTCACCCTCGACTTCAGTCTCGCGCAGAGTGCGCAGATAGCGTTCGACGGCGGCGACGTCGGCATCGGTGTCTACGGGAGAGGTCAGCAGCCAGACATCGTCCTGGTGTTCGAGGACCAAGAGCGTGTCGCCTCGATCGATGGTCAACCTGTGGACCTCGTGATCGCTGAAATCGAGCAGTCGCCGGTCGCGCTCGGCTTCGACGCGACGTTCCTCTCCCCCCTCGATCTCGTAAAAATAGACGAACCCGAGCAGGGCGATAAAAAACACGCTGATGACGAGGTTCGTCTTCAGTCGCATGTCGTGGTATTCCCCTTTTCTATGCTGTCAGACGGTCGCCGTCGGCGACGACTCATACACGGCAGGCTGGAAGTCCTGCCGAATCCACACCAGGATGCAGGCGTTGGCAACGCTCAACCCGGCGAACACCAGTTGCAACGTGTCCTCGGGGACGACGACGAAGGACAGCCCGGCGTTGGCCACGGCCGCACCGATGGCCAGAGGCCACGCTGCCGGCAAGCGCCGGAACAGGCCATAGGAAACGCCGGCGCACAACAGGGCTAGCAGTAGGAACCCCTCACCACGAACGATGCTTCCCTCGCTGGCGCCGATGACGCCAACGATGAAGTAGTAGACGGAAATGGCAGAAAAATTGTAGACGAGCCACGAGACAAACCCACTCGAGTATGTCTGGTATCCACGCCGCAGCATGATCACGAATCCGGACAGGGCCACGGCGAAGGGCAGGACGAACACCGACAGCCAGAGGATGGTTGAGCCGGCGGTGCCCACCAGGTTGATGGGGTTGAAGCGTGGCTCCTTTGGCGGGATGTCGAAACTGCCCTCGCCCTCGGCCAGCCAGCGTACCGAGGCGACAAGCAGCTCGCCGTTCGCCTGCTCGCCGAAGTACTGATTGCTGGCGAAATCAGTATCGCCGAAGACGACGATACGAGTGCTCTCATCCTCGTGGGCAGCCGAGTCTGCGTCAACCGTGACCGCCACGGCCAGCGATAGCGGGCCGGGTTGATCGTTGTCCGCGTCGTAGTCGACCTCGCCGCCGCTACCGGTGACGACGCCGAGATCGGACTCACCCCAAGCATTGCGGTCGGTGTGCAGCAGTTCAGTGGCTCCGTCGATCCGCGTTGTAGCCGAAACCGAGCGGGCCCAAGGAAAGAAACTCATCGTGCCGCGGGTCAGCCTCTCCGTGATCGGATGATCGGCGTATTGCAGCACGACCGGAACCGAGACGTCAGCCCCGAACAGCTTGCCGAGACCGCTGAGATCGACGATGAAATTGTCGCCAATGTCGATGTCATACTCGTCCCGCAGAAGTTCCTCGAGACCGCTGCGTGTTGCCGGGTCGAGCATGAGCAGCAGATCGCCTCCCCTGACCAGGTACTCCCGAACGGCCTCGACAGCATCCATGGAAAGCGCCGTCTCCGGTCCGAGCAAGGCCAGCAGGGAGACCTCATCTAGGGCATCGTCGCCGGGCCGAACACCGGTCCGGATCTCGAGGTTCATCTCCTTCAGCCGCCCGTTCATGATGCTGAAGCCATGGCCATCGACGGTGGTAAGTTCTCCCTCGCCGTGACCGCCGGTGAAGGCGATGATGCGCTCGTCGGCCACCAGGGCTCGACGAATGGCGTTGGTCAGAGCCTCCTCCGACTGCATGGCGATACGTTCGGACATCACCTTGCCGTCCCCGGTGACCTCGATGATAGAGGTGCCCCGTTCACGCACGTCGTACTGACGCACCTGCAGAGCCTCTTTCTGCGGGTCGATGATCTCAAATTCGAAGTTCGGCGTGAGGTAGCCATACTCCTTCATGAGGTCCTGGTAGCGGCCACCCTCCAGGCCGGACATGAAAGTCTTCACGAGTACGAGCTTGCCCTCGTCCTCCACCTGCTCGAGCACCGCCTTGGTGTCGGGTGCAAGGGTGTACAGTTTATCCTGGGTAAGATCGACGCGGATGTGGTAGCGATCCCCCATGAAGTTGAGCAGCGCCAGCACGCCCACCGAGAGGACGACACCGAGACCGGCGGCCAGCAGGTCCCTTAGGCTCCAGCGTCCAATTCGCGAAACGACGACGAAGCCGAGGACAGCCACCGCCCCCGGGTAGAGGATGACGGTGAGCCAAAAAACCCAGTCCGACTGCCCTGCCGTCAGGGCGATGGGATTGTAGCCGGCCTCGCGGGGACGTATAGAGATGAGGCTCTCGTCCTCGACGAGCCAGCTGATGGCGTTGAGCACCAGGTCGCCGTTGCCCTGCATGTCGAAGTACCGGGCGGTGGCCACGTCGGAGTCACCGAAGACGACGAGTCGCCCTCCCTCGCCGGCCGTATCGTGCACGGCCACGGCCAGGCCCACCGGCCCCGGCAGGTCGTTGTCATCCAGGCTGACGGTGCTCTCGCCGCTGGCGTCGCGCAGTACCGACAACTCCACCTCACCCCAGCTGGCCTGGCTCGTGAACGCCAGAATTGCCGCTGCAGCCTGGATCGTCTCCACCGCGACCGAATCGAGGCGTACCGAACGGGCCAGCTCGAAGAACGTCATCACGCCGCCTCGATGCCGACGTACAATCGGGTGGTCGCCGTCGTAGGCTGTAACCACGGGTATGGTAAAATCGAGCCCGAAGAGGGAGCCGATGCCACTGGTGTCGATGACGAAATCGTCTCCCACTTCGACGCCCCATTCGCCGAGCAGCCCCTCGAGACCGGTCTCGTACAACGGGTCGATCAACACGAAGACGGCGCCGCCGCCAGCCAGATAACGACGCACGGCGTCGACCTCGGTACGCAGCAATGGCGTGCGTGGCCCGGCGATGACGAGAATGCTGCAGTCTTCGGGTACGTCGCCTTCGCGAGCGAGGAACAGCGAGTCACGAATGACGTATTCGATCTCACGCAGGCGATCGCGCACGGGCTTCATGTCCTGCTCGTGGTCGGTGAAGCCCCGCTCCCCGTGGCCCACTGAGAAGTAGACGACCTCGCGGCGGTTTCGCAGCACCTTCAACAGAGCGTTGGTAAGGTCCTTCTCGGTCAGTTCCGTTAGACGCTGACGGGAATTTTCACCCGTTCCAATGACGAGAGTGTTGTAGCTGCGCACGCCATACTCTCGAGTTCGTACCGGCTCGAGATCGGGGTCGACGAATTCGTAGGCGAAGCGCCCGCCACTGTACTCGGAGAACTGTTCCAGCAGGCCACGCAGTGCCTCGTCCTTGCCGCCTTCCATGAAAGCGATGCCCTCGACATCAGCATCGAGAGACTCCAGCGTCTGCACGGTCAGTTGCGACAGACTGTGCAGCTGGCCTTCGGTCACATCGAGACGCTGAGGGTAGCGATCGGCGAGGAAGTTGACCATCATCAGGATCGCCAGCGTCATGATGCCTCCCCAGAAGGCGTTGAGCCAGCGACCGTATTGCCGAAAGAGCTCTGGGTTCAGGATCCCGGCGGCAGCCACCAGCAAGGCCCCGAGTCCGACGTTGACCGCCGGCAACCATTCTGTCTCGGGCGCCAGCAACAAGGCGAGAGCGCCCGAGGTCACGAGGGCGGCACCGACCAGGCTGATGGGTGTCGTATAGGTCTTCATCGTCGTCCCTTCTCTTCCACTACCGCCGCCAACGCCTCGACTCGAGGACGCGACTAGTCAGGAACAGCGTGAAGAATGTGAGGCTCAGGTAGAAAACCACATCGCCGGTGTCGATCACCCCTCGCTGGAAGTCCTGCAGATGCTGAATAATTGACAGGTAGGTGAGGATCGCCGCCGCCGTGGGCCCTGCGAAGCTGGCGGACCAGTCGATCAACCAGAGCAGCAGCAGAGTGCCGAAGGCGAGCAATACGGCAACGATCTGGTTTTCTGTGAGCGAGGAAGCCAAGACGCCGACGCCGATGAAGGTGCAACCGAGCAACAGGTACCCCAGATACGCTGACCAGATTGGACCCCAGTCGGGATCGCCGTAGAGTTCGAGGATGAGGCAGTAGACGAGAGTCAGAGCGACGATCGTCATGTACAGACTCAGAGCGGCGAAGAACTTGCCCAGCAGGATCTGCGTCGTCGATAGCGGCGACGTCATCAGCAGTTCGATGGTGCCGCTCTTCTTCTCCTCGGAGAACAGCCGCATTGTCAGCATGGGTACTACCATCAGCCAGATGAAGTCCATGATGGCGAAGAACTGCGTGACTACCATCTCGTTGAGGTTGAGATTCGGCATGCCGCCCTGCATGAACTGCTGGCGCTGGCTGAACTGCAGGCAGTAATAGTTGAATTGCATCAGGATGTTGCGGAACAGATAGCCGGTGAGGAAGAGGAAGACACCGGCGATGACATACGCCACTGGGGACACGAAGTAAGACCGCATCTCTTTTGTGTATATGGCCAGGAAATTGCGCATCGTCTTGTCCTCTATGCCTCCGCTGAATCTTCGTTCGTCAGCTGCAGGAAGACATCCTCCAGCGACAGGTCCATGCTGCGCAGTTCACGCAGCCCAAAGCCGCCATCCACAACCGCCTTGGCTAGCGGATCGCGCACGTTCTGTCCGGGTGCCGTTGTGACTAGGTACGCATCCGCGGGACCGGCGTCTTCGCGCTGCACGTCGACAACCCCGGGAATCCCGGCCAGCATGGCCTCCACTGCGTCCTTCGCCCCCACCACCTGCGCACGCAACACCTCGCCCTCACGCAGCTGTGCTGTCAGGCTCTCGGGTGAACCTTCACCGACGATGCGGCCGTTGTTGATGATAACGATCTTGTCGCAGGTCATCGACACTTCCGGCAGGATGTGAGTGCTCAGGATGATGGTGTGATCGCCGCGCAGGGACTTAATCGTCTCGCGGATCTCGATGATTTGCTTCGGGTCCAGACCGACCGTGGGCTCGTCGAGAATGAGAACGGGAGGGTTGTGCACCAGGGCTTGGGCCAGGCCGACACGCTGCTTGTACCCCTTGGACAGTTGACCGATGACGGTGCGCGCCACGTGCGTGATACCCGTCTTTTCCATGGTCTCGTCGAGACGAGTGCGCAGTTGCGACGACGGCACCCCCTTGATCTTGGCCACGAAGTCGAGGTATGACTCGACGGTCATGTCGTGATACAAAGGCGGCAACTCCGGCAGGTAGCCGATACGACGACGCACTTCAAGTGACGCCTCGGCGGTGTCGAAACCGTCGACGGTGGCTGTCCCGGACGACGGCGGCAGGAAACATGTGAGCATGCGCATCGTCGTGGTCTTACCAGCGCCGTTGGGGCCGAGGAAGCCCGTGATCTGACCACTCTCGGCTTTGAAAGTGACGCCGTCTACGGCCGTCACATCTCCGTAATGCTTGGACAATTCGCGAACTTCAATCACCGGTCAGGACTCCTCCTGCTCTCTTCATTCAGTTTCGGCTCATGCGGCCCTCGAAGAAGCGGGCCAGGGGTTCTACATAGTCGCCAGACGCGGCGTCGATATGAACCTCGTCGACAGCGAGGCGGCGAAAGATGCGGGTGCGCCGGGCGACGGCGACCTGCCAGCGCTGGGCAAAGGCCAGTCGAACGGCCTCGTCAGAGCTGTCGATGACGAGTTGCTGCCCAGATTCGGCATCGTGCAGCGTCAGGAAACCGACGTCGGGCAGGCTGCCTTCACGTGGATCCTCGATGCTGACAGCGATAACATCGTGACGGCGACTGGCCCGCTGCAAAGCGCGCTCGTATCCCTCATCGATGAAGTCGGAGATAACAAACACTACAGCGTGCCGCCGAATTACCCGGTCAAGGGTCTCCAGGGCCGTCGCGATAGATGTGCGCCGTCCCCTGGGCCGATGGTAGAGCAACTCTCGAATGACGCGCAGCACGTGGCGGCGTCCCTTTTTTGGTGGCACGAAGACCTCGACCTCGTCGGTGAAGATCAACAGGCCCACACGATCGTTGTTGCGGATGGCGGAAAACGCCAGCAGCGCCGAGATCTCCACAGCGACCTCGCCCTTCATCCTCGCCCCGGAGCCGAAAGCACCGGAGGCGCTGGCGTCGACAACGAGGATCACTGTAAGCTCCCGCTCCTCGTCGAAGATCTTGATAAATGGCTTGCCGCCAGCGCGGGCCGTGACATTCCAGTCGATGGCGCGCACGTCGTCGCCAGGCTGGTACTCCCGCACCTCGGCAAACTCCATGCCGTGTCCTTTGAACACGGAGTGGTACTCGCCGGCAAACAGATCGTCGACCAGGCGACCTGCCTGGATCTCGATGCGATGGACCTTGTCGAGGATTTCCTTGGGAACCGCCGTCATAGCCAGATTCTATGGGACTTCGACATGGTCGAAGATCTGCGCGACGATACTTTCGGAGTCGATCTCTTCCGCCTCGGCCTCGTAGCTGGTGGCCACTCGGTGGCGCAGCACATCGGGACCGACGGCCTTCACGTCTTCAGGGGTCACGTAGCCCCGGCGACGCAAGAAAGCGTGTGCCCGAGCGGCCCGTGCAAGAAAGATGGTCGCCCGGGGCGAAGCGCCGTAATCGATCAGCGGCTCCAGGTCCGGCTTGCCGGCCTCGGCGGGTGCCCGCGTGGTGCGCACGAGGTCGACGATATATTCCTTGATCTTGTCGTCGGTATAGACGAGGCGCACCGATTCGCGCAAACGCCGCAGGTCGTCGAGACCGAGAACGAGTTCCAGCGGCACCTCTCCGCCTTCCACCATGCGCTCGAGTATCAGCCGCTCCTCGTCGCGCGAGGGGTAGTCGACCTTCACCTTCAGCATAAAGCGATCGATCTGCGCCTCTGGCAGCGGGTAAGTTCCCTCCTGCTCGATGGGATTCTGTGTAGCCATGACCAAGAAGGGATCATCCAACGCATAGCTGGTGTCACCAATAGTGACCTGGCGCTCTTGCATGGCCTCCAGCAGAGCGCTCTGCACTTTTGCAGGGGCGCGGTTGATCTCGTCGGCGAGGATCAAATTGGCAAAGATCGGCCCTTTGCGGGCGACGAACTCACCCGAATGCTGCTGGTAGATGAGGGTCCCCATCAGATCGGCGGGTAACAGATCAGGGGTAAACTGGATACGCTTGAAACTGGCCTGGATGATCCGCGCCAGACTGCTGACGGTGAGCGTCTTTGCCAGTCCGGGGACACCTTCCAGCAGGACGTGTCCGCCGCACAGAAAGCCGATGAGGATCCGCTCGAGCATGGGGCGCTGACCAACGATGACCCTGTCCATCTCGTTGAGGACACGATCCAGCTTCAGACTCTCTTGCTGGATTTGTTCAGTCAAGGCGCTGATGTCGGGGCTGGCCTGCACGGCCGGGTCGCTCTTCCCGCTCATTGAGGGTCTTCTGCGGGGCCTTCCTGGAAGGTGACCCATTCGTCGGGGGACTGCCCGACGTGCTCTAGAAGCTGCCGTGCCTGATCGACGAGCTCGGCATTGGGGTAATTGTCGATCAGCGCCTGGTAGGCGCGTCGGGCACCTTCGAGATCCTGCAGATGCTCTTCGCACACGAAGGCAATCATGAACTGCGCCTCGTCGGCGGTGTCGCTCGCTGGAAAGGAGTCAAGAATCTGCTGGTAGTCAGCGATGGCGGCGGCCATGTCGCCCTGCTGCTGGCGCAGGATGGCCAACTGCATGAGAGCTTCGGGCACGCTGCTGTCAGACGGGTGTGTCCTGACGAACTCTTCGAGAAGCGTGATCGCCTCGCCGCCTTGGGTCGAGTCGCTCGCCGCCTCGCGCACCGCCTGCAGAGCAGTGGACAACTCTGCGTCCGGCCCGGGGGCAGCACAACCGAAAGCGCCGAGCAATGCCAGTGCCCATACCATGACACGGACACGGCATAAAGATGGAAAACGCATGCTCGTGCTGCTCACGCAGACTCGCTCCCTTACGCAGCCTCGGTTTGTTGGATTAAGTTTAATGTGGTGAAGCCGGCGCCGATCGGAAAGAGACGCGCCAGGCGTGTTATGGTTCCGCATCAGTCCCCCGACGACTTGGTGGATGTCGACTTGTTGTCCGAAGACGACGACTTGGTATCCGAAGAAGACTTGCCGTCCGACGACGAACTCGACCCGGAGGAGGAGTCCGATGAACCGGGCTTGTCAGCCTTGGCGGACTTCTTGTAGCTGTCGCTACGATAGTCGGTGATGTAGAAACCGGAGCCCTTGAACAACAAGCCGCCGCCGGCGCCGATCAGGCGCTGAACGGTGCCCTTGCCGGTGCCCTCGAGACACTCGCTCTTCGGACACTTCTTCAGAGGGTCGTCCTTCATACTCTGGATCGTCTCGAACTGATGACCACACTTCTTGCACTCGTATTCGTAGGTCGGCATGTATTACTTCGTCCGTCGTTCGTTTCGGTTGGCGAGCGGGATCATGGTGACAACCGAGCCTTGGAATCTAACCCCGGCGCTATTTCCCGGCAACGGATCCGCCTTTTGAAGCTCAGGGGGATCTGTCCCCCGGTTGCCACGAGGTCGGGGGCCCGCCCTCTTCGAGCAGGTTCTCCGCCGACAGGTCGGCGTCGACGTGTGACGGTTTGAGGATCGGCAGGTCATCTGTGTCCAACGAGCGGATCAGGCCATTGTCATCGATCTTCAGCAAGGCCATCTCGGCGTTGGCACGACGAGTCTCGGTAAAACTGATGCGACCCGAGGCGCCTTCATACTGGCGCAAATCCGCGAGGAATTGTCGCAGGTCTGCCCGGGTCTGATGCCCCGACAACCAGCCTTGCACGATGAGACTGGCTGCATCGAAGGCCGAGGCCGCATAGCCGGCAGCATCGTCCCGACGCGTGCGCCGGCGGTAGCGGTCGATAAAGTGCTGCTCTACCGTCGAGCCCTCCCGGCGGGAGACGAAGGTGGCACCCAGCAGGTAATTCAGTTCGGTCCGCGGCAGGTTGACCAGCGCCTCTGGATCATTCCAGATGTCATTGCCCAGCATATGCGTCTGCAATCGATGGAAGTGCAGTTGCGGCGCGACACGGGCGGCAGCATCGAAATCTTCCGCGACGATGACGATACCATCGATGGTGTCGACGAAAATCTCCGACGAGTCCGGGAGACTCGAGGCGTTGTCGAGTCCCACGGCGCGTACCAACTCCTCGAACATCCACTCACCGACTACACTCGTGTCGAGAAGGGCCGTTTCGAGGGAGTCGAACAACGCCAGGCTGTCCCCCCCTGCCGACGGCATGAGGCGGAAACCTTTCTGCTTCAAAGAATCGAACTGGGCGCGAAAATCGGTCGCCTTCGGATAGTACCAGTCGCTGTGTACGACACGGCCGCCATTCCGGGTCGCCGTGTGTATGAAGGCCTGCGCGAAGGCATAACCGTAGTCGCTCAACGTCGACAGAATGGCGACCGTCTCGAGGCCCAGAACAAGGGTGGCGTATTCCGCCAGCGCCCGCCCCTGCACCTCAGGGATCGGATTCAGCTGAAATAGATGGCTGCCCAGCGTGTCGAGGCCACTCTGTTGGGCAAGAGGGACGATCAGCGGCACGCCCGCTGCCTCGGCAACCCCCGCGACCGCAGCGCAGGAGGTGGAGAACGCGGGACCGATGATGGCCACGACTCCGACCTCGTCGACGAGGCGGCGAGTGCCGGCCACGGCCCGCACCATTCGACTCGCCTCACTCTGGTAGATCGGCACCGACTCACCCCCGAAATCGATGTATTCGCTTCCCGTGTCGACGACGACGAAGTCAAAGGGTTCGCCCATTTCCTCGTTGGCCATTTGCGCTCC
>Ga0315338_1003164_pt1 | contig 14790 bp, 13 predicted proteins | sample ASW8metaG_FD_204518 | JGI IMG/M metagenome (GOLD analysis project Ga0315338, IMG submission 204518) | Ammonia-oxidizing marine archaeal communities from Monterey Bay, California, United States - ASW #8 | ecosystem: Environmental > Aquatic > Marine > Coastal | place: USA: California | collected... | reverse complement strand
TGAGCCAAATGAGTTCCGAGTCAATATTTTAGGTAATACGGAACGTGTTAACAAATAAAGCGGACTGATTTGGGTTCGTTTGATTTTTAACGCTTCAAGATATTAAATGCAGGATTTTTAGGGAGTGTATGTGTGTTTGATTTAGCAACTGTATTTGAGTTTACGCGCGATACAGTCATTTTTACCGTTGGGTTAACAGCTGTGCTTGCAAGCCTAGGGGTTATTTTATGTTCCTCTCCAATTTACTGTGCGTTGTATCTTATTAGCCACATGATCTGCCTTGCGTTGCTCTTTCTACTTTATAACGCTGAATTTCTAGCTGTAGTTCAGATTATTGTCTATGCAGGAGCAGTCATGATTTTGTTTCTATTCATCATCGCATTACTGGGGGGGAAGAAGGAAGTTCAAGAGCTTACATTTGAACGTTCGATTGCGATTGCCTTTATTTTTACTCTGCTGGGCGAATTGTATTTGTCTGCAACGGTAGGCCCGACTAAACAGATTGAAGGGAAAATCAACCCCGAATTATTTGGTACTGCCAAGGCGATAGGACTGGAACTATACTCCAAACACCTTGTGGCCTTTGAGCTGGCTTCGGCCTTGTTATTAGTAGCTGCAGTGGGTGTTATTTGTCTGGCAAAGTTTTCTTTTGCTCCTTTAAAAAGGCGATAAGTATGGGTCAGGAGTTTGTATTGCTTATTAGTTCATCAGTTTTTTGTGTCGGAGCCTGTGGTTTTATCATCCGCAAGAACCCGTTGATTATGTTTATGTCTGTTGAGTTGATGCTAAACTCAGTGAACTTTCTTTTGATTGCTTATTCCAGTTTTTTGAATTCCTTAGATGGTCAAATTTTCGCTTTGATCATAATGACTGTTGCTGCCGCTGAAGTAGTAGTTGGATTGGCTATAATTCTTACAATTTTTCGCACCCGACAGGAAATGGATGTGGATCATATAAATGCTTTGAAAGGTTAAACTTTGTTCGCAAGCAGTTGGCTCATTTTATTATTTCCTTTGGTTGGGTTTATTTTTCTCAGTTGGTATGGGAATCAAATTTCGAAGATACTGGTTGGATCAATCGGCTGCGGTGTCGTTGGCGCGTCTTTTCTCTCTTCGCTAGTGGCGTTGAGTAATTTGCTTTTTTTGCCTGCGGAAGAGCGGGTAGGCAAAGTCCTGGTGCTGTATCAATGGATTTCATCAGCAAATCTTAAGCTGGACCTCTCCATTCTAGTGGATCCACTGTCTGTTTTCATGTTCCTCATTGTTACAGGGGTTGGTTTTGTAATTCATATTTACTCAATTGGTTATATGCATGACGACCCTGAATATGCGCGGTTTTTTTCTTATTTAAATCTATTCATTTTTTCCATGCTGGTTTTGGTGGCAGCAGCGGACTTCTTTTTCCTTATAGTTGGATGGGCTCTTGTCGGGCTGGCTTCTTATCTGTTGATAGGATTTTACAAAGAGAAAACCAGTGCTGTGCTTGCAGCACGTAAAGCTTTTGTAATGAATGTTATCGGCGATGTTGGTATGGTGATCGCGGCTTTTGTTATTTTTGAGTCTTTTGGGACCTTAAATTTTATCGAGGTCTTTGCTGCGGCACCAGAAACCTTTCGGATTAATGACGACCAAATTCTTTTAATAACTTTATTGCTTCTTGTTGGCGCATTTGCAAAGTCAGCACAACTCCCATTGCATACCTGGTTGCCTGATGCAATGGAAGGGCCGACTCCTGTTAGTGCGTTGATTCATGCTGCAACTATGGTAACTGCTGGAGTTTATCTCATTGCCCGGTGTCATGTGCTATATGAGTTGGCTCCCTTCACAATGTATTTGATAGCTGCAATTGGAGTGTTAACAGCAATTTTCGCTGGCACGATGGGAATGTTGCAATATGACATCAAGCGGGTGATCGCCTATTCCACTATGAGTCAGTTGGGCTATATGTTTCTTGCAATGGGAATAGGGGTATATAGCCTTGGTATGTTTCATCTAATGACACATGCCTTTTTCAAAGCGCTGTTATTTCTTGCGGCAGGGAGTGTTATTCATGCAATGGATGGGGAACAGGATATTAGAAAGATGGGCGGGCTGAGAAAGGTTATGCCCCTGACTCATGGTACATTTTTGATTGGTGCTTTAGCATTGGCCGGGTTCCCGCTCACGAGCGGCTACTTTAGTAAGGAAGCAATTATTCTCAGCTCTTATCACGAAGACATGGGAAATTTTATTTTTTGGGCGATCGCACTCATCACCGCGGGGATGACGGCTTTTTATATTTTTCGAGTTTATTTCTCCACGTTTATTGGTGAAACAAACAGTCCGGATGCACACCCTCATGAATCACCCACAACGATGGTTCTGCCTTTAATTGTTTTAGCGGTTTTTGCGTTGGGTGGGGGGTTATTAAGCCCGCTGGTAGATGGATTTCTTGCACCAGTCTTTGGTCGCGAGGCCCATCATTTCCATGATGGCTTTCTGGAAATGATCGCACTCATTGCTGGAATTGGCGGTATAGCTACTGCGGCGTTAGTGTACCAAGTAAGTAAAGATCGCATAGAACTGATGAAAGAAGCGCTTGCCCCGTTGTATGATTTGGTATTCCATAAATATTATATCGATGAAATTTATGACCTATTAATTGTAAAACCCACCAAAGCGATTGGGGCTTTTATGGAAGAAAAGGCTGAAAAGCAGGGGATTGACTTTGCAGTCGATGAGATGGGTTTTCAGGTTAAAGAAGTTAGTCGGGGAATCAGTTTCTGGCAGTCGGGTAGGATACGTACATACGCATTAAACATGGTTGCCGGCATGGTAATTATTTTATTATTTGTAGTTTTTCTGTAGATAAAAATGCTATCCCTTATTATTTTCATTCCTCTGTTAACAGCGCTGGCACTGATATTTGTTGGCCGTGATAATACCGGACTGATCAAGATAGCAGGTATCGGTGCAGCCACTTCAACCCTGCTGGTTTCTCTATGGTTATTGTTTGCTTTTGATGTTAGTAATCCGGGAATGCAGTTTGTGCAGACCTTGCATTGGGTTCCTGCTCTTCATATAAATTATCTTGTTGGTATTGATGGAATTAGTTTATGGATGGTGGTTTTGACTGCCCTTTTGGGTGTCATATCCATTTTTATGTCACTGAATCAGAAAAAAGACCTTAGAAATTTTATAGCTCTGATGTTGGCCTTGGAAGCAGGTACACTGGGTGTTTTTCTGGCTTTGGATACCATTCTCTTTTATGTTTTTTGGGAATTAATGTTGGTTCCCACTTATTTTATAATTGGCCTCTGGGGTGAGGGGCGTCGCGTTTATGCCACTATGAAGTTTGTGATCTACACGTTAGTAGGCAGTTTGCTGATGTTAGTAGCTATCCTAACTCTTACCATGGTTCATTATGGAGCAACACATGAAGTGACTTTTGATCTGCGCATTCTTACTCACACTCATATTGATCCATTCATGCAAATTTGGATGTTTCTATTCTTTTTTGTGGCGTTTGCGATCAAGATTCCCGTTTTTCCTCTGCATAGTTGGCTACCGCATGCCTATATGGCATGCCCCATTCCTGCCTTGATACTTTTAACTGGGGCTATGTCTAAGACCGGCGCCTATGGTTTTTTACGTTTTTGTTTGCCTCTTTTCCCTGAAGCGATTGAAAGCATGGCTTTAGTTATTGGATTCATGGCTGCATCAGGTATGGTTTATGGTGCATGGATAGCTCTTGCGCAAAAAGACATTAAAGCTCTTGTGGCCTATTCCAGTATCAGTCACCTTGGATTCATTGTCCTGGGAATTTTTGCTCAAAATGGAGAAGGTATTGAAGGTAGTGTTTTGCAAATGTTTAACCACGGAATTATAGCTTCTGCATTGTTTCTAATTGTTGGGTTTATTGAATTTAGAATGGGTACGCGAAACCTTGGAGAACTCCGTGGACTCAGCAAATCCATGCCGGTTCTTTATGGTGTTTTCATGCTTGTCATGCTAGCTGCATTGGGATTACCAGGATTGAACGGTTTTGTAGGTGAGTTCTTGATTCTAATGGGCGTTTGGACTTCGCATTTATTGGCCGGTCTCGCAAGCATTTTAGTGCTGATGGGTGGGTTATCCATTGTATTTGCTTCCGTATATATGCTCTATATGTTTCAGGGTTCTATGCAGGAAAAACCCACCGTTGAAAATAATTCTGATATTAGCTCAAGCGAATTCAAACTTCTTCTCCCTGCCTGCATTTTGATCTTATTGATTGGGTTATACCCAAAACCTATCATCGACCGTGTATCTCCCTCTGTTGAATCTTTGTTGCATCTCGAAAAAACCGTTAATTTGGAAACAGGAAAAGATAACGATCATCATTAAGCGGTCGGCTCGTTTGTAAATCACGATCTTCTTTAGCAGTTTTTTGCTCCGTTTGCGTTTAGAAATCCAATCTATGAAATTTGGAGAAAAAATCGTTGAAGGTGTTTTTCTGGAAAGACCAAATCGATATCTTGCGCGGGTGGAGATTGGTGGTAAGGAAACCCTGGCACATGTGCCCGATCCGGGACGGTTGCCAGGTTTGTTGCTTGCTAATCGCAAGGTTAGACTGGTTCATCAACCCAGTGAAAAGCGCAAAACAGATTACACACTTGTTTTAGTTCGACATGGATCAATTTGGGTTTCGGTATTCCCTGCTTTCGCCAATTCTTTGGTATCGAATGCATTAATGGAAAAATCCCTGTCTTTTTTTAAAGGCTATTCCAGTTTTGCGAGTGAAGTTAAAGCGGGTAATAGTAGGTTTGACTTTAAACTGGAGTTTCTTAGTAAGTCTGTATATATGGAAGTGAAGTCCGTTAGTTTGGTTAAGGACGGTGTTGGTAAGTTTCCCGATGCACCCACAAAAAGAGGCCTAAAGCATGTTAAGGAGCTAATAGATTTTTGTGGAAAAGGCTATCGCACGGCTATTTTATTTGTTTCCCAGAGGCAAGATACAATATCAATTACTTGTAACGATGAAATTGATCCTGAGTTCAGTCAATGGCTTCGTAGAGCTGAGAAAGAAGGGGTGGAACTCTATGGGATGAATTGTGATGTGACCCCTACTACTATTTCTTTAAACCATCAAGTGAAGGTGATTCTTTAAAATTTAATGACTTATAACGCTTAAAGTTCAATCTATGATTAAATCTAAAATTGGGGTGACAAACCAGATATCGTTGAACTTTACATAATCCTGTTTCACGATAAGGTAGAAAAATTACAGAGCACGAATCTTCAATGGTGAAAATATTTTGAAAAGAAAACTGGAGAATAATAGAAAAAAAAGGGTTAAGAAACCTCCCACAAAAACCGTTACTTTATGGGATCAGGCATCGCGTTGGTACGATTCCTTGGTTGGTTCGCAGGGGACTGATTTCCAAAAAGATATTATTATGCCCGGTGTGCTAAAAATGCTGAACGCTAAAAAAGGCGATAGAATAATGGACTTGGCTTGTGGGCAGGGAGTCTTTTCACGATTTTTATCTCGAAAAGGAATTCGTGTTGAAGGGCTAGATTCTTCAGCGGAGCTAATAAACCGCGCTAAAACTTGGTCGAATTCTTCCGTACGTTTTCGTGTTGGCGATGTGGCAAACTCTGCAAACTTCGAAAAAGACCGCTTTGATGGGATGGCTTGCTTGATGGCCATCCAGAATATTGAAAATATTGAAGCGTTGTTTAAAAATGCGGCCATAGGGTTAAAACCGCAATGTCATTTGGTTTTTGTGATGACGCATCCCTGCTTCCGTATCCCAAGGCAGACTCACTGGGGTTGGGACGAAGAAAAAAAGATGGAATATCGAAGGATAGATCATTATAGAACGAAAACAAATGTTCCAATTCTCACACCCCCTTTTGCAAATAAAGATTCTTTTACTCTTACCTACCATCGTCCACTTGAAAGTTATTTTGCTGCGCTTTCGAGTGCGGGTTTTGCTGTAGATGGGTTGGAGGAATGGATATCAAATAAAAAGAGTGAGCCAGGAAAAAGAGCAAAAGCTGAAAACCGTTCGCGAAAAGAAATTCCTCTTTTTCTTGCTGTGCGAGCAAAATTGATTGGATGAAAATTCTATGAAAAGTTTCACCTATGAACTTCCGGAGCAAGGTAGGTTTCTTTCTCTGATTAGAGAAAACTTATTAAAGATTGGTGAGGAATGGCGAGAGATCGCAGATTATATGCTCCAAGGGCATGTTGAATACAAACCCCTCCGCAGCAACCCTATGCGATCTGGAACGCAATTTTTTTATCAGAGGGCCCGCCTGAATTTGACTCTTTATTTTCCCGAAAAAATATTCAATCGTTTTATGGGATGGATGGACTCAGAAAAAGTAGAAATTTTAAAAGCCGTTGCGCAGGCCTCTTTGTCTAAGAGGTCTGGTTATGATGTTTATGAATTCAAAATCCATGGAATTATTAGTGACTCATGAAATTTGGAATTATTCGGCTGTCTCCTCCCAGGTAAAAGAGAAGGGAATGTCATCTTCAATGGCTTGGCGAATGTCTTTCATCCAAGTTTGATAAAAGGTTGAATTGTGTAATGTCAGTAAATGCATAGCTAGAATTTCTCCTGCCATAATTAAGTGCCTTAGATAAGCCTTTGAATAGTTTTTGCAGGTGTAGCAACAGCAATTTGAATCAATAGGTTCAGGATCATTTTGATATTGAGAATTTTTAATATTTATTTTTCCGCCGGTTACAAATAAATACCCATTTCTAGCATTGCGGGTAGGCATAACGCAGTCGAACATATCTACTCCCATAGAACTACAAGTTAAAAGATTTTCAGGAGTTCCTACACCCATTAGGTATCTGGGTTTCTGTGCGGGGAGGAATGAGGTTGTTAGCTCCGTCATTTCGTTCATTAAATTTTTTTCTTCTCCCACACTCAGTCCACCAATTGCATAGCCAGAAAAATCCAATGCAGTAATTTGTTCTGCGCTTTCTTTTCGCAAGCTTGGGTGCATACCTCCCTGTACTATTCCAAATAGAGATTGATTGCCAGGCTGGAAGGTATCTTTGCACCGTTTAGCCCAACGAGTAGTGAGTTGTAATGATTTCTTAGTTGTCGAAAGATCTGAGGGATAAGGAGTTGGTTCATCAAATGCCATGATAATATCCGCACCTAATGCTTTTTGAATTTCTATAGCCTTTTCAGGGGAAATAAAATGGCTTGAACCATCAATATGCGATTTAAAATTTACCCCTTCCTCAGTTACCTTTGCTAACTTGTTCAAACTGAAAACCTGATAGCCGCCACTGTCTGTAAGGATTGGATGGTGCCAGTTCATAAAACTATGGAGTCCGCCCAGTGATTGAATCAACTCGGCTCCTGGTCTTAAGTAAAGGTGATAGGTATTTCCTAAGATGATTTGCGCCCCAATGGATTCCAAATTTTCAGGTGTTAAGGCTTTAACGGTTGCCTGGGTACCAACGGGCATAAAACAAGGGGTATTAATTTTTCCGCGTGGTGTTGTTAAAACTCCAAGCCGTGCAGAAGAGTGACTATGTTTCTTTAATACTTCGAATTTAATCACTTTTTTGTTCAGAAGTAGAACTGTATTATTGACTTGGTTGGAGTAACAATGTTTCTAGAATTGCTTTTTGCACGTGCAACCTATTCTCTGCCTGATCAAAAACAATAGAATCCTTTCCATCCAAAACTTCGGAAGTGATTTCCATTCCACGGTGAGCCGGTAGACAATGCATCACTAATGAATTTTTTCCTGTAGCGTTTAGTAGTTTTTGGTTAATTTGATAAGGAACCAAAATTTTCTCTTTTTCCCCCAGGTCGCCAGTATCTCCCATGCTTATCCAGACATCTGTATATATGATATCCGCATCTTTTACAGCGTCAAAAGGATCTTCGATGATCTCGACTTTTCCATTTCCGTGGAGTTGGGGTAGCGAGGAAGGTTTGAATTCGGGTGGGCAGGCGATAACTAATTCCATTCCCATCAATGATGCTCCGGTCATCCATGAATACGCTACATTATTAGCATCTCCGACATAAGCTATTTTTACACTCTCTATCTTCCCGAGTTTTTCTTTAATAGTAAAGATATCTGCAAGAATTTGGACAGGGTGATTCAAATCAGTGAGGCCATTGATTACAGGAATAGTGGCATGTTTTGCCAAATCTACCACTTCCTGATGGTTGTGAGTGCGAATCAGAATTCCGTTCAGATAGCGGGAGAGTACCTGGGCTGAATCTTTAAGTGTTTCTCCACGATTCAATTGTAATTGATCTCCAGTTAGAAAAAGAGCCCGACCGCCAAGTTCATTCATTCCAACTTCAAAGGAAATTCGGGTGCGGGTGGAATGTTTATTGAAAATCATACCAAGCGATTTCCCCCTTAATGGAAGATGTTCTATACCCTTTTTCCTTTTCTCTTTTAAGGCTGTTGATTTTTCGAAGAGGGCCAGGATTTCTTCGCGGCTAAAGTCGTTGGTGGTTAAGAGATCTTTTTTCATAAAAATATTTAAAATATTAGATTTTCTTTTTTGATAATCGAATAAGGCTTTTAGATAAAACAGGCATAAGGGTATTTATATCTTTACGGGAAATATTAAGAGGTGGAAGAAAACGTAAAATATTTTTTTGAATGCAATTGATCAGAAAACCATTTTCCATACAATCCAGAACAACTTCATTCCCTGGTTTGCTAAGCTCAATCGCGAGCATCATTCCCTTGCCTCGAACATCTTTAACTATTGAGTGTTGTCGCGCTAAATTTTTCAGGCATTCCAAGAAGTAGTCTCCTGCTTCCGAAGCTTTTTTTAAAAACCCGTTGCTTGTGATGACTTTTAATGATGCTAGAGCTGCTGCGCAAGCAAGGGGATTGCCTCCAAAAGTAGCGGCATGGGATCCTGGAACAAAAGATTTCATAACCTGATTTGTGCCACCCAGAGCTCCTATAGCTACCCCGCCTCCCAATGCTTTGGCGAGGGTCAGAATATCTGGTTTGATTTTAAATAGTTCATGTGCAAACAAACTTCCGGTTCGACCAAATCCTGTTTGCACTTCATCAAATATTAAGAGAATGCCACTATTTTTGCAAAGAGATTTTAAATCCTTAAGATAAGAGGAGTCAGGTACGTTTACACCGCCTTCTCCTTGGATAGGTTCAACCAATATTGCACATGTTTTTTTGCTGACCAACTTTTTGACAGCTTGAATATTATTAAAGGGTACATATTTAAATCCCCGCAGTAGAGGTTGAAACCCAGTGTGAAATTTTTTCTGAGCAGTTGCTGATAAAGCTCCCAATGTTCGTCCATGAAAAGAATTATGCATTGTAATAATTTCAGTACGCTCGGGATGCCCCTGATCGAACGAAAACTTCCTAGCTAGTTTTATTGCCGATTCGATGGCTTCCGTGCCACTATTGCAAAAGAAAAATTTGTCGGCAAAGCAGAGGGATGTGAGTTGCTCCGCCAGTCTAGATTGGGGTTCAATATGGTATAAATTTGAAACATGCAGGAGTGTTTCTGCTTGTTTCTTAATTGCAGAGACAACGGTCGGATGGCAATGTCCTAAGTTGTTTACCGCAAGACCGCTCACAAAATCCAAGTATTGTTTGTTATTTTTATCCCATACTTTTGTGCCTTTTCCCCGTACTATTGCAATGGGGTATCGCCCATAGGTTTGAGCAATATATTTTTTCGTTAAATGGGCAATTTTTTGATTCTTATTCATAAAAACTTGAGAGGGCTTATTAAGCCAAAAACTCTATCATAAAAAATATACGAAAAGTATAAAAACCTTTGATAATGTTGCTTTTGTGACAGAAAACAATCAAGCGCATTTATTGCGGTTTCCTGTTTTATCGAAATTGTCTTTTGAAAACTACCCGATTTAGATTTAAATGGAAGAGTTGTTGGTAGATTTTTTTATCGGAACGAAGCTGTAACGAAATACCAACATATTATGCTTGCTGCATAACCCAAGGCAATGGCGGGTGCCCACTTTAAATGAGACATGAAATGATAATTTTTTCTTTCAACCCCCATAACGGCAACTCCTGCTGCTGAGCCTATAGAAAGCAAGCTGCCTCCTGTTCCTGCGGTCAGGGTAATTAATAGCCATTGGTCTATCCCCATAGTCGGATCCATTTTTAGAACGGCATACATGATAGGGATATTGTCAACGATAGCGGAAAGTACTCCCACAAGAATATTTGAGTAGGTCGGCCCCAGATTTCCATACATGTTTTCACTAACGAGTGCAAGATAACCAATATATTGCAAAGCACCCACGGCTGCAAGAACACCAAAGAAAAATAACAGGGTATCGAATTCGACTCTTTGCACTTCTGAGAAAATGTTTAGTCTAGGTTGATTTCTTGGCTCTTCAATACCTATTTTTTCCAGATGTTTTTGTTCGCCCCAGCGTTTTAAATAATAACCCTTAAACATCAAGAGGCCGAGACCGAACATCATACCCATGAATGGAGGAAGATGCAGGAACTGATGGAAAGAAACCGCCGTGGCGATCGTAAAAATTCCTAAACCAATGATGACCTTGGCGCCAGGTTTCATTTCAATCACTTCTTTGCCACCTTCAGGGTGTTCGTCAGGAACAAAAAAATACATGATCATTGCTGGTATGATCCAGTTTGCAATAGACGGTAGTACGAGATAAGAAAACTCCATAGTTTGAACTTTCCCAGATGTCCACACCATAAGAGTTGTTATATCTCCAAACGGGCTCCATGCACCACCTGCATTAGCGGCTACAATAATGTTTACGAATGCAGGGACTATGAATTTGCCATTGCCATTGCTTACTGCCAATGCAACCGTAGACATTAATAACGCGCTTGTTAGGTTGTCAGCAAGCGGTGAAAGCAGGAATGTGATTAACCCTGTAGCCCAAAAAAGTTTTCTAAACCCTAGCCCTTTTTTTAACAGCCATGCGCGTAGGGCTTTGAATACGTTTCTCTCATCCAGTGTATTAATATAGGTCATGGCTACCAGTAAAAAGAAAAACAGTTCGCCAATCTCTGCAATTAACTCCTTAACAAAGTCGTGAGCATGTCCCCCACCATGTTGTGCTTCATAGATACCGATCAAACCCCACATAAAACAACCGATTAAAATAACCGGCTTGGATTTTCGCATATGAATTTGTTCTTCAAATACGACCAAGGTATATGCCAAGCAGAAACAAATGAGAGAGACATAACCAACCCATGTAACTGTCAAACTATGCATGTTAGAGTCCTAATTTTTTTTGCAAAAAATTAAAAATTTAATAACAGGAGCTGGAAATTCGAAGCAAGGCCTGTAGGTTTATATCTTTTTGGATGCATAACCAATAAAAAAGTTACGCGAAAGAATACATAAAGGTAACAAAAAAAACAAGATCGAATCTTTGGGGTGAACAAACAAGATAAAGTCTATTATTGTTCTTCCTAAAAGCAATAAATAACTTAAAGTGAATAAAAAACTCTAAAACTTTGATAATTATTTTCAATTTTTTACAGATGTAAGACTGATGTAGAAGTTTTTTCTAAGGGTATAAAAAAGCTTATAAATTAAGAGCTTATCTGGTATAGGTGACGCGAACTATTAAAGTTGACTGTTTATGTATATATGTTAGTATTTCGTTAGGTAAGCGCTACTATCAGAAACCTTAATAATTGTTTGATTTTATTGAGTAGTTTTTCTGCAGCCCAGTACCTTTCAGAAGGTAAGAAGCTAATCGATGAAGGGATAATAAGTCTTTTACCCCAAGGGGAAGTCTACCCTGAGAGCATCCATGAAGCGATGCGTTACAGTCTATTAGCTGGGGGAAAAAGGTTGCGTCCCATACTCGTTATGGCGGCGTCAGAAGCGATAGGGGGAGATCGACATTCAGTTCTGCCATTCGCGGTAGCTGCTGAGATGATACATACCTACACCCTGATTCATGATGATCTTCCTGCTTTAGATAATGATGACCTGCGAAGGGGAAAACCTACAAACCATAAGGTTTTTGGTGAAGCGATTGCTATATTAGCAGGCGATGCGTTGTTGACACAGGCTTTCATCATAATGACCCGTGCGGTAGGGATGGAAAATATTCCACCCGATTATATTCTGAAAGCAACTCATGAGATGGCATGTGCTTTGGGTTCAACGGGGATGATTGGTGGGCAAGTGGTTGACCTCGAGTCTGAAGGAAAACCAATCACTAAAGAAACTCTGGAATATATTCACGTTTATAAAACAGGGTTTTTGATTAAAGCTTGTATCAGGTGCGGTGGAATTCTAAGCCAGGCAAACGCGAGACAACTAAACTCTCTGTCGAGGTTTGGGGCTCATATCGGACTTGCCTTCCAAATTATCGATGATATTCTTGATATAATAGGAGATCAGGAAAAACTGGGTAAGGATGTTGGTAGCGATTTGACGAAAGATAAGGCCACCTACCCAGCTTTGTACGGTTTGGAAGAATCAAAACGAAAAGCTGAAGAATTGGTAGGAGAAGCTGTAGATTGTTTAAAAGAATTTGATGGCCGAGCCGATCCTCTTAGAGAGATCGCACGGTTTTTTGTCCAACGAACTTTTTGACCGGGACCGCCCATGAGCAAGTTATTGGATAGTGTTGATAGTCCTCAAGATTTAAAAAATATACCCGTTGAAAAACTTCCCGAATTAGCGAAGGAAATCCGGGACATGCTTTTGGATACGATCTCCAAGACCGGTGGTCACCTGTCTTCCAATTTAGGAGTGGTGGAGTTGACGCTGGCGATGCATTACGTTTTCAACAGTCCTATAGACAAGTTTGTCTGGGATGTGGGGCATCAGTCCTATGTTCACAAGTTGTTGACGGGAAGGAAAAGTAGGTTTGACACACTCCGTCAGTATGATGGACTTTGCGGTTTTACAAAACGCGAAGAAAGCCAGCATGACCACTGGAATTGTGGACATGGAGGAACATCTATTTCTGCAGCATTGGCCTTTGCTAAGGCGCGTGATCTTAAGAAGGAAAAAAACGATGTGATTGCTGTTATCGGCGATGGTTCCTTGACAGCTGGAATGGCTTTTGAAGGCCTCAATCATACTGGTCATATTCAAAGCGATATGATCGTTGTACTCAACGACAATGAATGGTCTATTTCTGCCAATGTTGGAGGTATGTCCGCGCACTTAAGTAAAATCATGACCGGCCAGGTAATGCTAAAAATCAAGCAAGAGATTGGCCAACTTCTTCTTGCTGTTCCAGGCATTGGAAAAGAAATTACCCGTTACGCCCACAAAATTGATGAAGCCATTAAAGGAGTATTCATCCCCGGTCGATTGTTTGAAGATCTTGGGTTTCGTTATGTTGGTCCAATAGATGGTCATGATGTGGAAGCGCTTATTGATAGCTTTGTTACAGTTAAAAATCTTAAAGGGCCGACCCTCATGCATGTTATAACACGCAAAGGTAAGGGCTATGAGCAGGCTGAAGAAAAAGCTGATGTCTGGCATGGTGCCAAGCCTTTCAATGTATCAACGGGTGAATTCCATAAGAAAAAAGCCAATCCCGCATATACCAGTGTTTTTGCAGATGCTCTAATTGAGCTTGCAAAAGAAGATGAAAAAGTGGTGGGCATAACAGCCGCAATGCCTGACGGAACGGGTATCAGTAAATTTGGAAAAGAGTTTCCAGCGCGTACTTTTGATGTGGGCATGGCAGAGCAGCATGGTGTTTCTTTTGCTGGTGCTTTAGCTATTGAGGGTTTTCGACCGGTAGCAGCAATTTACTCAACGTTTTTGCAGCGTGCTTACGATCAGGTAGTTCATGATATTTGCTTGATGAATCTAGATGTAACGTTTGCATTGGATAGAGCTGGAATTGTAGGGGAAGATGGAGCCACTCATCAAGGGCTTTACGATATAGCCTTCCTAAGGACATTACCTAATATGGTGGTGATGGCACCAAAAGACGAGAATGAATTACGTCATATGTTAAAAACCGCTATTTACCATAAGGGTCCTGCGGCTTTGCGCTACCCAAGAGGTTCAGGGCTGGGAGTTCCTCTTGATGAGGAAATGAAAGAACTTGAAATTGGTAAGGGTGAAGTGATCAAAGACGGATCAGATATTGCTATATTGGCTTACGGTCACACGGTGGACGGAGCAATGATGGTTTCTAATATGTTTGAAAAAGAAGGTGTCAGTGTTGCCGTAATTAATGCGCGTTTTGCGAAACCTGTGGATAAAGATCTTATCGTTGAATACGCAAAAAGTACTCGTTGTCTCATCACTATTGAGGAGCATTCTTTGAAGGGTGGATTTGGTTCTGCTGTTCTTGAAGCGCTTCAAGAAGAACAGGTTTGTAGCGTACCTGTTAAATGCATTGGACTCGGAGACATAGTTTTAGAACATGGTGCGCCAGGAAAACAACGAAAGGACCTTAAGCTGGACCCGGAAGGCATGTTTGAGACTATAATGACTTTTTACGGATCCGTTGCAGAAATGGCCGCTTCGGGAAATGGCAAAAAATGGTTGCCGAGTAACGGCAAAAAAGTGGCTGTTAGTAACGGAAATAACGGCAATGTTAAAAAGAGTAATCTCACTGTCAAACAAAATTTGAATGACTAGAACCTCCTACGTAAAACGCTCCACCAGCGAAACTCAAATTGAAGTCAGCCTAAATCTTGATGGTTCCGGGATCCAAGATATTAAAACCCCAATTCCATTTTTAGATCATATGCTTTCGCAATTGGCAAAGCACGGTTATTTTGATTTAAAGGTAAAAGCTCAGGGCGATACACAAATAGATTTTCACCATACGGT
>Ga0315338_1003163_pt1 | contig 14801 bp, 15 predicted proteins | sample ASW8metaG_FD_204518 | JGI IMG/M metagenome (GOLD analysis project Ga0315338, IMG submission 204518) | Ammonia-oxidizing marine archaeal communities from Monterey Bay, California, United States - ASW #8 | ecosystem: Environmental > Aquatic > Marine > Coastal | place: USA: California | collected... | reverse complement strand
TGGTGGCGGAACGATTCCCGCCACCGGCGCAGAGAGCAACGCGCTGTGGTTCATCGGTGTGCTGGTACTGGCACTCGGCTTCGATTTGCTCTTGATGTCGGTATCGATCGGACGTCTGAGCGCGATCCGAGCCTTCTATGGATCTGGTGACGAATAGGCCTCGAGGGGATCAACTCACAAATCTCGACGGTGTAGTTCTTCGCGTGTAGTTTGCGGTGAGGGTCGGTCGAATCGGAGGACACGTCGTGGCCACACTGAACTTCTACTTCGGCACGATGGGCGCGGGAAAGAGCACGCTCGCACTTCAGATCCACCACAACCTCGCTCAGACCGGAAGCGGATTGCTCATCACCCAGCACGACCGCGAAGCAGATGCAGTGTCGAGCGCGCTTGGCGTATCGGCAACGGCCACCGTCATCGGTCCAGACCACGATGTGTTCGCGATCGCGGACGAAGAGGCCGCCGGCAGGGGTGGCCTCGACTACCTCGTGTGCGACGAAGCACAGTTCTATGCGCCGGAACAGGTCGACCAGCTGGCCCGCGTCGTCGACGAGCTCGACGCAGACGTGCACGCGTTCGGGTTGCTGACCGACTTCCGAGGCCGGTTGTTCAGCGGCACTGCGCGTCTCCTCGAAGTGGCCGACCAGCGCAACGAGCTGCAGGTGCAGTCACGCTGCTGGTGTGGTGAGCTCGCAACCCACAACGCCAGGCTGATCGACGGCACCCAGGTCTACGACGGCGAGGTGGTCGTGGTCGACGACGGCACGACGGCCGATGTGACCTACGAGCTGCGTTGCAGAAAACACTGGATGCACGGCACAGCTGCCCCGCAGGTCGAGCGGCTCAGGTCGGTCGGCTAGCCACACCTGGCCGAATTGGCGCAGGACAACAGCCGCGCTCGCACGGCATCCTGGCGCCCAGCTCGCCGAGAGCAAGGGGTTCGATGCCGTGTATCCGTTCTTCGATGAGCGACGCGAGTGCTGCGACAAAGCTCGGGTGCGTTCCTGCTGTCGATGCTCGCACCATCGTGATGCCGAGCTCGTTCGCCCGTGCTGCCGCGAGGGTGTCGAGGTCGTAGACGATCTCCATGTGGTCAGAGATGAATCCGATGGGAGCGACCACCGCTGCGGTAGCGCCGGAGCCAGCCAAATCGGCGAGTCGATCGGCGATGTCGGGTTCGAGCCAAGGAACCTGCGGCGGCCCGCTTCTGCTCTGGAATGCGAGATCGACCGATGTTTGTTCGGTGAGGTCACCTTCACGAAGCTGGGCCAGAACCAAGGCTGCCGCGTCGCGTAGCTGAAGCTCGTAGTCCGAGGTTGCGGCCACGGCTGTTGGAATGCTGTGGGCGGTGAACACGATCGGCACGTCGATCGCCGCGACACCAGCATCAGCGAGTTGCTGTAGCGATGCGCTGACGTGAGCGACGTTGGCATCGATGAAACCTGGGTGATTCCAGAACGGCCGGATCTTGTCGACTTCGATCGGTGCCGGAGCTGATGCCACCGCGTCTTCGATGTCGAGTAGATACTGGCGACAGCTCGAGAAACCGCTGTAGGCCGATGTCGCCAGCGAAAGAACCCTGGCGACTCCTTCGTCGGCCAGGCGAGCGATCGTGTCGCGAAGGAAAGGCCGCCAGTTGCGATTGCCGTAGTGGATCGGGACGGTGATGCCCCGGCCTGCCAGTTCGGTTGTGAGCGCGTCAATCAGTTGCAGGTTGAGATCGTTGATGGGGCTCGTTCCGCCGAACAGCGCGTACTGCTCCACGACTGTTGCAAGTCGGTCGGCCGGTACGTTGCGGCCGCGCGTGACGTTCTCGAGGAACGGCATCACGTCGTCGGGACCATCGGGTCCTCCGAATGAGTGGAGCACGATCGCGCCGTAGTCGGCCGATGCGTCAGATCCAGTCAGTGACGTCACGCCCTGCACGCTATCCATCGCCGCGCCGACCCAGCGGTTCGGCTCTCGCTGTGTCCTGGCCATGCCATCCTCACTGGAACGACATTCGTGCGGTACGAATTTGTCGGCCCCTGACGGCTCGAAGGACGGGAACAATGGACGACGCTGACGAAGAATCGAGCGGCGACGGCGCTGGAGAGGCGAGCGATGAGCCGACGACCTGGCAGGTCGATGAAGGCTGGGCGCTTGTGGTCGCGACCGACCAAGAGGCTGACGCCGAAGCCGTCCACCAGCGATTGCGAGCCGCAGGCCTCGACGCCTACATCCGAGACGTTGACGCCGAGACGCTCGAGGAAGATCAACTGCCGATCCAGGTCATTGTTCCCGTCGAGGAAGCTGCCGCTGCTGTCCTCGAACTCGACATTGCTCTGAGCGTTGCATCGGCGAAGGGCGACGCCGGGGACGTCGACCGGATCGCCGAACTCGGGTACGAGATCGACGACCTGGCCATCGCTGAACTCGCAGCCACTGGCGGTCCGGTCTATGGCCTGCATGAGTTCGGTGATGACGACGGGGAGATCAGGGACTTTCTACGGATCCTCGAGATCGAACGGGTCCGATTCGCGCTCGACAGGGCGGCGAATCTGGTCGTGCACCACAACGACGAAGTCAAGGTGGACGCCATCATCAACCGTGTGTTCGGAGAAGAGGGAGCCGCCGACTACTACGGGTCAGCTGAGCGCGATCCCAATCCTGGCCCAGATAGCGCGGCGAACGATGAGAGCGAACTTGGCGAGGCTTTGACGCATTCGCCCTCAGACATCGATGGTCGTCCCGCAGTCGACGACATGACACCCGACGCGACGATCGTGCCAGCCAGCGGGCCTCCGAACTGGGTGTACGCGCTCGTGGCCGTGGCCGTCGTCGTGTTCGCCATCGTGTTGTTGCTCTGAGCCGAAAGTCGGGTCTGTGCTGGCAGACTCTGCCGGTGCGATGGCTTCTCATCAGCGTGATTGCGTCGGCGGCGATGCTCGGCGCGTGCTCAGATTCGGGCGAGAACACCAGATCGGGTAGCACCCCGTCGAACGAAACGGTCGTCGAAACGTCCGAAGCGCCCACCCTTCCCGGCGCCGACATCGTTCTCGAGAGCGTGACGTTCGGCGGTGATGTCACGACCTTCAAACCAGTTGGCTGGGAATTCGACACCGAGATCGGTCTTGCGCTTCCGGCCGAGATCGTCGGTGTGCCGTACTCGTGGGCCATCGTCGACGATTGCATCGGCAGCTGCGAGCCGCGATCGAGCTCCGAGTGGGAGGCGGCGGTGGCCGCCAGCTATGACCTCGCGTCGTCCGAGTTGATCGAGGTGGTTCGAGAGGTGACCGGCGACGCGTCGTATCTGATCGAGACTCAATCGTCAGAGGGGTGGGGCGAGCTCGCGTACTGGCGATGGGTCGACGGAGCTCCGCAGGTGATCAGGTGCGTCGCCAATGGCCCCGACGAGGCGATCGATGAACTGTTCGCCGCACTCGAGTTTGCGTGCGAGAACACTCGGGCTGCGCTCGACGGAGACTGACCAGATCAGAGGGCTGGCGACTCCGTGCGGAGAGCGGCGAGCCCGGAACCGACTGCTGGTTCGCTGAGTACGTGCTCGAGTGGCCGTCTGAACCTCTCGCCGTCGACTTCACCCGGCACCAGATCGCGCAGCGTGCACTTCGAAGGAATGGCACGAACGAACGGAATCGAGTCGGTCCCATCGGCGTCGGTCATGATGACCATCGCTCCCATCCGGTGTGCCTCGAGGCTGGTGATGGCGAGCAGGTTGTCTGCGTCCATCCTCACCCATGCGCCCTCGCATGGTTCTGCGCCGTCGGGAATCCACCAGGCCCGCTCGAAGATGTCCCGCGACGCGAGGCGCAGCAGGCCTCCGCCGAGTTGGTGACGAACGGTGCTTGCGAACGATCGATAGCCGTCGTCGTGGGCGAAGTTCGACCGTGCAGCGGGAGACATCGAGTTCGATCCGTGCGGGAGCCGTTCGCTCGGCGGACGACCAACGGTTGCAGCGCTGCTGAATAGGTGCGGCTGATGCCAGTAGTCGTAGCCGTGCGGATGTACCCCGATGTCGAGGTGCATTTCGATCACTTGACCGCGGTCGGCCATTGCTGTCGCGACTTGGCGGAGCTGAACGTCAGCTTGCCATTGCACGACCTGGTGGTAGAGCTCCCGCGTCTCGTCGACCGGTGCGTTCGCGAGGTCGCCCGAGCGCCACGGCACCGGCCATCGGCGCCAGTCTTCGGACAAGGTTTCGCCCAACGCCATGAATCTGGCGTAACGGAGGATGTGGGGATGACCGACGAGGAATCGGTCGAGCTCGGCCCGCAATGCTGGGTGATCGCCGACGAGCTCGGAATATGTCTCGATCGCGGCGCGGTGTGCCGAACGGGCCGAGGCTTCATCTCCGCATGCCGTCGACCAGTCGTGGTGTTGGCTTGCGGCTCCTGGTGCTGCTGCGACGTTGACGATCCATTCGGACCAGCCCCTCCTGTTCATGATGCCGTGATGGCCAGCGCCGTCAACGTGACGGTGCGGCAGCAACGAAGGCGTCGCGATGCACCCGATGCCGTGGCGATCGATCACGGTTGCGAGTCGACCGACCAGGCCGATGTGGCCCCTTCCTTGGTCGCAGTCCTTCCGATCGCGGAGCTCGCTCACGTTGGTTCGAACGCCGAACTCGGGGGGTACGGCCATGTCGTTGGGATCTGGCGTCGCGAGCACCGTTGTCACGTGGTGGCCGCCTGCGGCGCCGACTGTGAGCGTGTAGAGGCCCGCGGGGAGATGCTCGTCGATGGTGATCGACGAGCCGTCGACGATGCCTGCCAGAGTTGAGCCATCCTCGCCGAGCAGAACAGCTCCTTCGGCGTCGCTCGCGAGCTCGATGGGCGCAACTCGGCCGGCTGGCGCCACGACAAACCGAGCGAGGACTTCGCTGCGACTGGCCCGCTCTGCGGCCACGAGCGCTTCGCGAACGTCAGATTCGTTGTCGATGGCCTCTTCGGCCGCAGCTCCAACGACTGCGAGCAACGATTCGCGGCTGACAGCGTTGCGGTTTCCGTCTGGGCCGAGCCACGACGTTTCGACCCCGTGAATTCGAGCGAGTCTGCTCAGCGTGTCATCGCCATGATCGCTCAACGGAACCACCACGTGGTTGTTCGCGGCAGTGAGCGCATGCGTGCCATGCCTCGCAACGTAACTCACGCTGCTCGCGCGACACCATTTGGCCGATACGGTTGGGCTGTTGGTCCGAACGCCCTTTGGCGTCAGATTGAGGAGCACCTTCGTGGCACATCGGTCTCACAGATTCGACGCCCCCGTCGCGGCGACTGAGCTCGAAACCGGCACCGTGACGATCATCGAGAACGATCCGCGTCTCGACGATGGCGACCCAGGTGACCACGACCGATTCGCCCACTACGTACCCAAAGCCGAGCTCACCAAAGCAATGGTGACCGGCGTCGCGTGCATTGCTCTGTGTGGAAAGAAGTGGGTGCCGTCGCGCAAGCCCGAAGACTTCCCTGTGTGTCCCGACTGCAAACGCATCTACGACGAGCGAGCGGCAGCGGGTCGCTGACTGCGACGATCAGCCGGTGGTCGACAGCTGAGCGGCCCTGCGCTCCTGGCGTTCGCGGCTTCGAACGCTGAAACGTTCCAGACGGCGAACGAAGGTCATCAGCTCGTTCCGGGCGACCTCAGCTTCTGGACTGAGACCCTCCATGTGCTCGACGTCGAAGTGTTTCAACACGACGGGAGCGATGACGGTGTCGTAGTGGACCGCGAAGTCATAGATTCCTTCACGGGCAATCGCAGTTGCGTGCTTCTTGAATCCGACGATGCCTGTGCCTGGCATCTCGAAATCTCTGACCTGCTTCTCGAGAGCGATCACGAATTGATCGGGGTCGAGTTCCTTGGCTGCGCTCGCAACGTCTCGGTAAAAGATGTGATGCAGGTTCTCGTCCATGGCGACCCGCTTCATGATTGCTTCGCCTGCTGGGTCGTTCATCAGCTTGCCGGTGCGTCGGTGAGCGACACGGGTGGCGAGCTCCTGCATTGCGACATACAGAATCGATTCCATTGCGGTCGGGGGGTCCGGCGCTTCGCCGCACGTGACCTGAGCCATTCTGGCTCGTTCGAGCTCAACAGGATCGAGCGCACGCGTCACGGTGAAGTAGTCGCGAATGACGATGGAGTGACGTCCTTCTTCGGCTGTCCACCGGTGCGACCACTCTGCCCACGGGCCGGTGTGCCCGAACATGTTGCCGATGGCGTGGAAGTAGTACGGAAGGTTGTCTTCGGTGAGCAGATTGACGAACAGCGACGACCTGACGCCGTCGGCCACCTCGTACTCGTTGGGGTCCCACGCTTCACCTGGAACGAAGTCGCGGCCTTGGCTCCACGGCACGTATTCGTGCGGGAACCATTCCTTGGCGTTGCCCAAATGTCGATCGATCAACGTCCCCACGAGGGGTTCGAGCTCGGACAGCAGCGCTGGATCTTCCACATAGATGAGACTACTGACGGATCGCCATGGTTACGGATCGCGCGTCGAAGTCGCGTCGAGCCACGCCGGATGTTCGTGACGCCATGGACGTATGCTCGCGGCCATGGCGACTGTGGGCCTCGACTGGATCCGCAAGAGCGTGGCTGGCTCGGTGCGATCATTGATTGGCGGCGGGGGAGACGGCCCAACGCTCGACTTGGCGCCTTTTCGCGAGCCATTGGGCGATCCTGGGCTCTTCGGTCCCGATTCTGTGGCGTGGCGCGTTGGCGCCGACGCGGCGATGTTGATCGGAGGCGTGAGGGCGTTGCTGCTCCAGACGGTGCATCCGTTGGCGATGGCAGGGGTTGGCGATCACTCGAACTATCGGAGCGACCCTTGGGGCAGGCTGCAACGCACGGCGATGTATGTGAGCACGACCACATTCGGCTCAACGGCAGCAGCGCACGAGATGGTCGAAATGGTGACCGCAGTGCATCAATCAGTGAAGGGGACAGCAGACGACGGGCGGCCGTACTCGGCGCTCGATCCTGAGTTGCTCCGCTGGGTTCATGTCACCGAGATCGACAGCTTCGCCGTCGCCGTCGAGGCATTCGGCTCGACGACCCTCTCGTCAGCCGACATCGACCAATACCACCTCGAGATGTCACATCTTGGCACCCTGATGGGGGCCGTCGACGTGCCAGAGAACGCCAAGGCGGTAGCGGACTACTACCAAGGCATTGCCCCAGAGCTCTGCGGCTCGACGCGGGCCCGTGAGGCCGTGCGATTCCTACTGTGGCCACCTGTCCCAGCGAGGTTGCGACCCGCATACCTCGGCATCGTCGGTGCAGCCGTGTCGCTCTTGCCAGACGAGGTTCGTGACGAACTCTGGCTTCCGAAGCTGCCCTTCACCGAGGATTTGCTGATCGGACCGGGCGCAGCAGCGTTGAGCCGCCTTCTTGGCTGGGCCCTCGGCGAGTCGCCGCTGGTCGCGACAGCTCACGCGAGGGCCACATCGGGGAAGAATGGCGGACCGCGTCGGGTTGACTGATCGATGCGATTCGAGTCGATCAGCGTGATCAGCTACTTCGCCGCGTTCGGCGCTGGTGTCGTCTCGTTCCTCTCACCATGCGTGTTGCCGATCGTGCCTGGCTATCTCTCGATCATCACCGGACTGTCGGTGTCGGAGCTCGAACAGGGTTCGAGACGCCAACAGATCCGAATCGCCAGGGACACAGGCATGTTCGTGCTCGGGTTCGGCCTCGTGTTCGTCCTTCTCGGCATGACGGCGAGCTCGATCGGCCAGTTCCTGTTCGACAATCAGCCGGTGCTCACTCGTGTCTCCGGCGGCCTCATGCTGGTGATGGCGGCCTTCATGATCGGCTCGATGTACGTGCAGGCTCCATGGCTGTACCAGGAAGCTCGATTCTCTCCAGATCTCGGGAGATTCGGTACGGCGGCACCCACCGTCGCGGGGGCGGCGTTCGGGTTCGGCTGGACGCCATGTATCGGTCCGGTTCTCGCATCGATCCTGGCGGTCGCTGCGAGCAGCGGCCGGGTCACCCAAGGCGGGACGCTGCTTGCCGTCTATTCGCTCGGGCTTGGCGTGCCGTTTCTGGTCACCGGCCTGCTGTTCGGGAAGATGACCGGCGCGTTCGCGGCCGTGAAACGGCACTTCACGGCCATCGTCACGATCTCTGCTGCACTCCTCGGTGTCTTCGGCACGATCCTGCTCTTCGATCGCCTGCCATGGCTCACCGCCGAACTCGCAGACGTTCTCCGGTCAGTCGGCCTCGGCCGCCTGGTCGAGCTGGGTTGACCAGACTCAACGACGGCAACAGTTTCAACAGAAACTCGAACACGAACCACTCGAACACGAACCACTCGAACAGGGACAGCAATGGCAGGCAACAACAAGAAGCGTCGCCCACAGAACAAGGCCGGCGCAGGTAGAAGCAACGCCAACAACAGCCAGTCGAGCGGCGGCGCGAAGCGCCAGCAGCGAGAGGCTGCGCAGCGACAAGCCGAGATCAAGCGCAAAGGCAGCTGGGCTGTCCTGTTCGGCGGAGTTGCCGTTGTGGTCGCGATCATCGTGTTCGCCGTCGTGTCGTCGGTGAGCAGCGCCAACGAGGGTGTCGCCGATGCCAACGACTGGGAGCTGCCGTCGCTCTATGAGGGCGAGGACGTGACGCTCGCTTCGCTCCGCGGAAACCCCGTGGTGCTCAACTTCTTCGCGAGCTGGTGTACGGCATGCGAAGCAGAACTGCCGGAGTTCAAGGCCGCCGCCGAGCAGTACGGCGACTCGGTGGAGTTCGTCTTCATCGACAGCCAGGACTCCGACAGGCTCGGTCGCGAAATGGCTGAGCGCTTCGGCATCGACGGGCTCACCGTGGTGAAAGATTTTGGCGCGAGCAATCAGGCGATGTTCAGAGAGATGGGCGGCGTGGGCATGCCGATCACGGCGTTCTATGACGCCGATGGCACGCTGCGTTTCATCAGCCCTGGCGCGATGGTGAATGGTGCGCTCGTCGATGCCCTCACCCAGTTCGGATACATCTGAGCGAGGTCGGCGTGATGCCATCGATACGATTCGTGAATACCGCCGAGGACCGACACTGCGCCAACCCGGAACCCCAAGCACCGAAAACCCCACAGACAGAACAAGGAACAGACCCAATGAGCAACTCGTCATCTTCTGAAGGCCAGGTCACGCTCTACTGGCGTCCTGGCTGCGGGTTCTGCATGGGCCTGGAACGTGGTTTGGCCGAGTTCGACCTCGACATCGCCCGCAGAAACATCTGGGACGATCCATCTGCTGCGCAGTTCGTTCGAGATAACGCGAACGGCAATGAAACGGTGCCAACGGTCGACATCGATGGGGTCGTGATGGTCAACCCGACGGCTCGTCAGATGTTGGCAGCGATGCAAGAACGCACGCCACACCTGCTCCCAGCCGACTACGAAGCACCAGAGCAGGGCCGAGTGGCCAAAGCGGTGAACCGCATCCTGGGAGGCTGACCCCGCGTCGCGGGTAGTTTCGCTTCCGTGACCGAATCATTTCCACGCCAGCAAGCACGGACCAGGCGATTCACGCTCGGTGCCCCCAGAAGTTTCACCGTGTCTGACGACGGTTTGCGCGTTCTGTTTCTGCGCGCCAAGTCCGGCGACGATCCAACGACATGTGTGTGGCTGGCCGACACGGGCTCTGGCGAACAGCGCCTGATTGTCGATCCCTCCGACCTGCTGGCCGCAGGTTCTGACGAGGAGCTGCCAGCTGCCGAGAAGGCGCGGCGTGAACGCGCTCGCGAGAGCGCTACCGGTGTCGTGAGCTACGCCGTTGGTGGGGCAAGCGGCGATCTCATGTCGTTCGCCCTCGCAGGCCGGCCGTACATCGCCGACTTGTCGACACAGCAGGTCACCGAAGACCAGCACGCAGCGGCCGGTGCGTTCGATGTGCGGGTCGATCCGACAGGGTCACGGGTCGCGTACGTCGCCGATGATGCACTCCGTGTTTGGGAACTGTCCGATGACTCCGACAGTGAGCTCATCTCCGAAGCGACGGCCGACGTCACATGGGGCAGCGCCGAGTTCGTGGCTGGTGAAGAAATGGGAAGGACCCGCGGCTACTGGTGGTCGCCAGACGGCAAGTCGCTGTTGGTCAGCAGAGTCGATGTGTCTCCCGTGTCCGTCTGGTATCTCGCCGACCCGACGGAGCCTGGTATCGAGCCTCGTGCGATGAGGTATCCGGCGGCTGGAACAGCGAACGCTGCTGTCGATTTGGCCATTGTCGGAACCGATGGCCGTCGCATTGACGTCGACTGGGCTGGTGGCCGCTGGGAGTATCTGGCCGACGTCAGCTGGACGAGCAGTACCGGCCTTCATCTCGTGGTCCAGACGAGAGACCAGCGAACGTGGGGTCTGCTCTCGGTCGACGCAGAGACCGGCGGTGTCCTGAGTGTCCGCGAGATCACAGACGACGTCTGGGTCGAGCTCGTGCCAGGCACGCCGATGTGGTGGGACTCGAAGCTCGTCACAGTCGAAGAGGCAGACGGCAATCGCCAGCTCACGATTGACGGAGATCCCGTGTCGGGGCCGGAGTTGTGGGTTCGGCGGGTCATCGGCGAGTTCATCGGCGGAATCGTGTTCACGGCATCGTCAGAACCAACAGAGGTTCACGTCTTTCGCTGGACCCCCGCCGGCGTCGAGCAGCTGACAACCGAGCCCGGCGTGCACGATGCGACGGTTGGAGGCGCCACGATCGTGACCACATCATCGACCCTCACCTCACCGCGTCGACGTTTCTCCGTGAATGCTGGCGCCCACAGCTTCATGCTCGACGATCTGAGCGAGTCCGCGAACCTCGACGTGAAGGTCGAGTTGCTCGCCACAGACGCGCTCGGAGTTCGAACGGCTGTGCTCTTTCCGGCCAACGACAACGGATCGCAGCTGCCGGTGCTGCTCGACCCGTACGGCGGGCCGCACGCGCAGCGAGTGCTTGCGTCGTACAACGCCTTCACGGCATCGCAGTGGTTCGCCGATCAAGGATTCGTCGTGATCGTCGCCGACGGGCGAGGGACCCCGGCTCGCGGCGGCGACTGGGAGCGATCGGTCTATGGCGACCTCGCCACCCACGTCCTCGACGATCAGGTCGCGGCTCTCGAGTGCGTCGACCGCCAGCACCCAGGCCGCCTCGACATGTCACGCGTCGCTATCCGCGGTTGGTCGTTCGGCGGCTATCTGGCTGCTCTCGCGGTGATGCGCCGGCCTGACGTGTTCAAGGCGGCTGTGGCCGGGGCACCAGTGACCGACTGGCGTCTGTATGACACCCATTACACCGAGCGATATCTCGGTCACCCCGAGGCCGATGCTGAGAACTACGAACGCTGCTCGCTGTTGCCGATGGCGTCTTCACTCGATCGACCGCTGATGCTGATCCACGGCCTGGCCGACGACAATGTCGTCGCAGCTCACACGCTGCAGCTCAGCCGTGAGCTGTTGCATCACGGACGGCCTCACGAGGTGCTTCCGCTGGCAGGGGTGAGCCACATGACGCCCCAGGAAGAGGTTGCAGAGAATCTCCTGCTGCTTCAGGTCGAGTTCCTCCGCAGGAGCCTCGGCTGACGGCAATCAGTCGAGACTCAGAGCCCGACCTCGGTGATCGCAGCCGCGCACACGTGAGCAAGCCGTGGCGGCTCGCCATCGACTCGGAGCGACACGAGATCCTGGCCAACCGACGCCAGTTCGCCTTGAACACGTTCGCCACTGTCGAGCCAGACAACAACGCGAGGGCGCTCGTCGAGCTGATCGGCAAGTGCCTCCAGCAAGGTCAGGTCGACGTCGGCTGGCCTGTCGCTACCTGCAACAACCGCCGTTCGCTCCGTCGATCGAATCACCGCGAGCGAGCGCAGGGCCACGAACGTCCACCGCTGGTGTTCTGAGATTGCGCAGAAGTCGTGACCGACTGCCCTGATCAAGCCGGTGTGGCGACGTCCTGCGGTTGTTTCGAGAACGACTTCACTGACGCCCTCAGTCAAGTCAGTCAGCATCCCGACGAACGTTGCCTGCTCGGCCACGACTCGCTCCAACCAGAACTGCCGGCGACGAACACGCGCCTCGTCACCAGATCGGAGTTCGGCCAGCCACAGGTCGAGGTTTGTGTCGTACTGCACGAGCTCTCCATCGGCAGCGACAGCCATGGTCGACAGCGGTGGCATCGGGAAACATTCGGTCAATAGAGTCGCGGCGCGGATAACCTCCGGACACAGCATTCGGACCTTCGACAGCGTCCGATCTCCAGGAGTCGAGTGACAAGTAGTCCCACCATCATCCGGGTTCCCGGCAACCACCTCATGGTCCCGTTGCTCGGCCAACACGATGAACTCCTTCAGCTGATCCGCGACGAGTTCGTGGCCGCCGTGATTCATGTCCGTGGCAACGAGATCACGCTCGAAGGCGAGGATGCCGACGGCGCGAGTCGGATCTTCGAAGAACTCGTCCTGTTGCTCGAGCAAGGCCACAAGGTCGACACCGACATCGTCCGCAGAACCATCGACATGGTCCGCGCCGACGAACGACCTTCACAGGTGTTCGGCACCACCATTCTCCGAGCGCCAAGCGGTCGAACGGTTCGACCCAAAAGTGCTGGTCAGAAGGTCTATGCCGAGGCAATTCGGACGAACATCATCACCTTTGGCATCGGACCAGCTGGTACAGGCAAGACGTGGCTCGCTGTCGCGATGGCCGTCGAGGCGCTGCTCGCAAAGCAGGTGAAGCGCATTGTGCTCACCCGCCCGGCTGTCGAAGCTGGCGAGCGGCTCGGATTTCTTCCAGGTGACCTCATGGCCAAGGTCGACCCATACCTTCGGCCGCTGTACGACGCGCTGCATGACATGTTCGATGCAGAAACAGCCGAGAAGCTGTTCGACAGAAGCACTGTCGAAGTCGCGCCGCTCGCCTTCATGCGCGGCAGGACGTTGAACGACAGCTTCATCATTCTCGATGAGGCTCAGAACACGACGCCAGAACAGATGAAAATGTTCCTCACCCGCATCGGGTTCGGTTCGAAGGCCGTGGTCACCGGCGATGTCACCCAGACCGACGTTCCCGGTGGCAGAAGTGGACTGCATGAGGTCGAACAGATTCTCGGCGACATCGAAGGGCTTGGGTTCGTAAGGCTCGGACGAAGAGACATCGTCAGGCACAGGATCGTGCAGGACATCGTCGACGCCTACGACGGCGACAACACTCGATGAGCTCTGAGCCCCCGCCTCTCACCGCCGGTCCGAGACTGGCCGGCCACGACGGCGACCTCGAGATCTTTGTCGCTGACGAGCAGGACGCGGTCGACGTCGACACGTCGCGCTACAGCGAGATGGCCAGGTTCGTGCTCGAGCGAGAGGGCGTCAGGGGCGACGTCGAGTTTGCGCTCGTCTTCGTCGACGAATCGAGCATGGCGAACCTGAACGAAGCCCACATGGGCAGCGAGGGCCCCACCGACGTCCTCGCGTTCCCGATCGACGACGAGCTGTTCCAAACCGGCCGCAGCCCGGACGGTGCTTCACGCCGTCCTGCCCAACGAGATCCCGATGGTCAGCGCGGCCCGCTGCTGTTGGGCGATGTCGTCGTGTGTCCTGCGGTTGCGGCCAGCCAAGCAGGCGAGAACGCCAGTTCGTATCCTGGACACGATGGTTCACTGCAGGCCGAGATCGATCTGCTCGTCGTACACGGGATTCTCCACGTCCTTGGCCACGACCACGCCGCGGCCGACGAGATGGAAGTGATGCAAAGAGCCGAACGCGAACACCTCTCAGCGTTCTCCGGGAGCCATTGATGGCGCTGATGCTGGCCGCGCTGTGCATCGTTGCGTTTGCAACGATCGGCGCATTCATGCGGCTGATCGAAGTCACTTTCATACGGTTGGGCAGAGCGAGAGCCAGCGGCCTCGACGAAGTCGATGGTGCCGAGGACCGCCTGGTCGGGTTGGTGTTCGATCGTGAGCGTGTGCTTGGTCCTGCGGTGTTGTTCCGCCTGCTGAGCCAGGTCGGCATCGTCGCCGTCGCGACAGTGCTCGCAACAAACCGGCTTGGTGGAGTCGCGGCAGGTTTCGTCATCGCTGGTGTCGGGCTGATGGTGTTCACCCTGGTCGACACGGTTCCACAACGATGGGCCCTCGAGCGCAACGACCACGTTGCTCGCCTCGTCGCCGGTGTCGCCCTGCGTCTCGTTCGCTTCCCGCTTGCGACGGCCCTGGCGCGCCCGCTGCTGGCGTTGTCGCATTTCATGGGTCCGAGGTCGATCGACTCGGGCGATCCCGAGGTTGGCGAGGATGAGCTCATCGCCATGGCTGAGGCTGCCGCTCGCGCCGACGTCATCGAGGACGACGAGGCCGGTCTCATCGAGTCGATCATCTCGCTCGGCGACACCATCGCGAGAGCAGTCATGGTTCCCCGGCCAGATATGGTCACGGTCGATCACTCCGAGACAGCTCGCGATGCCATTCGGCTGGTGCTCGATCACGGCTACACCCGACTTCCGGTTGCTGGTTCTGGTATCGACGACATCGTCGGCGTGGTGTTGGCCAAGGACCTCATGCGCATCATGCTCGCCGGTAGGGACGACTCGCAGCTCTCGTCTCTCGACATCGTCCGATCGACATCGTTCGTCCCAGAGAGCAAGAAGGCATTCGAGCTCATGCGCGAGATGCAAGGGTCGCGGATGCACATGGCGATCGTTGTCGACGAGTACGGCGGGACCGCTGGTCTGGTCACGCTCGAGGACATCATCGAGGAGCTTGTTGGCGAGATTGTCGACGAGTACGACGACGAGGTTCCTCTCGTCGAAGATCTTGGGGAGGAGCGGTATCGCGTCAGCGGCC
>Ga0315338_1003162_pt1 | contig 14803 bp, 14 predicted proteins | sample ASW8metaG_FD_204518 | JGI IMG/M metagenome (GOLD analysis project Ga0315338, IMG submission 204518) | Ammonia-oxidizing marine archaeal communities from Monterey Bay, California, United States - ASW #8 | ecosystem: Environmental > Aquatic > Marine > Coastal | place: USA: California | collected... | reverse complement strand
CGCCTGGGGGGCCGCTTCGGCCGCCTCTTCGCCGGATGTTTGTCCCGACAGCAGGGCCAGATTGTCGCGGCCGGCGATGTGGGCGTCCGACGGTGCCCACGAAGCGCCCTTCTTTTCCTGCATGAGGTCGCGGGCTTCGTCGGCGAGGCCGGAAAAGAACGCCTGCCAATTGGGATCGACCGAACTCGGATCGTCCAAAAAGCGTTCGTACATCTCGGCGATGTAAATCTGATTGCCGGTATAAAGGAATTCGTTGGGGTCGAGCTCTGTCATGGTATCTCTGCGCGCCCCGGAGGCGCGTCCTCCCTCGTTCAATCGGTCTGGGGTGCGTTCAAACGTTAGATATTCATCCTTTTAAGGCTTTGGTCATGGTGGTGCCGATGGTGGCGGGGCTGTCGGCGACATGGATGCCGGCGCTTTTCAAGGCCTCGATCTTGTCCTGGGCGCCGCCCTTGCCGCCGGAAATGATTGCCCCCGCGTGGCCCATACGCCGCCCTGGCGGCGCCGTCAGCCCGGCGATGAAACCGACGGTCGGCTTCTTGACCTTGGACGACTTGATAAGTTCGGCCGCGTCTTCTTCCGCAGATCCGCCGATCTCGCCGATCATGACGATGGCCTCCGTTTCGTCGTCACCTAAGAACATCTCGATGCAATCCACGAAGTTTGTGCCGTTGACCGGATCGCCGCCGATGCCGATGCAGGTGCTTTGTCCCAGGCACTCGGCCGTGGTTTGGCCCACCGCCTCGTAGGTCAGCGTGCCGGAGCGCGACACGATGCCGACCTTGCCGCGCTTGTGGATATGGCCGGGCATGATGCCGATTTTGCATTTGTCCGGCGTGATGATGCCGGGGCAGTTGGGGCCGATCAGGCGCGAGCCGGAACCGATGAGCGCGCGCTTGACCTTAACCATGTCGAGAACCGGGATTCCTTCGGTGATGCAGACGATCAGCGGCAGTTCGGCGTCGATGGCCTCCAGGATGGCGTCACTGGCGAACGGAGGTGGAACGTAGATCACCGACGCATTGGCGCCGGTTTTTTCGACCGCCCCGGCGACGGTGTCGAAGACCGGCAGGTCCAGGTGCTTGGTGCCGCCCTTGCCCGGGGTCACCCCGCCGACCATGTTGGTGCCGTAGTCGATAGCCTGTTCGGAATGGAACGTGCCCTGGGCGCCGGTGAAGCCCTGGCAAATGACCCTGGTGTCGGCATTGACGAGAACAGCCATCACTGGGTCTCTTTCACGGCCTTGACCACCTTCCTGGCGGCGTCGCCTAGGTCATCAGCGGAAATGATCGGCAGGCCTGAATCGGCCAGGATTTGTATGCCCTTTTCGACGTTGGTGCCCTCCAGCCGTACCACCAGGGGGACGCTGAGGCTGACTTCCTTGGCCGCCGACACCACGCCTTCGGCGATCACGTCGCAGCGCATGATGCCGCCGAAGATGTTGACCAGGATGCCTTCGACGTTGTCGTCGGAAAGGATGATCTTGAACGCTTCGGTCACGCGCTCCGCGGTCGCGCCGCCGCCGACGTCGAGAAAGTTGGCCGGTGCGCTGCCGCAAAGCTTGATGATGTCCATGGTCGACATGGCCAGCCCGGCGCCGTTGACCATGCAGCCAATGGAACCGTCGAGCTTGATGTAGTTGAGCTCGTGCTTGGCGGCTTCCAATTCGGCCGGGTCTTCCTCGTCCTCGTCGCGGAGCTCGGAAATTTTTTTATGGCGGTAAAGGGCGTTGTCGTCGAAGTTCATCTTGGCGTCCAGCGCCATGATTCCGCCGTCGCCGGTGACCACCAGCGGATTAATCTCGACGATGGAGGCGTCCAGTTCGATGAAGACGTTGTACATGGCGAGCATGAACTTGACCGCCGAGCCGACCTGCTTACCTTCGAGCTCGAGCCCGAAGGCCAGCTTGCGGGCGTGATAGGGCAGCATCCCGGTGGCCGGGTCGATGGAGACTTTGAGGATCTTTTTCGGGGTCTTGGCCGCGACTTCCTCGATCTCCATGCCGCCCTCGGTGGACGCCATCATGGTCAGGCGCGAGGTTTCTCGGTCGAGCAGCATACCGAGGTAAAGCTCGCGGGCGATGTCGCAGCCTTCCTCGATATAGACTCTTTTCACCTCCTTGCCGGCCAGCCCGGTCTGCTTGGTGACCAGCACTTGACCGAGCATTTCGCGGACGCTCTCGCGGACTTCCTCGACCGACTTGACGATGCGCACGCCGCCCTTGCCGTCGGGGTTGTTCTTGAACCTTCCGGCGCCGCGGCCGCCGGCGTGGATCTGCGATTTGACGACGTAAACCGGCCCGCCCAACTCCTGGGCCTGGGTCGCGGCCTCTTCGACCGTAAAGGCGACACCGCCACGGGGGACGGCGACCCCGTACTCGCGAAGCAACTGCTTCGCCTGATATTCGTGAATGTTCATGGAATCCTTATTATCCTTCGCCCATGCCCTTAAGTCTTGAAGTCTTGGCGATGTTCCCTGAATTGATTAACGCGTTCGCCGTTTCGACGCGGTTTTTTTCTTGGCCGCCCGTCTAGTCGCGGGTTTTTTCTTGGCGGCTGTCTTCTTCTTCGCCGCTTTCTTCACCGCTTTTTTTTTCGCCGGCCTTTTGGCGGCTGCTTTTTTTACGGCACGCTTTTTCGCCGCCGCTTTCCTTGTCTTGGCCTTGGCTTTGGGTTTCTTGGCCTTGCCCATCATTCTTAGCGTCAACCGGACCAGGCCCCGTACGGCGCGGACGGATTGGGTGAACATCGCCCTTTCGTCGGGGGTGAGCTTGATCTCGACCACCCTTTCGACGCCGCGCGCGCCGATGATGCAGGGCACGCCGACGTAGAGGCCATTGATCCCGTATTCGCCGCGTAAATAGGCGGCGCAGGGAAGCACCCGGCGCTTGTCCTTCAAATAGGCTTCGGCCATCTGAATGGCGGAACTGGCGGGCGCGTAGAAGGCCGAGCCGGTTTTCAACAGCGCCACGATCTCGCCGCCGCCCATGCGGGTGCGCTGAACGATGGCGTCGAGGCGTTTGCTCGTTGTCCAGCGCATGCGCACCAGGTCGGGAAGCGGAATACCGGCAACGGTGGAATAGCGGACCAGGGGCACCATGGTGTCGCCGTGGCCGCCAAGCACGAAGGCGGTGACGTCCTCGACCGAAACCTTGAATTCCTCGGCCAGGAAATAGCGGAAGCGGGCCGAATCCAAAACACCCGCCATGCCGACGACGCGGTTGTGCGGAAGCCCGCAGGCGTCGCGGAGCACCATGACCATGGCGTCCAAGGGGTTGGTGATGCAGATGACGAAGGCGCCGGGGCAGTTGGCCTTGATCCCGGCGCCGACCGACTGCATGATCTGGGTGTTGATGCCGATCAGGTCGTCGCGGCTCATGCCAGGCCGGCGGGCGACGCCGGCGGTGACGATAACCACGTCGGCGCCCTTTATAGCGCCATAGCCCCTCGACCCCCGGATGCGGGCGTCAAACCCTTCGATCGGGGAAGATTCGGCGATATCGAGCGATTTGCCTTGCGGAATGCCGGTGATGATATCGAACAGCACGACATCACCCAGTTCCTTCAATCCGGCTAAATGGGCCAGTGTGCCGCCGATGTTACCGGCGCCAATAAGCGCGATCTTGTTTCGGGCCATGAATCCTATCCCCGGTTTAAATGCGTCTTGAAAATGGCGGTTATTAGCGCCGATCCGCCTTATATGCCTTTTGTCGTACCCGGTTTCGGAGTCGGGGGCAAGGGGAATGGATTTTTATTAGGCTTTTTTAGGACCGATTGGTCCAAAACTATAACGGACCCGGGTAACATAAAATGGAATTGTTCTTTTAATCCCCGGCTAGATCGAGGCCGATATCGACGGCCGGGGCCGATTGGGTGATGGCGCCGACGGAAATGAAATCGACGCCGGTGGCGGCGATGCCGGCGATGTTTTCAAGGGTGACGCCGCCCGAAGCCTCCAGCGGCACCCGGCCGCCGGTAACGGCGACGGCCTCACGTAACGTCTCAGGCGCCATGTTGTCCAGCAACAACCGGTCGCCGCCGGCATCGAGAGCTTCCTTGACCTGTTCGATGGTGTCGCATTCGACCTCGATATCCTTCAGCCCGGCCGCCTTGGCCCGGCGGGTGGCCTCGCTGGCGCCGCCGGCGACGGCGATGTGGTTGTCCTTGATCAGCACCCCGTCGTCGAGTGCTAAGCGGTGGTTGGCGGCACCACCAAGCGTAGTGGCGTATTTGCTTAACGCCCGGAGGCCCGGCAGGGTCTTGCGGGTATCCAACAGCACCGCGCCGGTGCCTTCGATCCGGTCCACATAGGCGCCAGTCAGGGTGGCGATCCCCGACAGGGTCTGCAGGATGTTCAGCGCCGTCCGTTCCGCCGACAGCAGTCCTGCCGCCGGACCTTCGAGGCGGGCGATGACGGCTCCCGCCCGTAGACGGTCTCCGTCCCCGGCTTCGAGCGTGATCTCGGCCGAGGCGGCAAGGCGCTTGAACACCTCGATCGCCACCGGCAGCCCGGCCAGGACGATATCCTGGCGCGTCGTCATCACCAGCTTCAATCGGGTGTCGGCGGGAATGACGGCTTCGGTGGTGATGTCGCCCTTGCCTAAGTCTTCGGCCAAGGCCACGTCCACCGCGACCTTGACGTTGGCAGGATCGGGCTGGGGTGTCGACAAGGGTTTATTCCGCCGCTTGCGGCACCAAGTGCGCCGGCGGCGACAGATCGAGGGAATCGCCGATGAAATCGGCCAGATCCTGTATCTCTTCGTCTTGGTAGTAATGGGCCAGGATGACGGCGTTCTTATGGCGCTTGAGGCGCTCGATCTCGGCCCACGGGTCCAGGGACGGATCAAGGTCCGTTTCCCTCAACGCCTGGGCGTCCGGGAGGCTGATGGTTCCGATCAAGGCATTATCTCCTGGCGAACCGGGAAAGAGAAATATTTCGCCTACAGGCAAAAGAATCTGTTTCATAAGATTGTAAGGGATATATATGGCCGAAAATCGCGTTCCGCAAAGTTCTAGCGCTGAACACTGCTAACAGGTGCGCCTCTCGGGGTCAACCGGCATGGGGCTGGGCCATGTATTCCACGGACCGCATTTCCATCAGCCTGGAAACCGTGCGCTCGAATTCAAACGCGCCGTCGCCTTCCTCATAGAGCGCCTCGGCCGGCGCATCGGCCGAGCAGATCAGGTTGACCTTGGCCTCGTAAAGGGCGTCAATCAGGGTCACGAACCGCTTCGCCTCGTTCCGTTTTTTCGGTCCCAGTTTGGGAATCCCCCGCAACACAAGGGTGTGGAAGTTTTCGGCGATGGCAAGGTAATCGGCGGGGCCGAGTGGTTTTTCGCAAAGGTCGCCGAACCCCGCCATGGCGACGCCTTCGGCGACTTTCGGTATTTCGATTTCGCGGCCCTGGACACGTATCGTCACCGGACGCGGATGGCCGCCGATGCTGAGCTCGTGGAAGTCCTTTTCCAGCTTGTCGTCGGCTTCCTTATCGGAGGGGGTCAGGTAGACCTCCATCGTCTTCAGCCGATCGAGGCGGTAATCTATTCCGGCGTCCAGTTCCAGGACTTCCAGCTTGTCCTCCATCAGGTCGATGAAGGGCAGGAAGGTATCGCGTTGCAGGCCGTCCTTGTAAAGGTCCCGGGGTGGCCGGTTCGACGTCGCCACGACCACCACGCCTTGTTCGAACAAGGTCTCGAAAAGACGGCCCAGGATCATCGCGTCGGCGATATCGGTGACGTGGAATTCGTCGAAACATAGAAGCCACGCCTGGTCGGTAATGACCCGGGCCAGCGCCACCAGGGGGTCGGCAGATTCGGACGCTTGACCCACCTTCACCGCCTCGCGGAAGCTGTGAATCCGTTTGTGGACTTCCTGCATGAAGGCGTGAAAGTGAACGCGCTTGCGGTCGTCGATGGCGGCGGTGTCGAAGAACATGTCCATCAGCATGGATTTCCCACGCCCCACACCGCCCCACAGATAAAGACCCTGGGGCGGCGGCACCTTGTTGCGGCCGAGGCTGAGACGCTTCATCCAACCCTTTTTGCCCATCTGCGGCGTGTAGGCGCAGAGGTCCTCGTGCAGGCCCTGCAATTTTTCCATGGCCAGGGCCTGGGACGGGTCGGGCCGGATCTGGCCGGCTTCGAGCAACGCCCTATAGGCGAGGATCGGATCGGCGGCGGATTCGGCGTCCATGGGGGGACCCCTCATCCCGCGGCCCCCCGGACAATGCCGGTCCGGGGTCCGAGGGTGGCTTCCATCTCACGGCGGAGTGTTAGGGCGACGGACGCATTCTCGCCGGGGGTGTCGACGTCCGACCATTTCAACACCGCGCCTTCGTCGACCGGGTTCTTGAGGATCAATCCATGGGCCAGCCCGATGGGGACGGCGCCGTGGCTCAACGAATCGCCGGCCACCATCAGCCGCCCCCAGACCGTATATCCGCCTTCGCCGTCCACGACCTCGCCCTTGGCCAGGTTGCGCTTGGCGCAGGCCACCACGTCGGCGCGGAATTCAGTCGGCGTGCCGGTTGGAAGTCCGTGCAAGGCGGCGGTGGCGACGCTGATCCCCAGTTCCAGACCGATCAGGTGGCAAGGCCGCCACAACGCCGAATATTTGCCGCTCGCATCCGTCGTCAGGCCGTAATCGGCAAAACACCTCTCGACATATTCGCTGGGCGCCTCGAAGGTCACGTAAACGCCCCAGCGGAGGTCGTTTTCCAGGTCTATTCCATTGCGTCCGCGGCTCGAAATCACCTCCACCTGTCCCTTGTGATGCAGTTTGCCGCCTTCCGATTCCGGGATCAGGGTGCTGGCGATCTTTTCCACCGGACAGGCGGGGAACGTCAGCCCCCCCGGCGCCGGGGTGAGGCCGGTGGCATTGGCCACGGCGGCCATTTCGATCCCCGACTTGGTGCCGTCGAGGAACGAATTGAACATCTTCGGGCTGAGGCCGCTTTTTTCCGCCCGTTCCAGGGTCAGGCCGTAATGCTCCCACACCGTTTCCGGGGTCGAGGTATGGAATTCCGGCATATACAGCGTGCCCTTGCCGGCGGCCACGACATCGAAACCGGTGGCCCGGGCCCAATCCACCAGTTCGCAAATCAACGCCGGCTGGTCGCCATAAGCCATGGAATAGACGATTCCGGCCTGTTTGGCCCTTTCGGCCAGCAACGGCCCGACCAGGACGTCGGCTTCGACGTTGACCATGATGATATGGCGGCCGCGCTTGATGCAGGCCAGGGCATGGCGGATGCCGGCCTCGGGGACGCCCGTGGTTTCGATCACCACATCGAGACCGCCGGCGTTGATTAGCAGGTCGGCGTCATCGGTCAGGAAAGTGGCGCCGTTGGCCAGGGCCTTGGCCGGCGACGCGGCGTCGATCCTCTCCTTCGGCCAGCCGGTGGCCAGCAGGGCGGCCCGCGCCCGGTCGACGGACAGGTCGGCGACGCCGAGAACATGCAACCCCGGGGTATGCAGCGCTTGGGCCAGGAACATGGAGCCGAACTTTCCGGCGCCGATCAGGGCGACGCGGATCAGCAGGTTTTCCTCGGCCCGTGCCAGGAGCATTTGATGGAGGTTCATGGCTGATGTCCGGGATCGAATGATAGTTGCGATTTTTGCATACTTGCGTCGGTGAGGGTGCACCATATTAAGCCGCCAAGAAAGATCGGCGCAGCCAAGGAAATCGGCCAAGGGAATGCTATCATTATTCACCCCCCATAGGCGATATTCGGGAAACCCCCTGTGGCCTGTATCATCTATATTGCACTCATACGATCGCTTTTCCCGTTTCCTTGGCAGGAGGGAGAGCGCGGGCGATGCTTGCCCATCGGCAAGCCCTTCCGACGCCCCGAGGGGACGGGAAAAGCGATCCGAAAGGGCGGTGTTGCGAAGCTTCCGGATATCGTCGTGCGCCTTTTGTGGTGTGTTGGCACCGCGGCCTGCCTTCGCCGAAGCGAAGCTCCGGCTTCGCGCAAGCAGGTGCAACGCGCTCCTAGCCGGAAACCTCGCAACGCCGTCGTATGGGTACAATATAGATGATATAGGCCACTAGGGCCGGAAATGACGGAAACACTGTTAAGCAACGAAGCGGCGATCAGGCTCGGATTTTTCTTCGGCGTCCTGGTGCTGATGGCGGCGTGGGAGGCGGCCACCCCGTGCCGGGAGAGGACCCAGACCCGGGCGCTGCGCTGGACTTCCAACCTTGGCATCGTGGTGGTGAATACGCTGCTGGTGCGGCTTCTTTTCCCCATCCTTCCCGTCGCCTTGGCCCTGATCGCCGATGACAGGAGTTGGGGCCTGTTCAATTTCGTCGATGCACCGACTTGGCTCGCCGTCGTCGTGTCGGTGGTTTTGCTGGACCTGCTTATCTATGGCCAGCACGTTTTTGTCCACTTTGTTCCTGTCCTTTGGCGGTTGCACCGCATGCACCATGCTGACCTAGATATCGACGTCACCACGGGGGCCCGGTTCCACCCTCTGGAAATCATCTTCTCAATCCTCATCAAGATGGCAGCGGTGGCGGTCCTGGGGGCACCGGCGGCGGCGGTGCTGATTTTTGAGGTCGCGCTCAACGCCACGTCGATGTTCAACCACGCCAACGTGAAACTGCCCGCCGGTCTCGACAGGGTGCTCAGGTGGGTGGTGGTGACGCCGGACATGCACCGCGTCCATCATTCCGTCATCAAGACCGAAACCGACAGCAATTTCGGCTTTAACCTGCCGTGGTGGGACCGTCTGTTCGGGACCTACAAAGACCAGCCCCAGGACGGCCACGACGGCATGACCATCGGGCTGCCGATCTTTCGCGATCCCGGATGGCTCCGGCTCGACCGGATGATGGCGCAGCCGTTCGCCGACGAACCGGATCCCGCCGGCGGCTATTAACCGTCGGCCAGGATTTCCACCATCAGCCGCGCCACTTCCAAGGATTCCGGATCGCCGGTGGCCCGGAGGCCCTTGATCGCACCTTCGCGGTCGGCCGGCGAATTTTTCTGGTTAAGCTTGAATTTTCCTTCCAGCCGGTCGATGGGCATCTCGAAGGAGACGATGCCGTTAAGCATCTTGCTGGCATAATCTTCTGGCATATCGTCCATCGACCAGTTGCCCGTGGCGTCACTCTCGTAAACTCCGACGAGGCGCGCCTGTCCCTCGCGCACCTTTTCAGGGTCGTCAATCACCACGGGCTTGCCGTAGGCATGGACCGTGACGTAGTTCCAGGTCGGCACCACTTTCTCTGACGTATACCAGTTGGGCGAGATATAGGCGTGCGGGCCCCAGAAAACCGCCAGCGCCTCGGTTTTGCCGTCGAAAGACTGCCAATGCGGGTTGGCCTTGGCGACATGCCCGAGCAGCCGGCCATGCGTTCCACCATCAAGGTCGAACAACAGCGGCAGATGCGTGGCAAAGGGGGCGCCGTCGACCGTCGTCACCAGCAGCACGAAACCGTGCTCGCGCATGAAGGTTGCGAGCGTTGCCGGATCATCAATATCGTAATGCCGAGGCCTGTACATTTTTCCGTTCTCCATTGCCGGGGCCGGGTGATCCTCTTATATGATGAGCAGGATTGTATAAAGAGGTTGGGAGACATCCATGGACGAAGAAGTATTCAACATGCAGCTCAGGAAGTTCCTCAAGAACGTCGGCATCACGTCACAGCGCGAAATCGAAAGCGCCGTGCGTACGGCATTGGAAGACGGGACCCTGAAGGGGGATGAGACGGTCAAGACCAAGGTCACGTTAAGCATCGAATCCCTTGGCGTCAGCACCGATATCGACGGCGATATCGACCTCGCTTGAACCGCGCCAATTTTTCCGGGTATTTGAATTTAAGCCGCCGGTTCGGGCCGGCGCCTATCCGCGTTTGATCAACGCCGCCTTGATTTCGCCGATGGCCTGTCCGGGGTTCAGACCCTTGGGACACGTGCTGGTGCAGTTCATGATCGTGTGGCACCGGAACAGTTTGAACGGATCGTCCAGCTTGTCCAGGCGCTCGCCCGTCGCCTCGTCCCGGGAATCGGCGATCCACCGGTAGGCCTGCAAGAGGATCGCCGGGCCCAGATAGCGGTCACCGTTCCACCAATAGCTGGGGCAACTGGTCTGGCAACAGAAACACAGTACGCATTCCCAAAGTCCGTCTAGCTCGGCGCGTTCTTCGGGGCTTTGCAGGCGTTCGCCCGTCGGTGGCGGGGTGTCGGCCTGCAGCCACGGTTCGATGGACCTGTATTGGGCGTAAGGGACGCTGAGGTCGGGGACCAGGTCCTTGACCACCGGCATATGGGGCAGGGGGTATATCTTGACGTCGCCCTTGATGTCGTCGATGGACTTGATGCAGGCGAGCGTATTGGTGCCGTCGATGTTGAAGGCGCATGACCCGCAAACCCCTTCGCGACACGACCGGCGGAAGGTCAGGGTCGAATCTATCTCGTCCTTGATCTTGATCAGCGCGTCCAGGACCATCGGCCCGCACTTGCCCAGGTCGACCTCGAAGGTGTCGAGGCGCGGGTTTTCGCCGCTGTCGGGATCCCAACGGTAAATCTTGAACTTTCTGACCCGGGTGGCGCCGGAAGGGGCGGGGAAGGTCTTGCCTTTTTTGACCTTGGAATTGGCCGGCAGCGTGAATTCAACCATCCGTCATGTTTCCCGTCAGTAAACTATCAATAAACCATCAATAAACCCGGGCCTTGGGTTCGATGTAATCGACTTCCTCGGTCAAAGTCCAGGTATGGACCGGCCGGTATGTCAGGTTGATCGACCCATCCTTGGCAAACCAGGCCAGGGTGTGCTTCATCCAGATTTCGTCGTCGCGATCAGGATAGTCTTCGTGAGCGTGGGCGCCGCGGCTTTCATGGCGGGCCTCAGCCGAATGCATGGTCGCCTGGGCGCACGCCATCAGGTTTCCTAGTTCCAGGGCCTCGACAAGGTCCGAGTTCCAGATCATCGAGCGGTCCGAAAGTTGGATATCGGGAAGCCTGCCCGCGATATCGTCTATCTTTTTCACCCCTTCGGCCAGAATATCCGAGGTCCGGAAGACGGCGGCGTTGTCCTGCATGGTGCGCTGCATGGCGCTACGGATTTCACTGGTTTTAGAGCCGCCATTGGCGTTGCGCAGCCGGTCCAGCCGGTCGATGGCATCATCGGCGGAATCGGCGGTGAGCGGTTTCAGGGGAGCCCCCGGCTTGATCAATTCGGCGGCCTTGATCGATGCCGCGCGGCCGAACACCACCAGGTCCAGCAGCGAATTGGTACCGAGCCGGTTGGCGCCGTGGACGGACGCCGAGGCGCACTCGCCGATGGCCATCAACCCGGGCGCCAGGGCGTCCGCGTCCTTTTCCGTCGGATGCAGGACCTGGCCGTGATGGTTGGTCGGGATGCCGCCCATGTTGTAATGCACGGTGGGAATGACCGGGATCGGTTCCTTGGTCGCGTCGACTCCGGAAAAGATCTTCGCAGATTCGGTAATTCCCGGCAGCCGTTCATGAAGAAGATCGGCGCCCAGGTGTTCCAGGTGCAGGAAAATGTGGTCCTTATTCTGGCCGACGCCCCGGCCTTCGCGGATTTCGACGGTCATGGCACGGCTGACCACGTCGCGGCTGGCCAAGTCCTTGGCCGTCGGCGCGTAGCGTTCCATGAAGCGTTCGCCTTCGGAATTGGTCAGGTAACCGCCTTCGCCACGCGCCCCTTCGGTGATCAGGCAACCGGAGCCATAGATGCCGGTGGGGTGGAACTGGACGAATTCGTGATCCTGCAGGGGCAGCCCGGCGCGGGCGATCATGCCGTTGCCGTCGCCGGTGCAGGTATGGGCCGAGGTGCAGGAAAAATAGGTGCGCCCGTAACCGCCTGTCGCCAGCACCACCAGATGGGCGTGGAAACGGTGAATGGTGCCGTCGTCCAGGTTCCAGGCGACGATGCCCTGGCATTCCCCGTCCTGGTCCACGATCAGGTCGATGGCGAAGTATTCGACGAAGAATTCGGCGTTCTGTTTCAGGCTCTGCTGGTAAAGCGCGTGCAGCATGGCATGGCCGGTCCTGTCGGCGGCGGCGCAGGCGCGCTGCACGGGGGCCTCGCCGAAATTACGCATATGGCCGCCGAAGGGCCGCTGATAGATTTTACCCTCGGGCGTGCGTGAAAACGGCACCCCGTAATGTTCCAGTTCGTAAACCGCCGGGACGGCCTCACGGCACATGTATTCGATGGCGTCCTGATCGCCCAGCCAGTCCGAGCCCTTGACGGTGTCGTACATATGCCATCGCCAATTGTCTTCGGCCATGTTGCCTAGCGAGGCGCTGATTCCGCCCTGTGCGGCGACGGTGTGGGACCGGGTCGGGAAGACCTTGGTGACGCACGCTGTTTTCAAGCCCGCCGTGGCCAGCCCTAAGGTCGCGCGCAGACCGGCGCCGCCGGCGCCGACGACGATGACGTCGTAATTATGTTCGGTGATCTGATAGGCCTGGGGCATGGGCCATCAGCCTTAGAAGGTCAACCGAACGATGGAGAAGATGGTATAGGCGGCGCAGAAAAACGCCCCCAGCTTGACCAGGACCAAGGAAATGATGACTACACCTTCGTGGTGGACGTAGTCCTCTATCACCACCTGCAGGCCCATCTGCGCATGATGGTAGAGGGCGATGGTCAAGAGGACCAAAAGCACCGGATTGCCATGGGCGCCGGCCCATTCTTTGAACGTCACCAGGTCGGCGCCGACCATGAAAATGGCCGAGGCTATGAACCATAACGTCAGCGGCACCAGGGCAATAGCGGCCAGCCTTTCGGCTTTCCATTGGCCGATGCCCCCCTCCTTGGCGGAACCGGGTCCCCGTGCGCGGCCGAGCGGTGAACGAAGTTCCATTAGATAACCCCCGCGGCCCAGTACCCGGCAAGGAAGGTGAGGATGGTCATGGACGTGGAGAAAACGAGGACAACGACGCCGGACGCCCTGAGCGTCGGCATTTCGTAACCCCATCCCGCGTCCCAGGCTAAGTGCCGGATGCCGTTGGCGAGATGGAAATAAAAGGCGAAAATCACTGCCAACAGAACCAGCCGCCCGAACCACGATCCGAGGATCGACTGCGCCCGGACGAAGGCCTCCGGCCCGTAGGTGGCCGATGAAATCCAGTAAGTGAAAATCAAGGCGCCGCCGACCAGCCCGACCCCCGTCATCCGGTGCAGGATCGACAACATGGACGTGATCTGGGGCCGATAGACCTGGAGGTGCGGTGAAAGCGGCCGGTTACCGAATGCCATTGTTGGAACCTCTGGGGCTGGCGGATAAGCGCCTTGCGGGAGTGTCAAGCCTAATAAATTGGTAAACGCACGCCCTAGTGAAGTCAATGTTCGTCGGTACGAAACCAGGGCCCGGGGAACGCCGATAAAATCGGCCTTGAAACCCATCCCGGGGCTCGACACTTGCTGCGGCCGGGTTAATGTAACGCGTTGTTTTTACTAAGAATTGATTCAAGTTATGAGTAGTTATGTGGATAACTTGTGGGCGGAATGTGAAAATCTACTCTAGTTATGCACAGAATAATACTTTTACCGTTGTATTTCATATTGAAATGAACAAGCAATATTTTCATCATGCTTCTTGCATGCGAAAGCGTCATTGCAACGAATTCTTGAAGTTCAACCAATAGATCCTCCGGGATTTTGCGGTTTGCCGAAAGAAGAAGTTGCCCCGAGGTGAAGCGGGTGGTCCGCCATCCGCCGCGCCGAGGGTTAGACGTCCGGCGGGGCTTGCTTAGCGGTTTTGCCGCTTTTGCCTCCACCGGGCGCCGGCAGAAGCCTCGTTGACCGTGAGGCGGGCCTTTCGCGGGTCGGTCGCTCTCCCTGGTGGGGGCTGGCCGGCTCGGTGGAGCGGACAATCGTTCCGCCGGCGCGAGCCGGCGGTGGTTCGAAGCTCAGGGGCAGGAGGTTTGGGTTGCTTGCAGCCCGGATCGTACCGTCGGAGGCCTTGCTTTCTTCGGACTGGCCAGAAGGGTTCGAGCGCGCCCGAGGTCTTTTGTTTCGGTGGTTTGCCGAAGGGGGAATTGGCAACGAAACTCCCTGGAACGCGGACTACGCCCACCCCTCCGAGGGCTGATCTCTGCCCAGGTGCGTCCGTGGAGGTGGCGGTGCGGAACGAAAAGCCGTTTTTTCGTGCATGGAGCCTGGCCGGCTCCAAGGAGCCTGGCCGGCTCCAAGAGGTGTCAGGAGCGTTGTTTCGGCGGCGCGTTACGTAGGTTTCCCAGGACCTACGTACCTGACACCTCTCTTTATTTAGCAGAACGATTTTTACGTGACAACAATATTTTGTGTTTTAGGTATTTTTTCGCTCAAATCATGTTTTGTACGGATTCAACGGATTCTGTACTGAGTCTTTACAGAACTTTGACCGGATAGAGGCAATGTCTATTGCCGGGCGTTAAACCCTAGGCGTTTTCCATCTCCTCGATCGCCTGCGCCATGGTGACCAGCCGTTCGGCGTTCAATACGTGCAGGTTCTCGATCAGTTTGCCGTCGACGACGACGATGCCCTTGCCGTCTTGCGCCGCCTCGGCGTGGGCGGTAATGATCTTTTTTGACCATTCGACCTCTTCCGGCGACGGCGCAAAGGCCTTATTGGCGGCGTTGATGGTCTTCGGGTGGATCAGCGTCTTGCCGTCGAACCCCCATTCCGCGCCCTGGCGGCAGGCGTGTTCGAAGCCTTCGTCGTCATTGAGGTCCAGGTGCACCCCGTCGAGAATGGCGATGCCCACCGCCCGCGCCGCCAGCAGGCACAATCCCAGCGAGGTGATGAACGCCCCCCGGTCGCGAGTGTGGGCGCATTG
>Ga0315338_1003161_pt1 | contig 14811 bp, 12 predicted proteins | sample ASW8metaG_FD_204518 | JGI IMG/M metagenome (GOLD analysis project Ga0315338, IMG submission 204518) | Ammonia-oxidizing marine archaeal communities from Monterey Bay, California, United States - ASW #8 | ecosystem: Environmental > Aquatic > Marine > Coastal | place: USA: California | collected... | reverse complement strand
CGGATTTGAGGAGTGCTGAGTATGGGTAAAACTCCTGGAATTATCGGCACGGTTATCCCTGATTTTATGGCCCTGTCCATAAATTGAAAAAAATCTTCGTTGTCGTAGAAAAGTTGGGTAACTAGGAAATCTGCTCCCATATCTACTTTCAATTTTGCATATTCTATATCTGACGATAGATCAATGGATTCAGTGTGACCTTCTGGATAGCATGCGGCAGCTATACCAAATTCATAATTCATGCGGATATGGTCGATCAGATCGGAAGCGTGTGCGAATCCACCTTCTACAGGTATGAAATTACCGTCTCCCCCTGGAGGATCTCCTCTCAGTGCGATTATATTGTCTATTCCAGATATAGATAATTTTTGTAATACCTGGTCAAGTTCTGATTTAGTCTGCGACACGCAAGTTAAATGTGCCATTACTTCAATTTGCAACTCGTGCGCAAGACGTAAGGTTATCTCTTCAGTGAAGGATTGAGTTGATCCACCTGCCCCATAGGTTACGGATACGAAGTCAGGACTATATGAGTTGAGTCTTTTTGCTGCTTCGAGGACGTTATCTATCCCGTCAGATTCTCTAGGGGGGAAGAATTCACATGAAATGGTTCGGGATTGTTTTAGGATATCCTTGATACGCAATATGAAACCTTCTTGGGTGATACGGAGTTGCCATTATATGTATCATGCAATCGAATTGTAGTTAAAAATACCTTCTACCTTCAGTAAGGTCAAGGTGAGTAGAATCTAAAAATTAGGTTCACGTTTCTCTTTGAATGCTTGTATACCTTCTTTAGGGTGACTTGAAGTGGCAAAATACTGAACGAATGCGGATCCCTCAAGTTCAAGACCTGCAGTTAAAGGTAAATCTTTTCCTTTGTTAGTAGTAGATTTAATCCAAGAGAGGCTTTGTCGACTTTTATTACGGAGTAATGACAGAATAGTTTCTAATTCGTTATCCAGATTTTCTTTGGGAGTAGATCTTAACGCTAAACCCCACTCGACTGCTTCGGCCCCACTTAACCACCGTCCTGTGGTTAGTAATTCCATTGCTCGTTGCATGCCGACGCGTCTTGGAAGTCGCTGAGTGGATCCTCCTCCGGGCATTAATCCAAAGTTAACGTGCTGGTCTCCCAGTTTTGAGTCGTCGGTAACTATAGTCATATCGCAAGCCATCGCTAGTTCTAATCCTCCGGCCAGTGCGAAGCCTTGGACTACAGATATAGTTGGAATATCTAGATTTTCTAGATTAAGAAAACATTTATTTAATAATGCAACGTACGGTCTCAGCAACGAAAGGTTTTCAAAGGCCGAATCAAAAAACAATAAGTCAGCACCCGCGCAGAATGCCCTTCCTTCTCCTTTGATAACTAACGCATTGACGGTCTCGTCCTCGGATATCCTTGCTAGGGCATCGCAGAATTCGGACAATAGATCTGGGCTTAGAGCATTCATGGCATCAGGTCGATTTAATGTGAGAGTTGCAATACGATTTTCTATGTTCAATTTTATGTTGGTATACTGCAATGATCTCCCCTTTTCGTAGCTGTGTACTGAATAAATATACCAGACTACACCGATTGTTGTATTGCTAGTACACTGGAGTTGAGCTATTGGGTGGTTATGAATATAGCAATTAGAGTTCAACCAAACTCCTCAAAAGACGAAATATTGGGTTGGGTTGAGGGCGTTTTAAGGATTAGGATAAAAGCTCCACCTGAAAATGGAAGAGCAAATGAATCACTTGTTTCCTTGTTAGCCAGTGTTTCAGGAATACCCAAAACCCAAATTAGGATAATTAAGGGATTTACTTCAAGAAATAAGGTGATTTACATTCAGGAAAAACATAACGTCGTATTTCCTGATATATTCGTTGACGGAAGATAGTTTCGCAACGGAACCAATGTTCGATCAACGATCTATGTATCACGGTAGTATTTAGAATCTGTGTAAATGGGAGTTACTTAATGGCGTATATGAATTTTGGCTGGATTATAGAAGGTACTTTAGCCGGAGCTCAGGGGCCAACAAGCACAAGAGATATAACTTTCTTGAAACTTCAAGAGGTAGCCTCAGTGATACGTATGGAGGCAAATACAATATCAACAGAACCATGGCAGATGGTAGAGCTATATGAACCAGTTCCGGATTTTTCTGCTCCATCTCTAGAACAAATTGACCGTATGGTCAAATTTATTGTGGATGAGACCGAGAATTGGGAAAGACCAGTCGTGGTAACTTGCGCTGCTGGTATTGGTCGTACAGGTACGGTTTTAGCATGTTATTTTGTCGGTGTTGGGTACGCACCGCAAAGGGCGATTGATTATGTTAGGGAGTTACGACCTGGATCAATACAAACTCCAGATCAAGAACAGTCAGTACATGACTATTCGGAGTCTCTAAAGAAATGATGTGCGGCAGGGATCATGGCCGTATCGATTAGTTAAAAGTAATTCACTGAAAGTGAGGATTGTACAGCGAAATATGAATTCGAACATTGATCCTGTGAAAATTCCGGAACATATCTTGGGAGCAGTCTATTTGGAAGCCCGCAAGGGTTTTCCTTCTGAATGCTGTGGCTGGTTGACAGGCGACAAGAATGGTTCTAGTGCTATCTCATTGCGGCGATGCGCCAATGATCAGTCTTCGGGAAACCACCCTACGAAGCCTGATCGCAGTGCTGAAACGGCTTATGTGTTTTCGTCGGAAGATGTAATGGCTCTGAACACAAGTCTAGACAGTGAACATCCCGCTCTCATAATTTATCATTCTCACCCTAACGGGCAAGCGTATTTGTCTGATACTGACAGAGAGGTGGCGACTAGTCCTTGGGGTGACGGGCCTGCATACCCTGTGCAACAACTGGTGGTTGGAATTGATGATTCTAGAGTAGTAGAATCGGCTCTATTCACTTGGTCTGAGGTTGAAAACGCCTTCGTAGAGATCGCTAGATATCCAGGGGCAGAGGTCTAAATCGGTACCTTGGCGCATCTGGTTTAGATCCTTGACCCTCCTCTAGGATTCTTGAACAAAGGACTCTTGTACGCTTTTCTCGATCCCTGTATCTATGCTTGCAGTACTCGTATGTGGTGCACCGAGTCTTGCAACTGCAACGGCCCCTGCTATATATATAGCTGTCATGAGGGCTAATGCAGACCATGTAAGAAGCCTATGTAGCTTATCTCTCCTTAATATCAGTAGCAGCCCCATAAGGATTAATATGAGTGCTACTACACCTGCGATTATATGATTTGGATCTGATTGGTTCACTAGAATGCCTTGTCTATAGAAAGGATCTGCATAACAAAGTATCGTGACATTAAATACACAACTGCCATACAGGTTGCCTATTCCTAGGTCAGCGGCACCCATTCTAGCTGCAGCTATACTAGCGGCGGCTTCCGGCATAGAAGTCACGACTGCTACTGAAAGGATACCAAGTGTGCTTGATGCAATACCGGTTATTTCCGCAATACGGTCAACACTGAATGCAAGGAAAAAGCTTGCTATTATTACACCCACTGACACTACACCGAACATAACCCAGGCTTTTGTTAACGTAATTCCAGGGTCTTCTAGTTCTTCGCCATCCGCATCCTGAGGGCGTTTCGTGTAAACAATCTTCATACCAATTACATATACAACCAGCAAAATAATAGAAGATATACCTATTTGCCACACAGATATGTCTATCTTCACGGTTGCAAACAAAATCGCTAACCCTGTCATTATTGCAGCTAAAACTATTAGATAACCTTGTTCAGGCGCGACCTTTTGCAGAAACCGTTTTCCTCCGAATATTAGAGCTACTACGGCCAGAATAAACATGTTCGCCATATTTGATCCGAACACATCTCCTAACGCCAGTTCTGGGTTAGGAGGAGCTAGTCTTACAGCAGATATGTTTGTTGATAACTCTGGTAGTGATGTTGCCAGTGCAACCAGTAGGCTACCTACGAACAATCGTCCCCATCCGGTCAGAGTAGCTAATGCATCACCGTATTTCGCTAATAAGCTTCCAAAATATATGACTGCAACGGCGCTTGCAACGAATATCCCTATTGATAGACCCAGGTTCATTTCCATGCGGGGTTAGTTTCTCCCTGTATATTAAAGTTAAAGCGGCTGTGGCACTGTAAATTTATTAACCAATTGCTTGTGCTATTTTATCTCCCATATCGGTGGTACTGGTTTTTTCGCCACCAGCAGATACTATATCTGGAGTCCTTGATCCATTGTTCAGTACAGATTCAACCGCTATTTCTACACTCGTCGCTTCCTCTGTCAGTCCCAAAGAATATCGTAGCATTAACGCTGTGCTCAATATTGAGCCTATAGGATTTGCTATACCTTTGCCCGCAATATCAGGTGCGGTACCGTGGATTGGTTCGTAAAAACCAGAAATTTTACGTCCAGCTATTGGGACATCGGATAAACTGGCCGATGGCAATAGGCCCATAGATGCAGCTAAAATTGCTGCTTCATCGGTCAGTATATCTCCAAATGTATTTTCAGCGACGATAACATCGAATCTACGGGGGTCTTGAACTAGTTGCATAGCGCAGGCATCTACTAGAACATGGTCTAGCTCCACGTTTGGGTATTCCGATGCTAAGTTGGTGGCTATATGTCTCCAGAGTCGAGAGCACTCCAGAACATTCGCTTTGTCTATGGATGCGAGTTTGCCACGTCGTCCTTGCGCCAGTTCAAATCCTACTCTTAACACACGTTCAATTTCGGCTTCTGTGTAGAACATTGTGTCGACACTTGTCCAACCGTTGGCTGTCTGGGTACGTCCCTTAGGTTCTCCATAATAGAGGCCACCAGTGAGCTCTCTGACGACTACCATGTCTACACCTTCTAGAACCTCCGGCTTCAACACACTGGACTCAATTAGATTTGGATATACTTTCACTGGCCTAATATTTGCAAATACTCCCATTTCTGCCCGTAATTGTAATAAACCGTCCTCGGGTCTCATTGTTGCTGTTGGATCATCCCATTTTGGTCCTCCTACAGCGCCAAATAAGACGGCATCAGAAGATCCAGCCAACTCTCTGACTTCGTCCAATAATGGGGTCCCATGTTTGTCTATTGATATGCCACCGACGTCTCCGTATTCCAGGTTAAATGAATGCCCAAAGTTTTTCGCTACAGAGCCAAGTATTTTAACGCTTTCGTTTGTGACTTCTGGTCCGATGCCATCGCCACCTAATACAGCTATATTAAATTCCACAATATTCCTCCTGAAAAACCGCGCTAAGTATACAGGTAATAATTTTGCCCATCAAACCAATTGAGTATTACTAGTCTAGATAATACACTGATGCACGAATAGTCGGGTAATTCTGCGATGCTATATTATGGCTATATATTATTATTGCAGTACAATCCTATATGGTATTGGTTTATGCAAACGTTTATCGAACAATTACAAGCTATTGTCGGCGAAGAGGATGTAATCTCACACCCAGATGATCTTTTGGTGTATGAGTACGATGGTTCGGTTGATAGTAATATGCCATGCGCAGTGGTATTTCCAACCTCCGTTGATGAGGTTAGCAAAGTATTGGAGTTGACACACAGAGAAGGTATACCAGTTGCAGGGCGTGGGTCTGGTACCGGGCTTAGTGGTGGGGCTATAGCCGCTGACGGTGGAATACAAATTGTATTTACTAAAATGAATCATATATTGGACGTAAACGTTGAGAATCGGACGGCGACCGTCGAACCAGGGGTAATAAATCTAGATCTAGATAACTATGTTCGGGAGTTTGGAATGCGATATGCTCCCGACCCGTCTAGCCAGAGAGCGTGCAGCATTGGTGGTAACATTGCTGAAAATGCCGGTGGGCCCCATTGTTTGGCATATGGTACTACTACTAATCATGTTATTGCGATGGAAGTAGTGCTTGAAGATGGATCTGTTGTTAATTTAGGAGGACCATCTCGCGACGCCCCTGGGTATGATCTTAGAGGAGTATTTGTAGGATCTGAGGGGACTTTCGGCATTGCTACACAAATAATCGTCCGGCTATTGCCGCTACCAGAAATGGTTAAAACCTTCTTAGGGATATTTCCTGATATTGAATCCGCTTGCACTGCTGTTTCTGCAGTTATAGGGCATGGGATAGTTCCTGCTGCTTTAGAGATGATAGATTCGCTTAGTATAAAAGCTGTCCAAAGTGTGACTGACGCTGGGTTTCCCGACGATGCTGGGGCTGTCTTATTAGTCGAATTAGAGGGTCTTACAGAGGAAGTGGAAGAGGTAACGGAACAGGTCGAATCGTCACTTTGGGATACTGGAGCCAAAGATGTGAGAATCGCACAGGATCCAGCTGATAGAGAGAAATTATGGGTCGGGCGCAAGACAGCTTTCGGTTCTTTTGGAACAATAGCGCCCAATTATTATTTGGTCGATGGAGTTGTCCCCAGAACCAGACTTACTCAGGTGCTAAAACGAGTGGCTGAAATCGGGCAAACATACGGAATCACTATTGCTAATGTCTTCCATGCGGGGGACGGCAATCTACACCCATGTATGTTATTCGATGAGCGAGAACCGGGTGTATTGGACCGTGCTATGCGTGCTGCTTCAGAAATGATGGAGTATTGTGTGGAAGTTGGTGGAACTTTAAGCGGGGAACATGGTATAGGACTGGAAAAAAAGGAATATATGCCGCTCGTATTCACTGACGCTGATCTAGCTGAAATGAAAAAAGTTCGTAACGGGTTCGCTCCGCTAAACCTGTTGAATCCTGGGAAGATTTTTCCTGACGGTGAAACCTTCAATTTGGAAGCACATAAATCTGGCCCTGGCATGTACATTTAGAGTTTTGATGGTGATTGCATGATCACGGATGTGTCAGAATTGATGGTAAGTTTACTAGGCCGTGAATGTGTCATGCCAATGGAATCCAACCTGGCGTACCAAGTAGACGGGCTCGTACCCAAGGCTGTTGTGCAAGTACAGGAATCGAGTCAGATACAAGCTGTACTTAGTCTTGCTGGTCAACAAAATTTGGGAGTGACTCCTTGGGGGGGAGGGACTCATCAGTTTTTGGGTAACAAACCGTCCCGCTTAGACATTGTTTTAGATATGCATAAATATGATCGCATATTGGATTTCCAGCCGGCTGACCTCACAGTCACTGTAGAGTCCGGCATTACTCTGGACAAACTCAAAGCGCAACTGATGTCAGACGATAAATTAGTACCCCTAGAATCTCCACTTTCCGATGTCGCGACCATAGGCGGAATAGTTGCTACTAACAGGAGTGGGCCTCTCAGGTATTCTTATGGCCTTCCTAGAGACTGGTTAATCGGGTCCACTGTATGCGGGGCTGGTGGGCAACAGACTAAATCCGGTGGAAAGGTCGTCAAGAATGTTACTGGGTATGACTTAGGTAAATTGTATGCAGGCTCTCTCGGAACATTAGGGGTAATATCAGAGGTGACTTTTAAGTTAGCGCCGTCTAATCCTGCGGGAGGTCTCATTGTAGGCAAAGTCGACTCAATTGACGAAGCTGTGCAGATAAGTAAGGAATTACTCGCTAAAGTATATTCTCCCCAGGGTATTCAGATAGTCGACAACCTCGCCATGAAAACTATAGGGCATCCGCTGCTGCATACGGGACTGACCTACGGAGTCATGCTGTTTTTTTGCGGCAGGGTCCCCGCGGTGAATCGTAGGATGAGGGAATGTGAAGGCCTTTTAGAATCATCCGGAATCATAAGTAGGCAGATGTTTCTAGCAGATGAAGCTGATAAATTACTTACGCAGACTACAAATTCTGGATCCTTTGCCAATGATATACCGGAATGTCTTATGAAGTTCAATGTTTCGCCAGATAAACTATTGGCGGTGACGCAAAGATCTCAGGCTATTCTTGGCAATATACCTACCGCATTGTTAGCTGACCCGGGTTTTGGAGTTATACGACTTGCTTGCCATTACTCGAGTATCGTGTCTACATCTGAATTTCTAGTCTGTGTACAATCACTAAGGAACATGGTTTCCCAACACAATGGATCACTCATCATTGAAAGGTGCAGCTACCAGGTCAAAGAGGCAATTGATGTGTGGGGAGACGATACTCCCGAGGTTAAGGTTATGGCTAATATAAAAAAACAATTCGACCCTAAGATGATATTAAATCAGGGTCGTTTTATGGGGCATTTATGACGCAAAAACCGACTAGTGACTCAGTCGAATTGGGATTCATTGGTGCGGATGCTCCCAGTGAATCTGATATGTATCGATGCGTCCACTGTGGATTATGCCTGAGTGCTTGCCCAACTTATATGCATCTAGGAGTGGAAACTGAGTCTCCGAGGGGTCGCATAGCTTACATGAAGGCTGTTCATGAAGGTCGAATAGGCATGACGGAGCGGGTGGTTTCGCATTGGGAAAAATGTTTGCAGTGTCGAGCCTGTGAAGCTGTTTGCCCTTCAGGGGTTCCGTATGGGCGTATCATGGAACAAACTCGTTTTCAGGTATTATCACAGGATAAACAAGGTGATGCCCTTAAACGTATTAGCTCGATGTTCTTAAAGAGGATTCTTCCAAGGCCTAATTTGCTTAGATTCAGCGCTCATATAATCCGTTTATATCAACGTGCTGGATTGCAGACAATCATTAGATTTACAAGAATCTTAAAAATATTGCCAGGTAATTTAGATGCTTTAGAGAGTCAATTACCTGTAATGGGAAGCACCTTCTTTGGACCTTCTAGACGTATATATAAAGCTTTAGGACCCGCAAAATGTGTCGTGGGTCTGTTGTCCGGTTGCGTTATGCCCGTAATGCACGGAGATACTATGAATGCAACAGTTAGAGTGCTAGTTAGAAATGGTTGTGATGTAGTTGTACCTGTCGGGCAGACTTGTTGTGGGGCGTTGAATTTGCATAGTGGCGACTTGGAATTGGGTCGGAAGTTGGCCCGAACCAATATTGATGTATTCTATAACTCCAATGTAGATGTCATAGTCACGTCATCAGCTGGTTGTGGTTCTTCAATGAAAGAATATTCAGACTTGCTAGAACATGATTTAGAATACTCTGATCGCGCTCGTTGGTTCAGTAATATTACGAAAGATGTTACGGAGTTTTTAGTTGATTTGCCATGGGAACCTCCTAAATCCACTTTGACCCGTAAGGTTACATATCAGGATCCTTGCCATTTAGCGCATGCGCAACGTATTACACAGGCGCCTAGAGAATTGTTAACTGGCGTAGAGGGCATTGACTTAGTGGAGATGAAGCAGTCAACCATGTGTTGTGGGTCAGCAGGATTCTATTCGTTGGTGCAACCAGAACTGTCTGCTGGAATACTAGAGACGAAATTGAATCATATAAGAGATACTGAAACGGAACAGGTTGTGACTGCAAATCCAGGATGCATGATGCAAATAGAGAATGGGTTGAAATCATTTGGAAGAACCAACCCTGTAGCTCATGTAGTAGATATATTGGATGAGGCCTATAGTCTGGAAATGATCGATTAAGTTCTACGGTTATTGTGCCCTAGTCTGATGTTTGAGGAGTTGCTTATGAATTATTTCCCATTAACTAAAGAGCAAGAAGATTGGAAGAGCAGCGTTGCTGAATTAGCTATGCAAGAAATCGGTCCATCGGCGGCAGAAGTCGATTCCAGTGGAAATTATCCGCAGCAATCGATTGATGCTCTAGGATCTGCAGGATTATGGGCGCTCCGAACTCCTGAAAAATATGGAGGTCTCGGAGCCGATTTGTTGACCACCTGTCTTGTCGTAGAGGAAATTGCAAAAAAATGTCCCTCTACGGCCATGTGTTACAAGATGCATCTCGAAGCTGTCGAAGTAATTAATCTGATCCCAACTCCATATCAAGTAGAACGGTTTGTAAAACCATTAGGTGCAGGAAAAGTGTTTGCAAGTGCGCCTGGCAGTGAATCGGGTGGCCAAGAAGGAGATGACTGGCGTCCTTCAACGGCTGGCCCGTCGACCTTTCAGGTGGATAACGGAAATATTATTATAGATAATGTCAGGAAATCCTACGTGACGTCAGCGGGACATTGTACTCATTACGTCATGTTCTGCCATGTAGACGGTTATTATAAAGAGGGACCAGCCAATTTAATTGTTATAGAAAGTGACAATATAGACTGGGAAGTCGTTGGCGAATGGGATGGTCTTGGTATGCGCGGTAATGGAAGTGCTCCTATGCGATTCAACGGGAGTGTTCCAGAGAGCCATATATTGGGCACTGATATCAGCACTAAAATATTATGGGACAGTTATTTTGGCCCGCTGCAGATTCTTACATATGGAGCGGCTTACATAGGGGTAGCGTCTGGAGCATTTGAATTAGCACTTATTGAGGCTGGAAAGAGGCACCCGAGTGGATCAAGAAGGATAGATTCTCCAATGAACTTTCGTAGGATGGCAGAAATGAGTGCTCAAATAGAGTCGGCTCGGGCCATGTTGCATTCAGTAGCATCCATCGCAGACAATGGTCACGCGACTTCTCCACTGCCGTATCTGCAGGCAAAAGTAGTGTGCTCTGAGACTGCAGTGAGAGTGACTCAAGAATTGATGACTATGTTTGGCGGGACAGCTTACGCCCGGCGATTACCGTTTGAACGGTATTTTCGAGATGCCCGTGCGGGGTTAATTATGGGGGTTGCTAACGATCAAGCGTATCAGCGCATAGGAGGATTGCTTTTCCCCGAGGAGTAATCCGAGCTTTCATACATCGACTCTAGGTAATACATGTAGGGATAAAATGTCGGCTATGGCCTATCGATTATGCATTGGCAAAATCCACCAATGTCTTCTGTGCCGCGGCTAAGCTAGCTCCGAAAGCTACTTCATACCCTTCTTTCGATAAAATAGTTTCGAGAGCAGATAAGAAGGCGAATACATTTGTTTCCCTAGCTGATTCGCCCATTAATCCGACTCTCCATATTTTGCCTCTTAATTCCCCTAGAGCACCGCTCACTTCAATATGGTAATCTTCTAAAAGCTGTCGCCTCACATTAGCCTCATCGATTCCGATTGGCACTACTATCGGGGTTAAGGGGTTAAGTTGATATTCTGGATCCGCCAATATATCTAATCCGATGGCTGATGCGCCTGACCGAAGAGCTGAAGCCACTCTCGTGTGACGATTGATGCGATGTTCTAATCCTTCTTCCATAATCATTCGTAGAGATTCCCTAAGAGCATAGGTCATGGATATTGGGCTCGTGTGATGATATGCCCTAGTTTGGGACCAGTAAGATTCTAGGTCCTTCAGATTGAAATAGAAACTTTGCACTTCAGTTGAACGGTTTCTTATAGTATCCTCTGCTCTAGGTCCAATACTTATAGGAGCAAGGCCAGGAGGCGAGCCGAGACATTTTTGACTAGCGCTATAGGCTATATCTATATCCCAAGCATCCATCTGAAAATCGTGGCCTCCGAGAGATGTAACTGCGTCTACCAGAATCAGTGCATCATGTGAATGTACTAGATCTATTATTTCTGTTAATGGTGTTAAAACGCCTGTCGATGTTTCTGCGTGGACGACGCCTACCATTTTGACGTCGGAGTGTCTTTTAAGCTCATCTTCTAAAGCTTGTAGGTTGACTGGTTTTCCCCAAGGAGCATCGAGAATGATAGTTTCAGCACCGCCTCTTCTAGCGATGTCTGCTAAGCGGTCACCGAAGTAACCGTTACGGCATATGATGACCTTGTCTCCGTTTTCAAGAATATTGAAGCAGGTTGCCTCCATAGCTCCTGTGCCTGTGGAAGATAGAGGCGCGGTCATGACATTTGTGGTGTGAAATACGTTTCTGAGCATTTCTCCTACTTCGTCCATAACTTTAAAAAAATCTGGATCCAGATGTCCGATTACAGGCCTTGTCATTGCTTGTAGTACTCTTGGATGTACACTACTGGGTCCAGCGCCGAGTAGTATCCTTTCTGTATTTTTCAGTTCATCTAAGTAAGTTTGAGTCAAACTATTGCTCCATAATATTTTAGGTATGGTCATGCCATTCTATCGACTCAAAGGAAACAAGAGGCTGAGTCGATATTCCGTAAGGATAATCTATACTACGGGGGACGTCCCTCCATCGATGTTAATTGCGACACCAGTTATATAGCTAGCCATATCGGATGCCAAGAACGTTATGACATCGCCGGCTTCATGGGTCTCCGCGACTCTACCTAAAGGTATTCCACGGGCTTTAGCCGTATCGGCATAAAATTCTTCTAGGCTTAAGTCAGGTTTAGTTTGTTTCAATGTTTCATACCTTCGTTCATGCTGTCCGCTTTTCACCGTGCCGATGCACACTGTATTTACAAGAATATTATCCTTTGCTAAGTCCTTTGACATACCTTTTGTAACTGCTATTCCAGTAGCTCTTGAAATGGATGTAGGCATTGAGGACGCCCCTGGAGTTTTCCCACCGAGGTTGGTGACATTTATTATGCGCCCACCTCCTATTTTTCTCATCTCGGGTATAGATTTACGCATTAACCGTATGGCTCCCCACACTTTAAGTTCAAAATCAGATTCCCAGTCTTCATCGCTTACGTCTTCAAATGGCTTAGCCATGGAAACTCCGGCGTTATTAACTAATATGTCTAATCTACCGTAGTTTGCTATCGCGGCGTTTACGATTTTGTCTGCAGATGATTTGTCCGATATGTCTGCGGCTAACGGCAGAACTATCCCTTCGGTTGATGTTTTGATATCCTGAGCAGCCTCATCCAACGTTTCTTGGGTTCTAGCCACGATGATTACTCGGGCGCCTTCTTCGGCCATTCTCATGGCGGCAAATTTGCCTATCCCTTGGCTCCCGCCGGTTACGATTGCTACTTTATCTGTAAGTCCTAAATCCATATTGATACCCTCCATGAACGTTATCTGAGCGTGACGGCCACCATTATATCAGGCTTCTCTAATACTCTAATACCTTAGAATTATAGATTTATGCCTGCTTCATCAGCGACCGTTGGTACGTCTTTGTCCCCTCTCCCACTTAAACACACTAATATGTTCTCATCTGATTTGAGGGTTTTGGCTAGTTGTGTGGCGTAATATACGGCATGAGCTGATTCTAGAGCTGGTATGATCCCTTCAGTGCGACATAATAAATGGAACCCTTCCAATGCTTCTTTGTCTGTAACGCTTACATAGCTGGCTCTTTTAGCATCTTTTAAATAGCTGTGCTCCGGTCCGACACCTGGATAATCTAATCCTGCAGATATACTGTGAGTGCCAATGATCTGACCGTTCTTGTCTTGCAACAAATAAGACAATGCCCCGTGTAAAACTCCGGGCCTTCCAGCGGATAAAGGAGCGGAATGATTTCCACTTTCTATCCCTCTACCCCCTGCTTCTACTCCAATCAACTTTACTTGATCGTCTCTAATAAAATCGTAAAACATACCGATAGCATTGCTACCGCCACCGACACACGCTACGGCGTAATTAGGGAGATTACCTTCCAGTTCTAGCATTTGACCGCGAGATTCTTTACCGATAACTGATTGAAAATCTCGAACTATCATAGGATAAGGATGAGGGCCAACAGCGCTCCCTATTAGATAATGGGTGTTGTCCACATTTGTTACCCAATCTCTAATGGCCTCGTTGATTGCGTCCTTAAGGGTTTTGCTACCTGATTCTACGGGAATTACCTCGGCTTCCAATAAACGCATTCGAAATACGTTCAACGATTGCCTTTGTATGTCTTCAGATCCCATGTACACAATACATTCAAGCCCTAACATAGCGCACACAGTTGCTGTAGCCACTCCATGCTGACCGGCTCCGGTTTCCGCAATAATCCGGGTTTTACCCATATGTTTTGCTAACAAAGCTTGGCCTAGGGCGTTGTTTATTTTGTGGGCACCTGTGTGAGCGAGATCTTCTCGTTTAAGAAAGATTTGCGCGCCTTTGGATAAGGCAGAGAGGTTTTTAGCATGATAAATCGGTGTAGGTCTACCAGCATAGTGATGTAATAGATCGGATAAATCTTCGTTAAACTGTGCGTCGTCTTTAATTTTCGTATAGGATTGCTCTAGTTCCGTCAAAGCGGCCATTAGTGTTTCGGGAACGAATTTACCCCCGTAATCTCCAAATTTCCCGTGGTCGTCTGGGAGGTTGAGTGACTTTTTACTAACCATGAATTGAGCCTCCAACACCGCTCAGTTTATATCTAAGATGTTCTATACAGAGATTCTCGCTTGTGATATGAAATCCGCTATCTTGGCAGGGTCTTTCTCTCCGTCCGTCTCAACGCCAGAAGAAACGTCTACTCCGAAAGGATTTACTATTTTTATCGCTTCATTTACGTTAGACGGGCTAAGCCCACCTGCTAGAAGGAATGAATGTCCTAATTCTGAAAGGTTAGCCGCTATGCTCCAATCAAAACTTTGTCCGGTACCACCTTCATATCCAGGTATTAGACTATCGAGGGTTATGTAGCAACCTTTATCAGTGTAATTAGATATTAGCCCGGATAAAGATTCTACTAGGTCAGGTTGTTTGCTCTCAACTGGGACTTGTATGACTTTGATGACCTTGCACGAAATAGAATCGCAGTAATATAGAGATTCATTTCCACATAGTTGAACCATATCCAAACCACAATAGTCTATCGCATGGTTTACTTCTTCCAATGACTGATCAGAGAAAAGGCCAACTACCTGAGGGATTTTTTCATTATGCAATCTTAATTCTTCGCATATAGATCTTGCGGCGGACAAGTCAAGCATTCGTGTTCTACCTGGAACAAATACTATTCCCACTAAATCTGCCCCATGATTGGATGCT
>Ga0315338_1003160_pt1 | contig 14815 bp, 13 predicted proteins | sample ASW8metaG_FD_204518 | JGI IMG/M metagenome (GOLD analysis project Ga0315338, IMG submission 204518) | Ammonia-oxidizing marine archaeal communities from Monterey Bay, California, United States - ASW #8 | ecosystem: Environmental > Aquatic > Marine > Coastal | place: USA: California | collected... | reverse complement strand
GGCATATCACTTTGGCGATGATGTATCGTTGCTCAAGGAGTATGCATGGTATCAGGACAATGCAGAAAATAAACTCCACGCCGTCGAAACCAAAAAACCCAATCCCTGGGGTCTGCATGATATGCATGGGAATGTGGCGGAGTGGGTTCTCGACGGTTACGACCCTGCAGGCTATCCCGTCGACAAAAAGGGCTTGCAGGAAGATAGAATTGTCTGGCCTGCCAAGCCTTTTCCCCGCGCAATACGTGGCGGCTCCTGGGAAATGTCTGCCGCAGAATGTCGAGCGGCCTCTCGTTTGCCTTCGAGTGACGAGGATTGGAAAGAAGAAGATCCCAACTTGCCCAGGAGCCCCTGGTGGTTCACGACAGATCCAGCACAGGGAATCGGTTTTCGTCTGGTTGAGCCACTTTCGGTGCCGGACAATGGGATGAAAGAAAAAGTCTGGGAGATTGATGTTGATACTGTCCGTTGGGATGTCGACGATCGCCTTGAGGAAGGCCGAGGCGTAAAAGATAATATCCATCCAGCGCTTCCCCGAGTTATCGAGCAGCTGGAAAAAATGGAGACAGATTCTAGGAAGTAACATTAAATGTCTGGTCTTCAGAACTGATCAGCGACAAACTTACCAACTCATAGGAACAACTTGAGGGAATGAAATGGATTTGCAGAATAGCATGACGCGCCGCACATGGTTTCATTCCACCTCTTGCAGCACGGCGTATTTTCTTTTAAGTGGTCTGGGCGGTGAGCGATGTATGGCGGCATCTCAGAAAAAACCGCTCTATAAAATATCATGTACCGAATATTCTCTGCATCGCATGCTTGTGAAGGGTACGCTTAATAACCTTGATTTTGCGCCTTTCGTCCGCACCGAGTTCTCCCTCCGTGCGGTCGAGTACTGGAACCGACCCTTTAACGATAAGGCAGAAGATAAAGCGTACCTGGCCGAGATGCGCAAGCGTGCAGATGATGTGGGTGTTGAGGCGACGGTGATTCTTGTGGATGGTGCTGGATACCTTGGTGACCCGGATACGAAGCTCCGCAATGCAGCGGTCGATCGTCACAAAAAGTGGGTAGACTGTGCTGCGAAACTTGGTTGCCACTCCATTCGTGTTAACGCACATTCGAAAGGAAGCTACGATGAGCAACTGCGACTGGCTGCCGAGGGTTTGGCAAAATTATCCGACTATGCAGCACCGGTTGGTATCAACGTTTTGGTCGAAAACCATGGCGGATTCTCTTCCGACGGCAGCTGGCTGGCTGCAGTGATGCAGCAAGTTGACAAAAAGAATTGTGGGACGTTGCCGGATTTCGGTAATTTTGGTGCTTACAATCGCTATCTTGGCGTCAGGGAGTTGATGCCCTATGCCAAGTGCGTAAGCGCCAAGAGCAACAATTTTGACGCTGCCGGTAACGAGACGGAAACCAACTACCTGCGCATGATGGAAATTGTCGTCGCTGCTGGCTATCATGGCTACGTAGGTATCGAATATACAGGAGACAAGCTCACGGAAGTCGAGGGCGTCAAGGCGACGCAGCGGCTTCTCGAGAGGGTCCGAAGCTCCCTTGCGACTGCATCGTAGCTCGCATTTGGAGTTCAAGGTCCTATGAGTTTCGGCTTTGCTAATGCTTCTGTCCCGCGAGATAATTCACGCCGTCGATGATCAGATTTTGGTACGGCCCTTTGGCCCAATCGTTTACATCGTGACCTACGGTGAGTCCAAGAACTTCTGATTTGCCCTGTGGGCAGGTCCACATCACGACAAAGTCATCTTCTCCCTGCACGCCGCGTAGGAGTGGCACGACCTGTTCGAGTTGATAAACGTTGTTGTAGAGTTCGGTATTACCGGTGGTGAACTCTTTAGGAAACCTGCGGGTGGCCGGGTGCTCTTGAACTTTTTGCATGCTAATGGGCGCGCTTTTGCCATGGACGGTACTGGCGATGCCGGTAAAATCTCCCCACACGGGGAACGGGCGATCGCCATATTTTAGCCGCCATTGCTGGACAAGTTCCTCCTCGGCCTTGGCATTGCCGCGATAGTTCGGCCCCAAGTTGCCCGGTTTTCCGGTTTTGAAGGTGGGCCACCAACTGTGCAATGAACAGTGGATCAACATGGCCGGGACACCATGTTCCCGAGTCTGGGCGATCAAGTTGGCAGCTGCTTCAAGATCGCGAGAATACGCGAAACAAAAGTTGTAAACGATCGCATCGAATCCCTGGCCAAAATCAGGGCGACGGAGTTTCTTGATCTGCGCTTCATGCTCCCCGGTCATCACCGTCAAATCCCAGCCCGCCCGCTTAGCAAGTTGTCGGAAGATTGCCAGCTGCGGTGTATATTTGTGGTATGTTCCCGGTTCGTGGGTGAAGTAGAGAATTTTTTTCGGTGGACTGTCTTCGGCCTTCGGTGGACTGTCTTCGGCCGTGGCGATGGATGTCGCGATGGATGTCGCGATGGATGTCGCGATGAGAGTGTTGAGGCCAATCAAACAAAGCAGGATGTATGGGGTGCGAGCAAGCACGGTCATCTCCGAATCGATAGATGGATTGAAGTAGGCAATTGAGATCGTACCAGATGTAAAATTATTGTCGAGCTTGTTGTTGCATTCTCTTTAGGTAGGCCGCTTGCAGCGGCGCCTGGCAGGAGAGCAGTGCATCGCGGTAATAATCCGGGTCGTCCTTCATCCACTTGATGATATTGATAACTTTCAGCGATGCGCTGCTGTCTTCTTCGAGCATGCTCCGCAGTTGTTTTCTCGCTGCCTGCTTATCCCCCAGGTTGTAGATCGCCCAGGCGGCCATGGCGGCAACCTCATCGTCGGCATCGTCAATTGCTTTACGCAACTCTGCTAGGTTGTTCCGGGCCTCCTCACCGAGGAGAAAGAGTCCGACAGCACCCCAGTAGCGGATACCACGATCACTGTCTGAGAGCATGGATACCAGCTTTTCTCGATTCTCTGGGGATTGCTGCAATGCAATCTCGGAAGCATCGAGCAACCGCTCAAGAGGATAAAGCTGCTCGTTGCGGACCATTTCATAGATGGTCGTTCCGTTCGACTCTGCGCGACGGACCATTTCGGTTTCCGGAAGCAGTCCGGCATCAAAATATTTTTGTTGCCAGTCCCGGAGCCGCTTCCGCATTTGGACAAGTTTCTTTTCATGCATCGGATCATCGGCGAGATTGTGAACCGAATAGGGATCGTGCCAGGTGTCGTAGAGTTCTTCGGTTGGTTTGTCCCGAAAAAACCGCCCCGTGACCGCATCGGTCTTTCTGGCCTTGTGATGTGCCTCCCAGGCGCCAGCAGCCGGCGCCCGCCAGAGATAGGCGAGGTGCTGTCCGCGAGGCACGTAGGGCATCAGGTTACGGATGTAGAGATATCTTTTGTCCCGGACCGCGCGGCCACTGTCATACCGTTCGTCCATGCGTCCGCGGTAGGCCACCATGTATTCGCGTTCTGGCTCCGCTTTGGGTCCCAGAAAAATCCGCCCCTGCATCGTTTGGGGAATTTTGGCACCGGCCAGTGCAAGCCAGGTTTTTGGCATGTCGATAAAACTGACAATCTGTTCCACTTGCTCACCCGGTTGCTCTGCCGGATAGAGCGAACGAAACTTTTCAGGGATGCGTACGATCAGCGGACAATGGATGCCGGTGTCATACAGAAACCGTTTGCTGCGGGGGAGCACGCCACCGTGGTCGGAGTTGTAGATGACAATCGTATTGTTTGCGAGTCCCGAAGCAGCGAGCGCGTCAAGAACATTACCGACTAAGCTGTCCATGCGGCGGACAGCATCCTGATACTTGGCATAATTTTTTCGGATGTCGGGTAGATCGGGATGGTAGGGGGCTAACTCGACACGGTCGGGGTCGTGCTTGGTGTCCTCAACCGATCCGTGGGCACGACTTTCGTGGGATTCGGTGATATTAATGACTGCAAAGAAAGGCTGGTTCTTTTTCAACTTTTCAAAATCAACATTTCCTGCCGCGTTGAGTGGGGTTTCATCCCAGCAGTCCCCATCGGCTCTGCCACCGATGTTGTAATCGGTTTTATTGTGATTGAAACAGGTGTAACCGGCTTTGTGGAGCATGTCGGGGTAGTAGGGAATCTGGTGGTGCGGAATCGCGTATCGGCTTCGCATGGGGTGGGTTCCCGTCGATACCGCATGGACTCCTGTGATCCAGGTACTCCGTTGTGGTGCACAGACCGGCGTTGTGGCAAAGCAGTGGGTATAGCGAAAACCTTCTTCGGCCAGCTTATCAATCCGAGGCGTATCAGCATTGGGATTTCCGTAGCAGCCGACCCACTGGATATTATTGTCCTCGGAAGTAATCCAGAGGATATTGGGTCGCTCGGGAGTTGTCGCCGCCAGCAACAATTCCTGCCGGAGCAGTGTGGAGGCACTAAAAAATATTAACGGCGCCAAGAGCAGGCAGGCTAGGGTTTGCCGTGCCTTCGGCAAGGTAATCTTAGAGATGGTGGGCAGGGGAGGGGTCATCGTCGGCAAGCCGCCCAGGGGGTGCAAGTCGCGACAGTTGCAGTCGCGCCAGCTTACAGGAATGTTCCCATTATCGGCTGCTTAGGGTGGTGCGTCAACCTTTGCCTCCTGCGACTACTGTTGCATCGATTTCACGGCAACATCCACGTCCAGTGTTTCCTGGCTTTTGCCGCGTGACCGGCCACGAATGGGTGCAGCTTGGTTCGCATCCAAACCCGAAGCCAGTCGGATGTAATTTGCGTCTGGGCAACACCGATTCGCTGGATCAAAACCGACCCAGCCCAGGTCGGGTATAAAAATCTCAGCCCAGGCGTGGGTTAGTTCGTGGGGTGATAGGTTGTCACTGGCGAGCAGATAACCGCTAACATAGCGGGCAGGCAGGCCGATAACTCCGCAGGTTGCAATCAGCAAATGTGCGTAGTCCTGGCAGACGCCTTGCCCGCTCTCGAGAGCCTGAGCAGCTGTTGTCGTCGCAGTCGTACTGGCATATTTGTACGTGATTGCCTCCGATATGCGATGTGCCAGACGGTGGACTCGTTCGAGGGGCTCTGATTCAGAGACGGCATCTACCGTCTCCCGGGCAAGTTGCTGAATCGATGCATTCGGAAGCGTGGTATGCGTTTTCTGTAGGTAGGCGGTGGGATGAATCCGCTCTTTGTGATTCTGTAAAACGCCGCCTGTATCGGTCGTTTCTACAATACCCTGGACAGCAATTTCGACGGAGTTTCTTTCGTCACGTACATAGAGCGTTTGGACATGGTTGCCTGCCCCATCGGTAAACATCTGTCCGAACGTTGTTTTTTCCGATTTGATCGACCATTCGATTACCCGTAGCCCCGCATGCTCGCTGGGAGTGAGTTTCATACTCTGCGTGACTTGACGTACGGAGTTCGAATATGTGTAACGAGTGACATGAGAAACAGACAGTCGCATCAAAAACCACCTAGGAAATATGAGGTTCGTATTGTTTCACCGAGCGCGGCAATTTGTCGTGTGAAGTCGTTAAGAAATTCATGCAGCCCTTCATCAAAGATACTATCAATATTACGGTTTATGAGAGATGTTTTCAGTTGCGCCACCAGATTCTGAGCTTCGGTCGGTCGTTCGAGAATATTTTCTAATTGATCAAGGTGGCGTGATGCCCTGCTCAAACAGTGCAGTAAGGATCTTGGACAGGCTGCATTGAGGATCAAAAAGTGGGCTACCTTGTCGGGCGTTTGCAGTCCAGGGTACGCCCAGCGAAATGCGCGGTAGGCAGACATGGCTCGCAGCAGGGTACTCCACTGGTAGTGGTCCACCTCGCTACCCACGGCCGCTGGCGTGGGTAGCAAAACGTAGTATTTCACATCCAGCAGGCGGGCTGTGTTGTCCGCCCTCTCGATGAAATAGCCGAGGTTTAAAAAATCATATCCTTCGTCTTCGAGTTGGGTACTCTCAATTGCGCCCCGAAGCAGGCTCGCCTGTCTAGTGGTCCAGTCGCAGATTGTGGGCAGGTTGGCGGGTAGGTACTTTTGTTGGGCTAGGGATTGCACTTCCTGGTACACGGTATTGATGACATCCCATACCTGCGTTGTCAGGGCGGTACGCACGATTCTTGCATTTTCGCGTGCATGGTGAATACAGGAGGCAATCGATGAAGGGTTATCCAAATCGTGGAACAGATACTGTTCAATAAACTGTTGTTTTGCCGGCCCGTATTTTCTCGCATATCCATTTTCGGCTCCTGCAGCCGAGAGGACACTGGCCCATTCACTCTGATAACCACTGCTCGTACTTGGCATCAGGGCAATCCGATAGCCCACCTCTAGTAGCCGGGCGTTAAGTTCCGCCCGTTCCATGTGCCGACTCATCCAGTAGAGACATTGTGCGGTGCGGCTCAGCATTTCAATCTCCTATTCGACCAGCACCCAGGTATCTTTCACACCGCCACCTTGAGATGAATTGACCACTAACGAACCCTCTTTGAGTGCGACGCGGGTCAATCCACCCGGACAAACGTACGTTGTTTTTCCGACTAGGCAAAATGGCCGCAGATCGACATGTCGTGGGACCAACTGTTCTTCTACATATGTGGGGGAGGTGGAGAGTGCGAGTGTGGGCTGGGCGATAAAATCGTGGGGCTCGGCGCGTAGCTGTTGTGCAAAATCCTCAATTTGTTTTTTCGTTGAGGTAGGACCGACCAACATGCCATATCCGCCTGAACCGTGAACCCGTTTGATGACTAGTTCTGACATTTGGTCAAGGACGTGAGCCAAATCGTCCGGATTGCTGCACCTCCAGGTTGGCACATTGTTTAAGATCGGCTCTTCGCCAAGATAAAAATGGATCATCTCGGGCACATAGGTGTAAATCGCCTTATCATCCGCAACGCCAACACCGGGTGCTGAGCAGATTGAGACGCCCCCAGTCCGGTAGGCGTTCATCAATCCCGGCACGCCGAGCATCGAATCAGAACGGAAGCACAAGGGGTCAAGGAAAGCGTCATCGACCCGTCGGTAGAGTACATCGACCCGCTCAGGTCCTCGAATCGTTCGCATATAGACGAGGTCATCATCGACAAACAAATCCTGTCCCTCGACCAGTTCGATGCCCATCATGTCGGCCAGAAAACTGTGTTCATAGTAGGCGCTGTTCATGGCACCCGGCGTGACGATGGCAATCACCGGATCGCGGTCACATTTGGGAGGCGCCACACTTGAGAGAGTGCGCCGTAAAATCTCCGGATAATCCTCGATGGGCGCGACCCGGTTGGTCTGGAATAGAGAGGGAAACATCCGCATCATGATTTCCCTATTTTCGAGCATGTAGGAAACCCCCGAAGGGGTGCGACAATTGTCCTCAAGGACAAAAAATTCGTCGGCCCCCGTTCGAACGATATCCGTACCCACGATATGGCCAAACACACCTTGGGGTGGTTTAAAGCCGACCGCCTCATGTTCGTAGGCGGGATTGCGGTAAACGAGTTCCGCGGGCATTTTCCCCGCCCGCACAATTTCGCCAGCATCGTAGACATCCATCAGAAATGCGTTGAGTGCCCGCGCACGTTGTCGTACGCCACTCTCGATTTTCCGCCACTCCCGGGGAGTGAGGATACGGGGGATCATGTCAAACGGAATCAGCCGTTCCGCATCGCTCTTGTCCCCATAGGTTACGAATGTGATCCCGATTCGCCGGAAGAGCTTTTCAGCCTCAGAATGTTTGACGGCGACATGGTCCGATGGCATCGATCGAACCCACTCGATGACCTGTCGGTAGGGCTCGCGGACCTCCTCATTGTCGAACATTTCGTTAAAGAAGTGGTTTTCTAACAAGGACTAGCACTCACTATTTCGATGTTAGGAGAAGAAAGCATAGCCGGAGGAGATGAGGTCTATCTTGGCCTTCGCACTACTTTGTGAGCACTCCCTCGCGGGAGATGCCACGCCACAATAAGCCGATTGCGAAAAGATTCCTCCGGCAAGTATACAGCCCAGAGCAGCAGGCTCGAACCCCCGGCGCCTCTCAGAACTCCTGATGATGAAGACCAATTCCAGCACGAGGCCCATCAAACCCCTTTGGAAATCGTAAAATGGGCACCCTCGGAAAAAGGCCCACCAGAGAGTTTTTCATGATCATCAGCAATCCCACAATTTTCTAGTGGTGGTTGCCAATGTGTGGTTGCTCATTGGTCGCCGCCAAAGATTCGGTACACTGGTAGCGTTGTAGAAATCGACTGCCTTCCGGTTTTAGATTGGTCGGCGACGAATCAATCATCGTTGTCGTGATGTAGTAAAGGAGACGGAGATGTTCGCAGGCAGAGATCCAGGTTCTTTTTCCGGGGCCCTCGTCGCAAGCTCATTAACAAATTGGCTGAGCCAACTCTCGAGCGGGAAGCACCACCATATCTTCCTCTACCCGATCGTCATCATAGGACTGATTCTTGCCCTCTGGCTGATTTATCTGGTATGCAGATTTCTGGTTTTCAGACCGCTTGCTAAGAGCAAGTTCGCCTCCAAAAGTCTTCGCCTGACCCAAATTATGGAGAGTCGTGTACTCGGGAGTCTGGCGAGCATCGTCGCTATTGTTGTAATCGATATCGGCATCGATTGGTTGCCAGATCTCGATAAAGAATTTGTTGTAATGGCACACCGAGTGATTAACTCGGTGTTTATTCTTATCGTCGCTCATATGATTATCCGGATAGCCCGTCTTGCCGATGCCTATTACTCCAGCTTGCCGTCGGTGAATCGTGAGAATGCGTTCGGGGGATATATAACGGTCGGCTCTTTTCTTGTGTATAGCATCGCCATCATCCTCGTTATCTCAACACTGATCGAAAAATCTCCTATCTACTTCATTACCGGACTCGGTGCGATGTCGGCGGTCCTCCTGATCGTCTTTCGTGACACGCTCCTTTCAATGTTTGCGAACGTGATCGTTACCACAGGCGACCTCGTGCGTGTCGGTGATTGGATCACCGTAAAAGATACGGATGCAGACGGATACGTGACCGATGTTTCCTTGAACGTGGTGAAGGTTCAGAATTTCGACATGACCATTACGAGTTTGCCGACCTACACCCTAGTCCAGAACCCGTTTGTCAACTGGCGGGGAATGTTCGATTCCGGGGGCCGACGGATCAAGCGGTCGATCTTACTGGATCAGCGATCGATCCGGATGCTCGCAAAGAGTGAGTTGGATCAAGTTGCGAACATCCCGCTCATGGATGAGGCCCTGACATTGGAAAAGCAGTCTGTTTCGGGAGACCCCGAGTGTGGCAATGGTCCGCGGATCACCAACAGTGGCCTGTTTCGTCAGTACATCTTAGCCTATCTCCAGCAGCATCCGAAGATCCATCACACCGCGATGACCCTGTTGGTTCGCCAGCTAGAGCCAACGGCCAATGGTCTTCCGATCGAGTTGTATTGTTTTACAACAGATACGCGTTGGGCATTCTATGAGGATATTCAGGCGACGATTTTTGATCACCTGCTCTCGATGCTTCCCGTCTTTGGACTCCGCGTCTTCCAGGCAGAGAGCGATTTTGCCGAATCGGAAGCCACTTCAAGAAAGGTGGATTTAAAGTCCGATTCGTTTGTCTCTTTTGAAAGTACGCCAGATTAACGGGGCTCGTCGTCGCAAAATCATAATTTGTTATAGAATCCGCAACGGATCTATAGCAGTCGAAAAATCTGGCTGTTATCGTTCAGGCATCTCTGATACGCGCTGTCGAAGCCGCAGATCTTTGAATTCGACAAGCATGTCTTTGTCGTGAATTTGGAGTGCGATTGCCCCCCGTTCGAGTCGCCCTTCTCGTGCATTGTCGGTGAATTCGGAAGCTAGCTTGCCGTTAATGAAAAACTGCAAGTGGTCTCCTTGGGCGACGATACGCACATCATTCCACCCGTGGGGATGCAGATCGGCAAGCGACAGCGCGTTAGAAATACTCATCTGCCGCAGTGCGCCGTCGGGGCCAATCGTGAGACGCCTGCCGCGGGGACAGGGTGGTTCGCTCCGTTTGGCAAAGTGAAAATCCCACGCGCCGAGGATATGGCGCCCGATGCCGACATGCCCCAGGTCGGCATGATACCCTTCGAGTGGCCGCTTGCCGGACGGGTCAGGCCGACTTCGAACCTCAATCCCCGAGTTGCCGCGTCCCGGCAGGCGGTAGCGGAGCCGAAGCTCAAAATTTCTTAGCTGTTTGTCTTTCCAGACCAGATACGACAACCGGTCGGCACTGCCACGACCTACGATGGCCCCGTTTTGCACCGTCCAGTCCGATGCACTCTCTTTCGGTATCGCCTGCCAGCCGGTGAGCGCATGGCCATCAAATAACGTCTGCCATCCGTCGCTCTGAGGCTGTGGGTCGCGGACCAATGGTTGTTGGCCAAAACCTGTTGGTTGCAAAGAATCTTCAAGAGCGAAAATCAGAAACAGGGCGATTAACCATTGGCGAACGGACATTGTGTGAGCCTCTGAAAACCGATCTTGGTGGGCAGATAGTATCAGGTCATTGTACAGCTGCTGCGAATCACCACAGAGAGACAGATCAAGAAAATCCAACAAATACTATCAAAGCGAGTTGTTGAAAAGACCTCGACACCAAAGCAGATCACATCGAGAAGTGGATGTTGTTCCATGTTTGGGGTTCCAACGCCAATCCTTGAGTGTGTCTTTCCCTCGGAGAATCATGCCTATCAATCCTTGTTGTTTACGCCAGACTGCGATTGAATTGCCCTAGAATAAGTGCCTGTCGGTGATTCGCGACAGAGTGTTCATGTTAGATGCCGTGTAATAGCGTAGAATAGGCCCGTAGAAACGACTCTCGGGGAGTATGCCCTCTCACTGTACCGGAGTGATCTTGTGAGTGAAAAAGCAACAGCATCAAAACCAATCTGGATTCCCCAGGCAATCGTCATTGCCTCGTTGTTCCTACTCGCATTGAGGTCAGGTAATCCCGATCAGTATACCCTCATCCTGCGCGGGATCAGCTGCATCTGTTTTGCGTATCTTGCCTATCAGGCCTATCGAAGAGGAAGGGTCCGCTGGACATGGAGGCTCGGTCTCGTGGCTGTGGTCTACAATCCGCTCTTTATCGCGACGCCCAGTCGCGATATCTGGCTGATTGTGTACGCGATCACGGTCGTGATCGCGATAGGTTCTATCATCGCATTCAAGCCACCGAAAACCGGACAGTGACCGCCTCAAGACAAAGTAGATTATACCTTTGTGCAGCACCTGACCGCGATGGCCGTCAGCAGAATAGCAACCAGAAGAAAGACCGCGCCTGCAGGGACCAACACGATCCCCAGGGAGGGATCGCCATCAGATGGGAAGAGACCGCCGAGAAAAAAACCGAGCGGCATCAGTAAGCTGGCTGCCAGCAGACACGTCGACGCTATTTTCAGATTGCTTGCATTCCATTCGGGAAGGCGGGTGACTGTCCAAGAGAAGACAATATTGACTAACGCCAGGAGCGTTCCATGTGTGTGAGCGAGCGTTAGCATAGATCGACGAGTTTCATTGTCAACATTTAGATACCAGCCGATCTTGAACCCGTGCATTACTTCAAGCACAATCCCCAGAGTCAAGAAAATCAGGAGCAGCCACCAACCGAAACAGAGATGGAAGCGGACAACATCACACGCGTTCTTCAGGGAGGAGGAATTAGGGGTAGGTTCAGAATCACGATGGATTTCAGACATGAAAACTACTCCGGTATTGAAACAGGTTTGTCATCGCGCTCATTTGTAAGTCGTTTCCGGAGCGTTTCCACTCCTTCGCCACCTGTAATTTCTAAGATCTGCTCGCGACGTGAGTCTTGGGGTGTTTGTGTTGCTTGCCAGGTGGCCAGCGCCTCTTGATTTTTTGTATTGAGCTGCGGTTCAGGTTCTAAAAAATCATATTCGAAATTGTGATACCCTGGTAATTTGCGTAATGAGTGATGGGCGATAAAACGGGGTTGGGCGTAGGGATCCGCGAGTAGTTGCGCCAAAAACGGGGCCTGCCATTCGTCCCCCGAAATGTTCAGGGCCTCGTCCCAACCCATGTGCCAGGCGGCGAGCGAACGTTGCATTGCATCTCCCTTGAGCAGCCACAGCAGTGATGCCGCGATGCGTTCCTGTTCGGGGTCGAGTTGTGCGGGCGGTTCACCATACCATTCGGTGAGATAGTCCGATGTCCATTTCAGGGTTTTGTCGAGGTGGCACAGATTACACGCATTGGGATGACCCGTTTGTGCGCTCACTTCCGCGTTCGGACTGCCAATGGTATGGCTGCGAATGGCGTGAGAAAGTGCGTAGCTTGTGTGTGGCATGTGACAGTTGTAGCAGAGGCTCCCACTGGAGTCGGCAGCGTGATGAGTATGTTCTTCAATGCGATCTCGAAAGGAAGTATGACACTGCAGACATGCTTCGTTGGTTTCCATACCCTTGGCCAGTTGATCGTTCGAATCGCTGTCGTGCATCGAATGGCAGGAGAGACACGTTAGCTCACCCTGTAGGTAACAGGGTGATTTGATATGCGCATTGTACTCATCTCCGGCAATACGGCACGTTCCATCTTTCCAGAACACATTATCGAAGACCACATTGGGCTCGTCGGGAGGATGATCAAAATCGGTAATCGCAAAGTACTCATCGAGGTTCTCACTACCCGGTCGAAAACCGATGCCATGCTTCCAGGAACCTTCCCGGTCTCGCGGTGTTCCATTGTGGTGGCAACGCCCACAGATTTGTACAGACTGGATTTTGGAGCAACGGGCCGGATTGATAATTGTCGTATCGGGTTCATCGCTCATCCGTTGGCTATAGCGATTCCAAATGTTCTGGTGGTAGCGGACATGCTCACCACCCGGTCCATGGCAGGCTTCGCACGAGATGCCAAACTCGACAACACTGCTGTCGGCTCGCTTCCGTTCGTTGTTGAAACGGGGTACACCGTTGACACTGTGGCAATTGATACAGTGGCTGTTCCAGTGGGCTGAATTGCCCGGTGTGTCAGGAGGCTCCAAGACAGTTTGTTGCTTTGGAATCCAACGCTTCTCGGCAATGTGGTAATAGATGGGGATTTCGATCGGTTCGGTTTTCCGATCTGTCGGAACCCAAAACAACTGATAGTGGTGAGAGCCTGTCGACATCACCGCCGGTTTGGGAAAGCCTAGCAATGGTCGGAGGCGTCCATCGAATCCGGTTTTGGAGGCATAGACAAGAAACTGATCCCCTTGCCTACTGAATCGATATGAGATCCCGTCCGCGACATACTCGCGGTCGTCGAAGTCTGCAACCACGGTCTCGGGGGAAACGACCTGGGTCATCGTGCGATGATACGTCTCTCGCCATGAGTCATGGGCTCCGGGATGACATGTACGGCACGTGTCGGAGGACACGAATTCATCTCCACGTTCGATGCGTGGAATGGCATCGGTTGGAAAAGGCCTCTCGCGGGCGTACAACAGCCATGCTGTAAGCGACGCGGCGAGTGCGGCAATGACCACGATCCGCACAGTCCCCACTCTTGCGGGAAGGACAATTCGCCGTTTTTTCACTGTCCGGCGGTCCGCGTGTAGTGCCCGTGTGGAAGTCACTAGATCCTCCCCAGAAGCCGATAAAATCTGTCTTACCCAGATGCGGGTTTTACTCGCTGTAGTCGCATTCAACTGGCGGATAGCTTATACCCTTACCATTCTCATATAGAGAGGGGGATCGCGTCAAGCGATACGCAGTGCACAAGAGAGAAATAGAATTGGTTGCACCACAAGAGAACCAATCTTTTGGCCATGGTGCCGAAACCATCGAGTGGGCGTTCACACGGCTGTAGGCGGAGTCGGTGTGCTCGGCCGCCTCCATGGCATCAACGGCCTTCGGGCGGTTTGGAGTACGAGTAATTTATGTGTAATAAATGTAGTAAATATAATTAAATGCGATCGTCGTGACATACACTCCGGGAAATGCCCAACGCGAAATCCGGTCGACCCTCTCTGCCTTATTTTGTTTGTTCCGTGTGCCTAGGTTATGAACATACAGACTCTCTAAAATCGTGGCCGACATGATGACAAATGAGCAGAGCAACAAGGTATCGGTGAAGGTCAGGTAAGAGATACGAGGCATGGTGTCGGTGATCAAGAACTGATAGGCCACGATCGTGAGGATGCCGATAAAGGAGATATTTAACCGATCGGAAAGGGAATTATCCATCCAGAAGATGGACCAGATCATCGAGACGAGGATCAGAAGCGGTAAAAGAATGGCCCAAACAATGTGGGCGGATTCTCGTTTCATGGTGATCGTTAGCACAATCTCTGAAAGATGTTCCTTCTTTCCATTGTATGCGTGGTTGGGTACGGTGACCGTAGCCATACTCAGATTTTCGAGGCTCCACTCGGCGATATTTACCATGGAGCCGTGTTTGCTGACATATTCATTGGTCGCATCCCGCATGGTCTCATTGATCCGAAGTTTCACCTGATCCGCATTGTTTCCAAACGGGATAACGAACGCTTTAAGGTGTTGTGTGTCGAAAGGAAACTTGGCGAGTGTCATGGGCGTTTCGAGCAGCACATTTCGCTGTTCGAGATAACGGATATGGCCGTCAGCATGGACTTCGATCTTAATCGCATTGAAATCACCGTGGCCTACTTCATTCAGAATAAACAGTTGCGGCCACCAACCGGAAAACACTTCGTTGAATTGATACGCACCCTGAAAGATTTTGACGTCCATGCCTTCCGCTTTGGCATCGAATGCCAGCCTCGGGTCATGCCAGTCGGCGATGAGGATCAACTCCATGCGGAAATTTTCGTTCACCTCATCCATATCCACAATGTCGGCCACAAACAGGCCGACA
>Ga0315338_1003159_pt1 | contig 14818 bp, 11 predicted proteins | sample ASW8metaG_FD_204518 | JGI IMG/M metagenome (GOLD analysis project Ga0315338, IMG submission 204518) | Ammonia-oxidizing marine archaeal communities from Monterey Bay, California, United States - ASW #8 | ecosystem: Environmental > Aquatic > Marine > Coastal | place: USA: California | collected... | reverse complement strand
GTACCACTCCGTCTTGAAATGAGCGGCGAGCGCCTCCTCTGATTCCCATCGCTCGAAGACGCGAATTCGTCCCGGCACGAGCGGATTGGGGCACCAGTCGTAGTCGAGGCAACCCTTCTCGGTGAGCGCGCCTTCGATCAGGGGTCGAGCGGTTTCGACCGCCTCGAGTACGTTCTCCGGCGGCAGATCAACGGTTCCGGAAATGATGATTCGAGTGGGCATGAAATCCTCCTGGCGGGGGTTCGAGCAGAACAGATCGGACCCTGGGCTCAATTTGGCGCAGCCGAGCAGGAATAGCCACGAGCCCGCCATTCGAGTGCGCCGCTCGCGCTCTTCGACGGCTTCGAGCGCAACGATCGATTGCACCCGCTCCTCGAGCGATCACGACCTCGCCTAACTAGCTATGTCTAAAGAGGATTCGACGTTTCCGGGAGCGGACGCGCTGCGCTTTACAAATTTGGTACATACACCCAAATTCGCTACAAATCTGGCGGCCGGAAGCAATTGCGCCCGATTGACCATGGCCTTCGAGGTTTGATTTGTCTAATCGCAAGCAGGTCTACGACTCGCCACGCCAGGCCGCTCGTCGAAGAGCGATTCTGCAGGCGACCCGTGACCTCATCAGCAAGCGCGGTTACGAGGGAACGACCGTCCGGGATGTGGCCGAACTGGCCGGCGTCGCGAAGGGCACGCTCTACAACATCTACGGCGGCAAGGACGAGCTGATCTTCTCGGCGGTCGTTGAGATTCGAGATGACGTTCGCGAGCGCACGCTCGATCTGGCGCCCCAACCGGGTCTCGATTCGATCCTCAAATCCGACCGCGCCGTGCTCGAAGAAATCGTGCGTACGCCGACCTACGCCGAAGCGATCTCACGCGCCCTCTTCGGAACGACGGGCGCGAAGATGCTGGTCCCGAGTCTCATCGGCGTTCCGATCGAATTGACCCGAAAGGAACTCGAATCGGCCAAGCGGCTCGGTGAGATCCAGGAAGACGTCGACTCCGACATGCTGGCGCGGCAGCTTGTGATGCAGCGCTGGGGCTTGATCATGGCCTCCTCGCTCGAGCAGCTCCCGAGCGACAAGATCGAGCACGAAGTGACGCACGCGATCGTGCGAATCCTTCAGTCGATCGCACTTCCGGCCGGTCGAGCCCTGCTCGACGAGGTTCTTCGCACGTCGAAGTGATCTCGGCGGCCGGCCGGGGCCCGTCGCGCGACGCGAGTGGGACCCGACTCGGACCCGCCCTCGCCCTCTACGTGCATTCTGGGCCTTCGCGACCCGATGTTTCGGCGACGGATCATCCGTCAGCCCCCGTTGAGAACCGCGCCCCAAAGTGTAAAATTGAACTGCGTCTCAATCTTGTCCGAAACCTTTCCCTGAACCCCAGGCGTCCGCCCATGCGGCGCTCCGTCCAGGAGTCATCCCCCAGTCATGTCCGATCTCGAAACCTTCCGCTCCGAAACCCGGAGCTGGCTCGAAGAGAACTGCCCCGCCGAAATGCGCACGCCGCCCGAGAAGACGGACACCGTCTGGGGGGGGCGTCGCGCGACGTTCCCGAACGAAGACGCGAGGCTCTGGCTCGAGCGCTGCGTCGAGAAGGGCTTCACTGCCCCGGAGTGGCCGGTCGAATACGGTGGCGCTGGACTCTCCCGCAAGGAGGCACGAATCCTCCGCGCCGAGATGAAAGAGCTGCACTGCCGTCCCCCCATCTTCAACTACGGCCTCTTGATGCTGGCCCCCGTCTTGCTCGAGTACGGAACCGACGAACAGAAGGCCGAGTTCCTCCCCCCGATCGCGCGTGGTGAGATTCGCTGGTGTCAGGGCTATAGCGAGCCCGGCGCCGGATCGGACCTGGCCGGACTGCAGTGCCGCGCGGTTCGCGACGGCGACGAGTACGTCGTGAATGGCCAGAAGATCTGGACGTCGGACGCCGACGTCTCCGATTGGATCTTCTGCCTGGTCAGAACGAACACCGATGTTGCGAAGCACGACGGCATCTCCTTCCTGCTCTTCGACATGGAGACCAAGGGCGTTTCCGTTTCGCCGATCCCGCTGATCAGCGGCGCGTCCCCGTTCTGCCAGACCTTCTTCGACGAAGTGCACGTCCCCGCACGCAACCTGATCGGCAAGGAAGACGGCGGCTGGACGATCGCGAAGAGACTCCTGCAACACGAGCGCGAGATGCTCTCCGAATCGACCGCGGGTGCACGCCCGACGCAGAAGAAGACGCTCGTCGACGTGGCGCGCGAATCGCTCGGTTCGCCGGAGGGGCCGCTCAGCGATCGCGTCCTCCGGGACGAACTCGCACAGCTCTACATGGATCGACTCTGTTACAGCGCGACCCTCGAGCGCAGTCGGGACCTGGCCCTCGCCGGAATCGGCCCCGGTGCGGAAACCTCGATGTTCAAGCTCTACCTGTCCGAACTCGGCCAGCGCAATTCCGACTGGCGCCATCGGGTCGTCGGCGCTCGCGGACTCGGATGGGACGGAGACGCATTCGAAGACGAGGAACTCCAGACCACCCGCGAATGGCTCTACGGAAAGGCGTCCACGATCCTGGGCGGCACCTCCGAGATCCAGTTGAACATCATCGCGAAACGCGTGCTCGGATTGCCCGACTGAGTCGAGCGCCCGAGCCCGCAGATCCAATCCGCCGTAGACCGACCCCAGAAGACCGCCTTCAGACCGGAGCCCCCAGATGTCTCAAACCTCATCGCTCGTCTTGAACGAAGATCAGCAACTCCTCCAGGACACAGCGCGCGAGTTCATCGCCGATCAATGCAGTGTCGATTCGCTCCGCCAGCTTCGCGACAAGCGCACGGACTCGGGTTTCGACGAATCACTCTGGAAGCAGATGGTCGAACTCGGTTGGGCCGGAATCACGATTCCCGAGGAATACGGCGGCGCGGAGCTCGGGCTCGCTGAGCTGGGCGTCGTCCTCGAAGAACTTGGCCGCAAGCTCGTACTCACGCCCTTCGTCGGAACGCTGGTCGCGGGTGTTGGTTGCATCCTCAAGGGGGGAACGGACGAGCAGAAGTCGGCGATCCTTCCGGCCGTCTGCGAAGGCGATCTCCTGCTGGCTCTCGCGTGCCAGGAAACGGCCCGCCACGAGCCCTACGCAGTCTCGACGACCGCACGCGAAGACGGAGACGCGTACGTCCTCGACGGCGCGAAGACCCTCGTCCTCGACGGCGCGGCCGCCGACCGATTGATCGTCGTCGCGCGCACGAGTGGCGATTCGGGCGAACGCGAAGGTCTTTCCCTCTTCCTGGTCGACGCGAACGCGGCCGGCCTGTCGCGCAAGCCGACCTTCCTGATCGACAGCCGTACGTGCGCGGATATCACTCTCGAAGGAGTCCGCGTGGGCAAGGAAGCCCTCCTCGGCTCGCTCGGTGCCGGCGCCGACGTGCTCGACCCGGTACTCGACAGCGTATCCGTCGCGCTCTCCGCCGAAATGCTCGGCGGCGTCCTCGAATCGTTCGAGCGGACCGTGCAGTACCTGAAGGATCGCGAACAGTTCGGCGTGAAGATCGGGAGCTTCCAGGGGCTCAAGCATCGCGCCGCCCGATGGTTCTGCGAAGTCGAACTCTCGAAGTCGATCGTACTGAAGGCGCTCAGGGCACATGATTCGGGTGACACCCAGGCAGCCGAACTGAGTGCCACCTGCAAGGCCCGCCTCTCGGACACGTTTCGCTACTCCGGCGAGGAGGGCATCCAGATGTTCGGCGGAATCGGCGTGACCGACGAGGAAGACATCGGCTTCTACATGAAACGCGCGCGTGTCTCCGAGCTACTCTTCGGAGACGCGAGCTTCCACCGTGATCGATTCGCCAGCCAGCAATCGTTCTGAACGACTTCTCGAGACAGGAGACAGACCACCCCATGGCCCTGACACAACGATCGATCACGGACGACATCCTCGAGCTCACGGACGACGGCCCCCGCCTGATCGGAATGCGCTGCAAGGACTGCGACAACTACGTGTTTCCGTATCAGCAGGGATGCAGTCGCTGCACCGGGAACAACGTGGAGCAGGTCCAGCTCGGAACGAAGGGGAAACTCTGGGCATGGACCGTCCAGGGGTTTCCGCCGAAGGCCCCGCCCTACCTCGGCGATGCGGACCCGGCAAAGTTCGAACCCTACGGCGTCGGCTATGTCGAGATCGACGGACAGCTGAAGGTCGAAGCGCGCCTCACAGAGTCCGACCCCGAGAAGCTCGAGGTCGGCATGCCCATGGAGCTCACGACCGTCGTCCTTTGCGAAGAGGACGACCGTGACCTGGTTACTTTTGCCTTCGCGCCCTGCACCTGAACCGCCCTACGCGTGAACCGAGATCGCAAGAACCTTCAAGTCGAGGAACATGAACATGACGCGCATTGCCATCGTTGGAATCGGAATCCATCCCTTCGGCCGAACCGAGGGCGTCTCGGGCCAGGACCAGGGCGCCCACGCCGTACGAGCGGCCTGCAAGGATGCGGGCGTCGAGTGGAGTGACATCGAGTTCGCCTACGGCGGCAGCATGGCCGCGGGCGCCGCGGATACGATGGTCTCGAAGCTCGGACTCACGGGCCTCCAGTTCATCAACGTCGCGAACGGATGCGCGACGGGCGGCTCGGCGCTCCAGTCCGCCTACAACACGATCAAGTCCGGTGCCTTCGACCTCGGCATCGCGATCGGCTTCGACAAGCACGAGCGCGGCGCCTTTCGAGTCAAGACGGCTTCCACCGGCCGCGACTGGTACGGCGGGACGGGACTGGCGCTCACGACCCAATTCTTTGGCATGAAGATCAACCGCTACATGGCCGAACACGGGATCTCCCAGCGCACGCTCGCACGCGTCTCGGCGAAGGCATTCCGGAATGCCGAGATCAACGAGAACGCCTGGCGACGCAAGCCTCTCTCCGAAGACGAGATCCTGCAATCGCCGATGCTCTCCTATCCGCTCACGCAGTACATGTTCTGCTCGCCGGGAGAAGGCGGCGTCGCCATCATCCTGGCTCGCGCGGACCAGGCGCATAAGTACACCGACAAGCCGATCTTCCTCGATGCCGCTGTCGTGCGATCGCGCCGCTTCGGAAGCTTCGAGGTCCTCGCCCCGTCGCTCGCGCTCGATTGGAGCGCCGGACCGACGGTCGACACCTCGAAGAAGGCATTCGAGCTCGCCGGAATCGGGCCGGAGGACGTCGATGTCGCGCAGCTCCAGGACACGGAGACCGGGGCCGAGATCATGCACATGGCCGAGAACGGGTTCTGCGAACATGGCGAACAGGAGTCCATGCTCGAAAAGGGTGAAACCGAGATCGGGGGTCGCCTGCCCGTCAACACCGACGGCGGCTGCCTCGCCAACGGCGAACCCGTCGGCGCCTCGGGGCTCCGCCAGGTCTACGAGATCGCCCTGCAGCTACGCGGCGGCGCCGGCAAGCGCCAGGTCCCGAACGATCCGAAGGTCGGGTACACGCATGTGTATGGCGCGCCAGGCATCAGCGGCGTGAACATCATGAGCCGCTGACGAGACGGGGTCCAGCGCCCCGCCCTCTCTTGCTCGCCACACGAACGATCCACTGATACGATCGCGGGATCGCGACCGAATCGATCGTCGAGTTCGCTCCCTACTGCGAAGGAATCCCGATGGCCGACGCCCCCTCGAACGAAGTTCTCCACGACATGCACGAACGCATGGTCCGCATTCGCATCTTCGAAGAAGAGGCGGGCAAGCTGATGGAGAACGGCAAGGTCCCCGGCGCGCTCCATCTCTACGTCGGCCAGGAAGCGGTCGCGGCCGGCATCATGGTTCATCTGACTGACGCCGACCAGATCACGAGCACCCATCGTGGGCATGGCCATGTCGTCGCGAAAGGCGGCCAGTTCAAAGAAATGTACGCCGAGCTCTACGGCCGGGCGGCCGGATACAACAAGGGCATGGGTGGCAGCATGCACATCTCGAACCTCGACATCGGCATCCTCGGCGCCAACGGAATCGTCTGTGGTGGCCCGCCGATTGCGGTCGGCGCCGCATTCTCGAACAAGTATCGCGAGACGGACCAGGTCGCCGTGCCCTTCTTCGGGGATGGCGCCAGCAACGAAGGTGCCTTCCACGAAGCCGCCAACATGGCGGCCCTATACAAGTTGCCCTGTGTATTCGTCTGCGAGAACAACGGCTTCGGCGAATACACTTCGCAGAAGCGCCATCAGGCGATCCGCGACGTGGCCGATCGCGCAGCCGGATACGGCATGCCCGGCGTCATCGTCGACGGCATGGATGTCATCGCCGTATACGAAGCAGCCGGCGAAGCGATCGATCGGGCCCGCCGCGGCGAGGGACCGACACTCCTCGAATGCAAGACCTACCGCTTCTACGATCATGTCGGCGTCCGCGGAATGGGCATCGACTATCGATCGGACGAAGAGGTCGAAGAGTGGAAACGACGCGATCCCATCAAGCTCCTCGAAGATCGCATGGCGGAGCAGGACGTCCTCTCGAGTGACGCCGCCGCCGCGATCCACGAGCGCGTGCGGAAAGAAGCGCTCGAGGCGATCGAGTGGGCCGACGCGAGCCCGTACCCGGAAGTAGAGACTCTCCTCAACGACGTCTACTACGACGGCGAATAGCCTTCCATCACCCGTCATTCCGGTTTCGTAATGACGTCGAGCACATCGAAAGCAGGAGGCACAATGGCCGCAGCCACCGATCAAGCGACTCGCGAAATTCCCTACATCGCCGCGATCACCGAAGGCGTCCGACAATCCCTTCACGAGTTCCCCGAGTCCTTCGTGATCGGGGAGGATGTCGCCGTGGCGGGTTCCGTATTCGGAATCTACAAGGGCCTTCTCGATGAATTCGGCGAGAAGCGCATCGTCGATACCCCCATCTCCGAAGCGGGGATCATGGGCCTCGGCGTCGGTGCAGCCGCGACCGGACTCCGACCGATCGTCGACATCATGTTCATGGACTTCATTGGCGAGTGCATGGACGAGGTGTCGAACCAGATGGCGAAGATGCGCTTCATGTTCGGGGGCAAGGCCAAGCTTCCCGTGACCGTCATCATGCTGGGGGGCGCCGGCATGTCCATGGCCGCGCAACACAGTCAGAGCCTCGAAGCCTGGCTCTGCCACCTGCCCGGATTGAAGGTCATGATGCCCGCAACGCCCTACGACGCGAAGGGGGCCATCATTGCCGCGGTGCGGGAGGAAAATCCGATCTTCGTCATCCTGAACAAGATCTCGCTGGGCATCACAGGGCCCGTCCCCGAAGAGCCCTATGCGATTCCGATCGGCGAAGCCATCGTTCGGCGGGAGGGCTCGGATCTCTCCGTCGTGGCCATTGGACGGATGGTGCACGAGGCGCTGACCGCCGCGGAGGAGCTCGCGGGCGACGGGATTTCCCTCGAAGTGATCGATCCGCGCACGGTGCAGCCCTTCGACACGGCGACCGTCGTCACCTCGGTGAAGAAGACACACCGCGCGATGATCGTTCACGAAGCCGTCCGCTTCGCAGGGATCGGTGGCGAGATCGCAGCCCAGATCCAGGAAGAAGCGTTCGACTATCTCGACGCGCCGGTCGCGCGCCTGGGCGCACCCTTCTCCCCGGTCCCCTATAGCCCGCCGCTCGAGCAGGCCTACATGCCCGACGCGAAGAGAATCGCCGCGACCGCGCGCGAGATTCTCGGCCGATAGTTCCCGTGCCGACCCGAGACGACATGCGGGGCGACGGCGTTCGCGTCGGCCCGGTCGGCCTCGCCTGCAATCCCGCTTCGGGCAAGGACATCCGTCGCCTGACGGCGCGCGCTTCCGTCTTCGACAACCAGGAGAAGCTCGCGATCGTTCGCCGTGCGATCCAGGGTGCTGTCGCGGCCGGCGCGAGAGAATTCCTCTACGTGCCAGACAGTCACGACATCGCCGCGAGCGCCATCGAGGAAATACTCGGGCGCGCGGAAGTCGACTGCGAGATCGTGGCCAAGCCCGTCGACGCGCCACAGACCGACAGCGCCCTCGACACGATTCGCGGTGCGCGAGCGCTGCGAGAAGCCGGCTGTGCGGTTGCGATCACGCTGGGCGGCGACGGCACCAATCGCGCCTTCACGCTCGGCTGGCCCGACGCGCCCCTGATCCCGCTATCGACCGGAACGAACAACGTCTTTCCACGCGTGATCGAGGCGACGGTCGCCGGTGCCGCCGCCGGCTTCGTGGCCACCGGGCGCTTGCCCCTCGGCGAAATGGCGACTCGGGCGAAGAACATCGCGGTCGACGTCGAGGGCGAGGCGTCCGATCGCGCCCTGATCGACGCGGTCCTCACGAGCGACCGATTCGTCGGAAGCCGTGCACTCCTCGAACCCTCCCGCCTGCGAGCGCTCCTGCTGACGCGGGCCGAAGCATCGGGAATCGGGATGACGTCGATCGGCGGGCTCGTCGAGCCCCTCGACGACGCGGAAGACTGCGGACTGCTGATCGAATTCGGGTCAGGCGGATTCCGCGTTCGCGCACCCATTGCGCCGGGCCGCCACGAGGTCGTCGACATATCGAGCATTCGTCGCGTCGAACTGGGTGAGCCGATCGAGTTCGACGGGCTGGGCGTCCTCGCTTTCGACGGTGAACGGGAGCGAGTTCTCAAGCAGAGTCAGCGCGCGACGCTCCGCGTCGAGCGAGATGGTCCTTGGGTCATCGACGTCGATCGCGTACACACCCACGCAGCCCGCGCGGGCTGGTTTCGAATGGAAGCGAGCGCATGAGATCGACTGGAGTCATCGACCCTTCGATGCCCAGTCCGAATGGCTTGCTCGCAGAGAAAGATTGAGAAGGAGTCGGAACGATGGCCAACGAGATCTACCTGACGCGCGTCGGCATGACGATGACGGAAGGAACGGTCGCTGAGTGGTATGTCGCGGACGGAGAATCCGTCGCGAAGGGTGACGTGCTCTATCGCCTCGAGACCGAGAAGGTCGAACTCGACGTCGACGCCGACGACGGCGGGATCGTGAAGCATCTCGTCGAGGTCGGTACCAACTGTGAGCCCGGAGACGTCGTCGGCTGGATCTACGCCCCGGACGAAGAGATTCCCGCCGTGCTGCCGAAGGGCGCGAAACTCGCAGAGGACGACGTACCATCCGCGGAGCCCGCCGCGACAGCCAGCTCTCCCTCGACTCCCTCTCGCGCCTCGGCGCCGACCGATGCAGCGACCTCGATCGACGTCGCCGCCCGCGGTCTCGGAGGACGCATCCTCGCCTCCCCTGCTGCCCGCAAGCTTGCCGGAACACGCGGAATCGCCCTCGAGTCGATCCGCGGCACGGGACCCGGCGGTCGCATCGTCGAGATCGATGTCCCGGAACGCGGCGCGGAAGTCGCGGCGATCGCCGGAGCACCGTCTGCGCACGCCGAACACATCAAAGCCTCACCGGTCGCAAAACGGCTCGCAGAGCAGCTCGGAATCGACCTCGCGCGTGTCGTCGGCAATGGGCCGGGTGGACGCATCACGAAGGGCGACGTCGAAGCCGCAGCAGCGGCACCCTCGAATGTCGCCTCGCGGACGCCCGCGGAAGGGCCGGCCGCCGGTTCGACGATTCCTCTGCGCGGCATGCGCAAGACGATCGCCAACAACATGTACAAGAGTCTCCAGTCCACTGCGCAGCTCAGCATGGACATGGAGGTTCGAATGGATGATGCCGTCAAGCTTCGCTCCCAGCTGATCTCGGAGTGGGAGCCCGAGGGCGTTCGACCGAGCTATACCGATCTCGTCGTGAAAGCGGCAGCCAAGGCACTCGCTCTGCATCCACGCATGAACTCCGTGATGGGCGAGACAGAGATCGCGCTGCTGAAGGAAATTCACGTCGGGATCGCGGTCGCGCTCGAAGAGGGACTCGTCGTTCCCGTCATCAGGGACACCCTCACCCGTGACGTGAAATCCATCGCCATCGAAGCTTCCCGTCTAGCCACGGCCGCACGCGCCGGGTCGCTCGGAATGGACGACATGCACGGCGGCACCTTCACGGTCTCGACCCTCGGCATGTTTGGCGTCGATTCGTTCACGCCGATCTTGAATCCGCCACAGTCGGGCATCCTCGGCGTCAATCGGATCTCGGATGGCATCGGCTGGGAAGGCGATCGGCCCGTGAAGCGACAAGTCATGCGCCTATCGCTCACCTGGGACCACCGGGTACTCGACGGCGAGCCCGCCGCCCGCTTCCTCGCGACGGTCCGCGAGTTCCTCGAAGAGCCCTACCGACTGCTCGTCTGAGCCCGACCGGCCGTGCCGACGAGGCGTTTCTGTTGACGGAGTCGCGTCGGCCCGATCAATCAGGCGACGCGTCGACGTGTGCGAAGAGTTCCCGACGAACCTCCGCGTCGCGCAGCTTCCAGACGGCGCCGTCGATGAAGAAATGATGGATGTTGATCAGCAGGACGAAGGTCCCGAAGGCGTCGCGCATCGTCTCACCCGAGTACCAACCCGGTCCCAAGATCCGCGAAGCCAAGGGCGGGCCTTTCAAGAACACGATACCCGCGACGACGAGCGCGAGATACACGAGCAGCACGTGCCTCAGGACCGAGCCGTGCGACCGCGCCGAGAATCGATTCGCCTCGACGCGAAGTGGAAACGACAGGTACTGAAGCGCATGTGAGAGCTGGACCCAGAGCGGTCCACCCGGAATCAGGAACCACGTCGGATACCAGAAATACAAGGAGAGCCACGGCAGGAAAGCGCGAGCCGTGATCGACTCGCCTCGCCTACGAGCGCTCCAGAACCCGAAGGCACCCACAACGAGCGTGATCGCCGCGAGCACCCAGACCGAGATCGACAGCAGCCGGTAGAAATCGAGATAGCTCGCGCGGCTGATCCACTCGGCGGGCGGATAGCGACCGCTGAGCGCGAACACGACGTGAAGCGCAAGCAGCACGCGCATGCCGGAGCGCACCGCCCAGCGCTCGTTTCGCTCGAATCGCGCGCCCGACAGATGGTTGTAGGTCGACACCATGCCCCACGCCTGGCCGGTGTAGTGCACCGCGAGATAGAGCGAGCTGGCGAGGAGGATTCCGTCCGCGAGGATTTCGCCGCCCGGGCCGAGCATGCGATACGCCAGGAGTACGATCAGGATCGCCGGGACATAGATCGCAGCCCAGGGCGCGGCTCGAACGCGATCGAGCGAATAGTAGAGCAGCCGATAGGACGCCATGAAATGCGTCGAGTTGATCAGAATCGAGAGGATGACCCAATCGAATTTGTCGAAGTCCCCGACCTCGCCGCCCACGACGTAGACGTAGGCGAGCGCAGAGGACATTCCGACCAGCGACAACCCACCGACTGTCACACCGTCCCAGAACGGCGTGACCAGAGCGGGCGCCGCGGTGCGACCCTCAGGCGGCATCATCGTCTGTCGACGCCGCCTCGGGCTCCGTTTCGACACGTTCCTTCAGCCTGTTCAATCGCTCGGTGATCTCGTCTGCCTTCTCTTGCTGCCCCCGCGCAACATAGGTGTCACGCAGAAGCATCATCGATCTCTCGGAACGAGCGAAACGTGCCGCTCGCCGTGCGAAGTCGAGGGTTCGATCCGAATGATCGCCGGACGCAAGGCGGGCGTTCGCGAGCGCCTGTGCGGCGACTCCATCGTATGGCGTGCGCTTCAATACGCGGGCGCAGAGATCGAGGCCTTCGTTCCTCGCGCCCGCTCGCATAAGAAGCACGCCCAACTCCGTGACCCGCTCCGTGTCGACCGAATCCCCCTCGAGCGCGTGGACTCCATCTGCCATCGAGAGCCTCGGGTTCTTCCCGACCCGACCTCGCGCTCGCCCGAGCAGCGCCAGGGGGAGATCGGGGTCGAGCTCGAGGGCTGCCTCGTATGCGAGCGCGACTGCCTCGGGACTCTCGCCACGCTCCTCGGCGAGAAGACCGCGAAGGCCCAGGAGCTCAGCCGATTCGCCAGCTTCGATCGTCAATGTGTCGAGGATCGATGCCACGCGGTCGAGCGCCTTCTCGTCGGAACTGGCTCCGAGTGCTCTCGTCAACTCTTCCAATGCGCGATCGGCGCCCGGCTGTCTGAAGACACTCGGATCGACGCGATCGAGCAGCTCGATCGCGGTCGCCGGCTGTCCCATTCGACGGAGGGCACGAAAGGCACGAGCCAGGCGCGGCGCGATCCCGATCGGGTCCGAAGGCGGAAGCTGCGACAGGTATGCCGGCAGCCGGTTGATCCGCCCGTCCTTCACCATGAGCTCGACTTTGAGAAGCTCGCCCGCTTCGTCGAGCGGGGCTCGCTGCTCCTGAATTCCCAGGACCTCGAGGGCCTCGCCCGGTCGGTCGCTGGCATAGAGCAGCAGAGCAATTCGCGTCATCGCGTTCGTCGTCTCCGGGGAGACTCGCGTCGCGTGACGATAGAGTTCGATCGCAGCCTCGAAGTCACCGACCTGCTCGGCGGAACGGGCAGCGTGGTAGCGTGCGAATTCATTGTCGGGCCAGAGACGGGACACTTCTTTGTAGAGCGAGATTGCCTTCAGGTGCTCCTCGCGCTCCTGAGCGACCCGCGCCTCGATCATGAGTCGGAACGGTGGATGCTCGAGTCCGGATGCGACCGAGAGCGCTCGCTCTAGACCACCCGCTCGAATCGCGAGGTCGGCGAGTCGAAACTCGTACGCGGGCGTGGGCATCCCGAGTATCTCCACCAGTTCCACCACGGCTTCCAGCTGTTCTACGGCCTCGTCGAGTCGACCCTGAACCTCGTAGAAGCGCGAGAGCTGAAGCCTGTAGTTGAGCGACGTCCGGAGGTTTCCGCTGTCGGCGGCTTCGAGAAGCAACTGCTCGGCCTCGTCGAACCGGCCTTCGCCGATCAGAAGCGCAGCGAGCTTCTGCGCATAACCCGGATCGCCCTTCCCCTCGTAGATCTCCATCGCATGCTCGAGCACTTCGATCGCCCGAGCGGTCTGCTTCTCTTGCTGAAAGAAGTCGAACGCCTGTTGCACGACGGAGACCTTCCCGGGATGAGCTTCCAAACAGCCTTCGAAGCGCTCCTCCGCAAGCTCCTTCTCCCCGCTCTCCATCGCGAAGAGAGCCATCGTCGTGCAATACCAGCTCGATATGCTCGCGTTCTCCGGTTCTTCCTCGAGGCGCTCACCAAGGGCAGCAAGCGATGTGGCCGCTTCTTCGGTCATCACCGCGGACAGATAGCCGAGTATCTCGGGGCGGTATGCGTCGAGATTCGAAGGATCGAGCTCGCGCACGCGTGCGACATCGACGAGGACGTCCTCGAGATTCACGCGTGTCTTCGCATAGGCCGACGCACGGGCAATCAGAAGCTCGATGTTCTCCGGATCATCCTCGAGCATATCGGTCAGGACCTTGACGGCCTCGGCAGGATTGTTGCCCTGCATCGCGTTGCCGACGATCATTCGGGCGGCCTCTTCGCGATGCTTCGGGTCTTTCATCGCGCGCCGCAGGGACCACTCGGCAGGCCCCGTCTCACCCGACATCGTCAGGGCCAACCCGTAGTAGAACTGTGCGTCGAAGTTGTTCCTTTGTTCCCGAACCACGGGCTCGAGCAGCTCGATCGCGGCACGAATGCGCCCCTGGTCGATGTAGTCCTTCGCCTCTTCGACGGGATCGCTCGGGCCACATCCTAGACACGCCAACAATACGACGACTACGATCTGCGGCCCGATCTCCCTTCGCTGGAAAAACGATCGAATCGTGACAGACAAATCGGTAACCTCTTTGCGGTCCATATGAGAAGGATTGGAGAAGATCATGAGTTCGTTGGGTTCTTCCAATGCCGAAGAAGTCGAGAGTGGCCGCGGTGGCTCGGGTCGCGGAAGGCGGACTCTACTCGGGGTTGCCGCCGTGCTCCTCGTAGCCGTCCTCGGCTTCATCGCGTTCGGCTACATGCGAAAGCTCTCCGAGGAGCGAGAGCAGATCCAACTCTGGCCCATCGGTTCCGTGCAGGATATCGAAGATCTCGCAGACCGGGAGAAGCTCAACGTCCTGTTCATCCTCGTCGATACGCTGCGTGCGGATCGGATGAGCGCCTACGGTTACGAGCGCGAAACCACACCCATTCTCGACAATCTCTCTCGAACGGGCATTCGCTTTAGTCGGCATCTAGCCCAGTCTTCCTGGACGAAGTCATCGATGGCCTCGCTCTGGACCTCATTCTACCCGACGCGGACCGGCATCGTCGAGTATGACGACATCGTTCCCGATGAAGCCGTGATGCCGGCAGAAGTCTTTGGCGAGGCTGGGTATCGCACGGTCGCGCTCTATCGAAACGGTTGGGTCGCTCCGGTCTTCGGCTTCGACCAGGGGTTCGATGTCTACAAGAAACCCATCATGACGCACGCGCAGCGGCCCGACCAGACGAGCAACCCCACTGCAATCCATCGCGGCACCGACGAGGAAATCATCAAGACGGCGATGGAGTTCCTTCGAGTCGAAGGCGACGCAGAGCAGCCCTGGTTCCTCTACCTCCATCTCATGGACGTCCACGAATACACGTACGACAAGGCCTCGGCGATCTTCGGCAGCTCCTACTCGGACAACTACGACAGCTCGATCCTCTGGACGGACAAGACCATCGACATCTTCCTCGGGTACCTGCTCGATTGGGGACTTCTCCGAGACACCATCGTCGTGATCGCTTCGGACCACGGAGAAGCTTTTCGCGAGCGCGGCCACGAGGGTCACGCGCGCTTCGTCTATCGAGAAACGACGGAGACGCCGCTCATCCTCCTGCTCCCCTTTCGACTCGACAATGGCGGGATCGTCGTACCTTCCCGTTCCCGCAACGTCGACATCTTTCCGACGCTCTACGACATGGTCGGCATCGAGGCACCGATAGAACTCG
>Ga0315338_1003157_pt1 | contig 14834 bp, 15 predicted proteins | sample ASW8metaG_FD_204518 | JGI IMG/M metagenome (GOLD analysis project Ga0315338, IMG submission 204518) | Ammonia-oxidizing marine archaeal communities from Monterey Bay, California, United States - ASW #8 | ecosystem: Environmental > Aquatic > Marine > Coastal | place: USA: California | collected... | reverse complement strand
CAACTGGAGAATTGATGGTGCCATTTTCTTTTTTCACGTTGCCTTTTACAAAGGCTAGGTATTCTTTTTTTATTTCGCGTTTTTTAAATTGTGCTGCGAGATTTTTATGCGCAGCTTCTGTTTTGGCTATTAAGACCAGTCCAGATGTCTCTTTATCCAAGCGGTGAACAATTCCTGGTCGTTCAACACCGCCAATTCCAGATAGATCCTTGCAGTGGTGGAGGAGAGCATTAACTAAGGTTCCTCTGGAATGGCCCGGTGCTGGATGTACTACCATTCCAGCAGGTTTGTTCACTGCTAGTATATGTTCGTCTTCAAAAATAATATCTAAAGGAATATTTTCAGATACAGTGTCCAATTGCTTAAGAGGGGGAATATGAAACTCAATTTTCTCTTTGACCCGAACTTTATAACCTGCCGGGCGGGACCTTTCGTTGACCGTCACCCGTTTTTCATCGATCAACTTTTTAAGCCGCGAGCGACTGATCTCCGGCAGGTTATCAGACAGAAAAACATCAAGACGTTTTTTACTCGAAGCTTCGTCTACCTCAAATTCATAATGTTGCATGGTTTTCCTATGTTTTGCGTGCGAGACTCTTTGAATTCCAAATCTAGAAGCACAACTATAACTGTTCGAATAAAAATCTTTTGATCCATTACCAGGGGAGGCTCGCCGCTATTCTAGAAGGCGAGGCATCAGCTCTACCAAATTGCAGGGCTTGTGCGTGCTGTCAAACTGATGGACCAGTATCTGATCCCAGCCGTCTTTGCAGGCACCTGTTGAGCCCGGCAAGGCGAAAAGGAAAGTTCCATTTGTAACGCCGCCGGTGCAGCGTGATTGCATGGTGGAAGTCTTTATGTTTTGGTAACTCAGCATGCGAAACAATTCACCAAACCCAGGAATGGATTTGTCATACAATTCTTCAAAGGCCTCCGGGGTAATATCGCGGCCAGTGACACCGGTTCCTCCAGTGGCGATCACAACGTCTACTTCTGAGCTGGCGATCCATTTTTTCAATTGCCCCTGAATCAAATCTTTTTCATCCTTGATAATTTTTTTTTCTGCCAGATGATGTCCAGCGTCTTTAATTCGATCGACTAGCACCTGGCCCGATTTGTCATCTGCTTCCGTCCTGGTGTCAGACACGGTTAGCACCGCAATATTCACACATTTTTTTTCAATCACAACCTGATCTCCTGTTCACAAAATTACCTGCAAATCTGTTCGAATAATGCTTTGAATTTAGGTGGATTTAATAAGAAATTTGAAGTTAAATGCCTCAAGTATACCATAAGCCAAACTGGGAGCAAAAATGCCTACAGCAATCATAACAGGAGGCGCCGTTCGTATTGGCAGAGCGATGGCTCTACATCTTGCAGACAAAGGATTCAGTATTGCCTTGCATTATCATAAGTCGAATCCGTCAGCAGTGATTGAAGAAATAAAGTCATATGGTGTGCACTGCCAAGGTTATTCGTGTGATTTTTCTAATCTAATCCAAACAGAGCAATTTGTCGCAAGGGTACTTGCCGATTTTGATGATGTGGAGTTGCTCATTAATTCAGCGGCAAATTTTATCCAGGAAAACCTGGAAGAAACCCAAAGGAATACTTTGATTGATACTCTGCATTTAAATCTAATGTCTCCTTATCTGTTAATGCGTGACTATAAGCGAACCATTAATAGAGGTATGGTCGTCAATATTATCGATGAACGAGTGCGGAAGCATATTTCCACTTTTGGGGCTTATTCCGTTAGTAAAGTTGGATTAAAATATTTAACCGAACTGGCCGCAGTAGAATGGGGAGAGACTGTTCGCGTAAATGGCATCGCGCCAGGACTTATTCTGCCACCACAAGGAAGAGCAACCGACTATTTGGAGAAAGCTGCAAAAAAAGTTCCCACTCGTACTCACGGAAAAACCGAAAACCTGCTGCAGGCTTTGGACTATTTAATAGAAAATCAATTCGTTAATGGAGATACACTTTTTGTGGATGGTGCTGAAAGCTGGCAGCATTTATAATTTTGTTTCTTTGGCAAAATAAAAACTGATACTCTTGATACATAAGTTTCGTTTCCCGTTTCAATACTAAGGAGATCAAAATGAAAAGAATGTTTACTATGATTTTATTGACCCAGGTGGGAATGTTGCTGTTACTTGCTTCGACTGCTATAGCACATGACGATGAAAAGGGTGATCATGGTATATATGAAGAAGGTAGTGGTGGCTCGGCGATGGAAATGGATCATAAATCCCGTGCTATGGCTCACGAATATAAAGAAGAAGGTAGCGGTGGTATGGAAGACGACCATTCAGGCATGACGAGTGAACGCTTGGGAACGGAACACTCCAAAGAATACTACGAAAAGAAGTACGGCAAATACGAGCACAAAAAAGATCATGTGAAAGAAGAAGGCAGTACAATGAAAGAAGGGGCCATGAAATGAAAGAAGCGCAACACCAATACATGGAAGAAGGCAGTAAAATGTACCCCTGAATTGTAGTGGATAGTAGGACCCACCACGCTGGTTTGATAAAAGGATGGTGTGATCTATTCCCGTCTTTGGTTAATCAAATTTTGTATATTCAATCGGGTCTTTAAGCCCAGCTTCCTTGAATCCTTTCAAGCGCAGTTGGCAACTATCGCAACTACCGCAACTGCTACCATTTTCTTTAGGATTATAACAACTGTGGGTCAATGAATAATCCAGACCCAATTCTACTCCTTTAAGGATGATCTCTGCTTTTGTAAGTTGGATTAATGGAGTGTGTATTTTTAATTTTTCTTTTCCCTCCACTCCCACTTTGGTTGCGAGATTGGCTAGAGTTTCAAATGCAGAGATGAACTCAGGGCGACAATCCGGATAACCACTGTAGTCTATGGCGTTTACTCCCAGAAAAATGTTCTGTGCAATTTTTACTTCCGCGTATGCCAGACAAAAAGAAAGAAAAATAGTATTGCGAGCAGGAACGTAAGTTATGGGAATTTCTTTGCTCATTTCTTCTTCATCACGATTCGTAGGGACATCAATAGAGTCGGTTAGTGCTGATCCACCAAATTGTCGCAGGTCAATGGTAATGATCTGGTGATCGACGACGGCTAATTTTTTGGCAATTTCTTTGGCTTTTTTTAGTTCCACCCGTTGTCGTTGTCCGTAATCAAAACTGAGGGCATAGACCTCAAAACCCTGATTTTTTGCAATTGCTAGTGTTGTTGCGGAGTCCAAACCGCCGCTTAAAAGCACTACTGCTTTGTTTTTCATAGTTTAAGATCCATTGAAGGAGATAAATGCATATTATATATTGCCTGTTTCTAGGGGTTATTATATACTACCGCATTTAAAATAAGACCGAGCATTCCCCTGAAATTTTAAGGGTTTATACAGATTTCTCATGTTTGAAAATTTATCAGATCGTCTTGAACGAATCTACAAAAATTTAAAAGGTCGAGGGATATTAAAAGAAGCCGATGTTGATGAAGCACTGCGGGAAATTCGTGTTGCATTGATCGAAGCTGATGTCAGTATGGCGGTGATTAAAGATTTTCTTGCACTCGTTCGCGAAAAAGCGGTCGGTCAGGAAGTTTTGAAGAGTCTGACTCCGGGGCATCAGATGGTTAAAATTGTTAATGACGAGTTGACGGTTTTAATCGGTGATGAGTTCACAGACATACAATTTGCCTCCAAACCGCCGACCATAATTTTAATGGCCGGTTTGCAAGGATCGGGTAAAACCACGACAGTAGGTAAACTGGCGAAACGCTTTAAGGAAAAAGGTAAAAGCTGTCTTCTGGTGTCTGCAGATGTGTATCGTCCGGCTGCGATTGAACAGTTGAATATTTTAGGTCGAGATCTGGATGTTGCTGTTTATGAAGGCGGCGAAGAACGAGACCCGTTTGCCATTTGTAAAAAAGCTTTGGATGACGCAACAGATAAAATGAGTCAGGTAGTCATCATCGATACTGCAGGTCGCCAGCAGGTTGATGAAGATTTGATGGATGAGCTCAAATGTATTAAGGAAACGGTTCGACCGAATGAAGTGTTATTTGTTGCTGATGCGATGATGGGTCAGCAGTCCGCAGAAATTGCAAAAACTTTCAACGATGCCATTGGCATCGATGGCATTGTTTTAACGAAAATGGATGGTGATGCCCGTGGCGGCGCAGCACTCTCCATTAAGTCTATTACCGGGAAACCCATTCGCTTTGTAGGTATGGGAGAAAAGTTGGATGCCCTTGAACCTTTTCATCCGGATAGGATAGTTTCGCGCATCCTTGGGATGGGCGATGTCATGTCGCTGGTCGAAAAGGCAGAAGAAAATTTTGAAAGGGAAGAACAAGAAGAACTGCAAAAAAAGTTCAAGGCTAACGCTTTTACTCTTGAAGATTTTCGCGATCAGTTGAAGCAAATTCAGAAAATGGGTTCCATGGAACAGTTGCTGGGAATGATACCGGGTGCTGGAAAACTGAAAGGTCTTGAGGTCGACAATAAAGCTTTTGTGCAGATCGAAGCGATAATCAATTCAATGACGCTAAAAGAAAGAGCAAAACATAATATCATAAACGCAAGTCGCAAGCGCAGAATTGCCCAAGGGAGCGGAACTCGCGTGAATGATATTAATAAATTGTTAAAACAGTTTACGCAGATGCAAAAGATGATGAAAAAAGTTTCACGAGGCGGTGGACTCAATTTCGGAAGCCTGATGGGCGGCGGCGGATTCATGGGCCGTTAATGAAGATTTAGTTTTGTAGTTTGGGTGTAACTTTATGAGTCTTTCCTTTTCCGGGAAGGCTGAATTTCAAGAAGGAGAAAAAATTGGCAGTAGTAATTAGATTAACTAGACGAGGAGCAAAAAAGAAACCTTTCTACCGAATTGTCGCAGCCGATTCTAGGATGCCGAGAGATGGTAGATTTCTCGAAATTCTGGGAACATACGACCCTTTGCTAAAAGAAAATGGTTGTAGGGTGGATGCGGAAAAGGCAGTGGAATGGATTAAGAAAGGTGCAAAGCCAAGTAAAACAGTGGGCTCCCTTTTCAAAAAAGCCGGGGTCGGTGCATAGTGTTTGTATCACTTCGTTAATAAATTTTTTAAAGCAAATTTAGTAGGTTTAAATTCGTGTTATTTTTCTAGCTCTTCTTTGCTGTTGTCCGAGTTGCTGGGTAACATAGGGTAGGAAAGGTTCTATTTCTCTTGTTTTACAAAACAGCTATAAGCAAAAGTAAATAATTAGTTTTGGTTCGTAACGTTCCTCATATTAATGGGATACTGCTTACGAACAAAGGAGAGTGGAATGAAAGATCTTATATTGATGATAGCGAAGTCGTCGCTGATCGATAAATCCGATGAAGTGGAAGTGGTCGAAATAAAATGCAGTAAAACTAAGGTCCTGCGGCCAAGTTAAAACAACATGGCGTACTTGAAATTGTTGAGTGACATGGATTGGATTCCGGTAGGGAGAATAGCTCGATCTCATGGTTTGAAAGGGGAGTTGAAATTTTTCCCTTCCGATAGAGATGATGTCATAGTGCAAAGAGAACAACGGGTTCGTTTGGGAGAAGCTCAATTAAAGATTGAGTCGGTTCGTGGCGCTAAATCTCCTTTTATTATTAAGTTCGATGGAATCAATAGCATCGAGGCTACAAAAAATTTAACGGGTAAAGAACTCCGGGTTGCAAGAGAAGATTTCGAACCGCTACCTGAAGGTGAATATTACCGATTCGAAATAGAGGGGTTAAAAGCGTTTGACGATACTGGAAAATATTACGGTATTGTGGAAGTTGTAATAGCAACTGGAAGTAACGATGTCTTTGCTGTTCGAGGTGAAGGTAAAGAATGGTTAATTCCCATGATCGACTCGGTGGTGCAAACCATCGACCTCGAAAAGGGCAAACTTATATTTCATTGTGTTGAGGGATTGTTTGAAGACACTCCGGTTTGACATTGTTAGTATTTTTCCGGGGATGTTTGAATCCCCCTTTGGCGATAGCATTATTGAACGTGCGCGCGAAAAGGGATTGCTGGATATACGGGTTCACGACCTGCGCGATTATACGCTGAACAAGCATCGAAAGGTGGATGACGCGCCCTTCGGTGGTGGCGTGGGTATGGTAATGAATGTTGAACCTATTGCCCGAGCCTTGGAGGCTATAAAGAAAGAAGTACCAAAAGCTAAGACGATTTTGCTTTCACCGGGTGGCAGTCCTTTCGACCAAAAAAAGGCGAGCGAACTTTCTTTTCAGGAAAATTTGATCCTAATTTGTGGTCGCTATGAAGGGATAGATGAACGGATTCGACTGCACTTTGTGGATGAAGAAATTTCTATTGGTGATTATATTTTGACAGGCGGAGAAATTCCAGCGATGGTTTTGGTTGAAGCCGTATCCCGATTAATACCGGGCATTTTGGGTGATTCCGAATCTATCGTTGAAGAATCATTCTCAGATGGGATGCTGGAATATCCCCAGTACACTAGACCAAGAGACTATAAGGGATTCAAGGTTCCAGATGTTCTGGTTTCCGGTGACCCTAAAAAAATTCGTGCTTGGCAGAAAACGGAAGCAATAAAAAAAACGGAAAGTGTTCGCCCTGATCTTTTTGAAAAAAATAAACGGTCTAATTAAATAAACGGTCTAATTAGAAAATAAAATTTTGAAACAGGTCGGCGAGGTATCGAATTCGAATATTCATCTAGCGCTAGTCCATTTCCCTGTTTACAACAAATCTGGGGAAGTAATCGTTTCATCTGTAACAACTTTGGATATTCATGATATATCGCGTGCTTGCAGAACTTATGGGGTGGGGACATTTTATGTGATCACGCCACTTAAAACCCAGCAAGAACTGGTGGAGCGATTGATTGGCCATTGGTTGACTGGGTATGGTGCTGAATACAATCCAACTCGAAAAGAAGCACTGTTGAAAACGGTTGTAAAAAACAACCTCAACGATGTAATTAAAGAAATTACGGAGGAAAGTAAGAAAAAACTTCGGGTTATTGTTACAGGAGCAAAAAAAGCACCTCAGAGTATTGGCTATGAGGCGTTGAAAAAAGAATTAAAACAGGAAGAGCCTAGCCTTCTTGTTTTTGGTACAGGGTGGGGATTAGAAAAAAATCTGATTCAAAATGCAGATCATGCACTACTGCCCATTGAGGGTATTAATGGATTCAATCATCTGCCAGTTCGCGCAGCCATTGCTATTATTCTTGATCGTTTGCTAGGTCTTCGGGAATCATCGGTAGATTAACGAAAAGTTTTTAAATAAAGATAATTGTTTTAAGCACAACCCTAGGAGAAAGGTAAATGAATTTAGTAGATCAAATTGAAGCTAAGGAAATGAAAAAAGAAGTTGCGGATGTTCATATTGGCGACACCGTCAAGGTGCATATGCGCATCGTTGAAGGTGAAAAGGAACGTATTCAAGTGATCGAAGGTGTGGTCATCAAGATGCGCGGTGGTGGAGCAAGAAAGACTCTGACAGTAAGAAAAATTTCATTTGGCATTGGTGTCGAGCGTATTTTTCCAATCCATTCTCCCAGAGTTGAAAAAATTGACATTGTCAAGCGTGCTAAAATTCGTCAGGCCAAGCTGTATTACCTTAGAGAGCTACGTGGTAAGGCCGCAAGATTGAAGGAGCGCAAGCCTATACGACCTACTACAAAAGCCAAGAAGAAACCTAAGCGAGGGAAAAAAGCCAAAGCCGCTAAAACTTCTTCCTAATTGGGCTTTGTATGGTAAAGAAATTTTTATACCACCCGCGATAGCATTTTCATTCAGGAACCTGGGTATGAATAGTATCTCTTCTATTTAGGGAGCGAAGGCTTCACCTGAGATACCAGATGCAGGTTGAAGGCTTTTGGGTTGGTCAGATTGTGTTAGCCTGAAGGATTGTCCGAGACCGTATTTTACTTTTACATTTTGATAATCGTATTTTGCTCGCGAAAGATAACTCCTAAGCCCTTGCATGCGTGTTACATCAGCTGGATGAGTTGAAGCCCATTCAGGAGGACCTTTATCCCCTTTTATTTGACTGAATCTCTGCCAGAAGTTAATTGCTTCATTCGGATCGTAGCCTGCTTTTGCCATATAGATCAATCCAATTTGGTCTGCTTCACTTTCATGCAATCGGCTGAATGGTAGGGTGAAACCATAAAGAACACCAACCCCCAACGCAGAAAGAACAATATTTCTTTGCGTACTGTTTTTCATGCTCAAGCCAGCCCCGATCATTGCTCCTTGTAATAACATTTGTTGGGTCATTCTTTGCGCACCATGACGGGCAATGACATGAGCAATTTCATGACTCATTACGGTAGCCAATCCTGCTTCGTTTTTTGCTACAGAAAGAATGCCGGTATAAATAGCTATTTTACCTCCTGGTAAGGCGAAGGCATTCTTTTGATCTGATTCAATTAGCTTAATCTCCCATTTCAATTTTGGCATATCGCTAACGGAAGCAATACGTTGTCCTACTCTGCGGATAATTTGATTCAATTGCGGGTCTTCTGATTCCTTTTCTTTTTTTAATATCTGATTGTACGATTCTATTCCTAACGAAATTTCCTGTGACTTAGGAATAAGAATCAAGGCGGACCGTTTAGAGACAGGTGTTGTGGCACATCCAGAAATGACAAGGCCGGATAGTAATATAAAAATAAAATGTTTTTGCATAAATTAATTATAAAAGCCTAATACATGTATTTCAACCCAGCCTGTGAAAGGGTGGGTTGCGTACTAAATTTGGATACATTATGCTTTGGTGATGAATTTAATGGAGTATGAGGCCAAAGTGGCCAGACAGGGTTTTAGAAATATCTCAGGAGTAGACGAAGCAGGTCGCGGCCCTCTTGCGGGGCCTGTAGTTGCCGCTGCGGTAATCTTTTCTCCCAATATCAATATCGTTGATTTGGACGATTCTAAAAAATTATCTCCCAAAAAACGTGAAGAATTATTCCTAGAAATTAAGGAAAGAGCTACTACTTATGGAGTTGCAGTCATAGGCCATAGAATCATTGATGAGATTAACATCTTACAAGCGGCACGACTGGCTATGAAGCAAGCGGTGGATCAATTGAATCCTATTCCTGATCTATTGCTCATTGATGGAAATCAAAAAATTGAATCCACTTTAGATCAATGGGCGATTGTTAAAGGCGACTCTAAAAGCTTATCTATTGCCGCAGCGTCAGTCCTTGCGAAGGTCACACGCGACCGCATTATGGACGACTATCATAAGCTTTACCCACAATACGAATTTAATCGTCATAAAGGGTACGGTACAAAATTGCATCGAACTCTGATTCAAGAGCATGGTCCATGTCCAATTCATCGCAGTAAGTTCAAGGGCGTTTCAGAATATATAAATCGATAAATATTTTATGCTTTCATTCTCGAAAAAAGAATGGTGTCTCACTGAGGTTTCTACAGACAAGTCTTTAGCTTTAGCCAAAGAACTTGATATTCCAGTTACCATAGCGGTTTTAATGATTAATCGCGGTGTAACGACCACAGAAGAAGCCAAGCATTTTCTCCACGCCGACCTTGCATTATTACACGATCCTTTTCTGATGGCTGGCATGGGTGAGGCCGTAAAGCGGGTGATCCGTGCTATAGATGATGAGGAATCTATTACCGTATTTTGTGATTATGATGTCGATGGTGTGACTTCAGCGGCTTTCCTAACACATTTTTTTCGCGACCTCGATTGTGCGGTAACAGCCTATCTTCCGGAACGCCATATAGAAGGATATGGCCTAAATTCAGACGCAGTTCGAAAAATACGGGAACAAGGCACTACTCTGATGATAACGGCCGACTGCGGTATTACAGGTGTTAAAGAAGTGGGTTTAGCAAATGAGTTGGGTTTGGATGTGATTGTTACCGATCATCATCAGGTTGGTGAGGAAGGTTTGCCTAAGGCAGTGGCTGTGTTAAATCCACATCGCGATGAATGCGATTATCCCTTTCGCTTTTTAAGTGGTGTGGGTCTGGCGTTTAAATTAGCTGTGGGTGTTCGAAAAGGATTATATGCAGCTGGAAGGAAAAAAGAAGACTTGCCAAACTTGAAACGCCATTTAGATTTATTTGCCTTGGGAACCATTGCTGATGTTGCTCCTTTGACGGGAGAAAACCATATATTAACCAGGCATGGATTAGATGTTTTATCCACATCCACTAAGCCGGGACTAGTGGCATTGAAAGAGGTGGCGGGAATTGTAGGGAATGTCGATGCACGTTCAGTAGGATTCGGCCTGGGACCACGACTCAACGCTGCGGGTCGATTGGGTAAAGCGGATAATGGGTTACATTTGCTAACAGCAACTGACCTTTCGGCTGCCAAAGTTCTAGCAAATGAACTGGAAAAAATAAATCAGGAAAGAAAGAAAATTCAGGAGGAGACTTTTCTGGAAGCAGAATCATTATTATATAACGATGGGGATCTTAAAAATAAGAGAGTGATTGTGTTGGCATCAGAAATTTTTCACCCTGGAGTTATCGGCATCGCTGCTTCCAAAATAGTTGATAAATATCATCGTCCGACGGTTTTGATTGCAATAGAGGGAGGGCTAGGGAAAGGGTCGGGTCGAAGCATACCAAAATTCAATCTGTTCAAAGCTTTTACGGATTGTTCCTCACATCTCATACAATTTGGGGGCCATGCCTATGCAGCCGGGTTGTCTATAAAAGAAGAGAATATAGATGCCTTCTGTGTTGCCATGAACAAAGTAGGAAGTCGATATTTGCAAGAAAAAGATTTAATTCCTAAATTGAGAATAGATACCATTCTTAAGCTTTCACAAATCGATTTTGCACTATATGAAAGCGTTTCTTTGCTGGAACCCTTTGGTGCTGAAAACCCAGTTCCATCTTTTCAATCAAATAAAGTAAAAATTAAAGAAGTAAAATATATTGGTAAGGAAAAAAACCATATTCGTTTTTGTGCTACTCAAGGAGTAGGAAATCTCGAAGTGGTTGCCTTCAACTTTGCCCATATATTCGATTCGATTGATATTGCTAATGAAGTTTTTGATATAACATACGAGCTTCACCTCAATTCTTGGAATGGACGTGAAAAACTAGAATTGAGACTGTTAGATTTAAGAGGGATGTGAAATTCGTTTTCTACTTTTTTCCTATGTCTATAAGCGTGTAGATATTTTTTTGGGCGTGGTGGTCTTGTATCCAAGGACTTAACTTACTACTCAACCCTTACAGCTTCTTTGGGATTCAATTGTTGGGCAAGACGAGCGGGATAGAGTCCCGCAAAAATCGAAATTCCCCAGGAAAACCCAACCAATAGGAAAATATAAAAATAGGGGAAATGAATCTGGATGGTCCAGCCAAAGGATTGTTTATTGATAACAAAAATTAGAATATAGGAAACAATAATTCCCGCGATCAAACCCATTGCAGACCCGATCAGTCCTAATATTCCAGCTTCTATCATTACCATGCGTTTGACCTGGCTGGTGAAGGCACCTATGAATCTTAGAATGCCTATTTCCCTTTTTCGTTCGAGAATTAGAGAGACCAGGGTGTTAAACAGTCCCAGCACAGCTACTAGAATAGCTATAATTTCGAGTGAATAGGTGATGGCAAAAGTTTTATCGAACACTTCCAGAACCTGTTTTTTAAGTTCTGAGTTGGATCGGAGGATCAATTTGTGTTTGTTAAGTCTATTTAAAATTTCTTTTCGAACACTATTCAATTTAGTTTTATCATTGAGATAAATCACGAAACTATTGATTTGACTTTTCTGGTAATATTTTAAAAAGGTGGTTCGGTCAAGAATGATGTAACCCCTTTCTCGGGAGTAGTCGAAATAAATGGCTGCAATTTCCAGTTTTACCGCGCCCTTCGGGCTTTTTAAATTCAGGGTATCGCCTACTTGAACTTTGTGTTTGAGAGAAAAAGCTTCTGAAACAATTGCACGATTTTTACCAACCATATGCTGGTCGAGTTCATTTGCAGAGGGTCCTGCTTTGATCAAAAGGTTTCCAAATTTAGATAATACCGAAAAATCGCCCGTAGCTAGAACAACTGGGAGATTGTTGTAGGAAATATCCATAGCTCGAAACTGATCAATCGCTGTTATGCCAGAAACCAATTTTAGTTTTTCGACCTGTTCGGACGGTAAAGTATGTTGGTAGTCAATATCTCGCCCTCCTGCAACACGAACAAATAAATCAGCTTTTAAAGTCTGGTCGATCCAGACAATTACAGTTTGCCGAAAGCTATGAACCATGATGGACATGCTGATGACCATCATAAATGCAATGGCTAAGGAAGAAACAGCCAGTGCGTTTCTCCCAACATTTTGCGAGAGATTCATGCAGGCCAATAGACCTTCTCCTCCCATCATTTTTTTAAAGAAATTATGGAATCTGTCACGAGTCCAAAGTAAGGCTGCCGGCGATAGCATGGACAAGCCAAGAATAATTAGGAAAACAGAAAAGAAACCGAAATAGGGGAATTGATTGATGGGTGGGAATTGTGTGCAGAATCCGGCGAGTAGAAAAACGCCTCCCGCTGAAAAATTTAATTGTCGACTCCCGCGAAAAAGTTTTAGATCATAACTTCCGCGCCGCATAACTGAAGTGGGCGGTGTTGTGGCTGCATCCCAGGCAGGTATGAGAGCTGAAATGAATGAAAGTATGACTCCTAATAAAAAATAGGGTCCCATTTCGTGCCATTGGAAATCAATTTCAGTGACATAACTCGGAGCGTATAGGTTGTTGACGGTCATGGAAATGGCATCCAGTGAAAATTGTGCAAAGTAATACCCCAGTCCAATTCCCAAAATGGAACCAACAGTACCAATGACTCCCGCTTCTAGAAAAAATATCAGGGCGACTAACGTGGGGGTTGCGCCAAGCGCACGTAATGTCCCAATTTCAACCCTCCTCCGCACGACAGAAAGCGCGATCATATTGTAGATGAGGTATAGGGCTACAAGTAGGGCAACGAAACTCAGGGCCGTGAGATTATATTGAAACGCCTGCAGCATTTTTTCTACTTGTTGGTTTTTACGTTGTGGTCGTTCCACTTGAAGATGTTCGGGTAGTAAAGCAGAAATCTTTTTTTGCATGACCTCAAAATTTACTTTTTTTAGAAATTGAATATCGATTCGATCGAGTCGGCCAAGTTTTTCGAAGACTTTCTGAGCTGCTGCGATATCCATCAGTGCAAAATTTCCATTCAGGGCTTTGCCTATACCCTTATTTTCAAGTACTGCATTTACCTTGAGTGTTTTTTCTTTTCCCTTGATCAAAAATTGCAGAGTACTGCCTACACCAAACTGGACATCAGGTATGAATTTTTCTGGAAGGATCACTCCAGCCGGATCCATGATCAGTGGCAATAGACCTTTTAGATCTTTATTCATTGTTTTGAGTGAAAAATCTCGAATTCCGCTGTCTTGTAAAAGATCGGTGCCAATAATTTCCACAACTTCACCGCTGGTAGATTCCAGGCCATAACCTTCGATTACGGGATAGACTTTAATTTCTTTTCTCAGTGCATGGAGCTTTTCAAAATGGATTTCGTCAAAGTCTATGCCTTCGGCGCGAATCACGGCATCGGCACGACCGAGTACCAGATCGACACTTTCGGTAAATGACATCATCGTTTGTTGATTGGCGAGGCGGATACTAAGAAAGACAGCAACCCCCACAGCGACGCCAAAAATCGTGATGATAGTCCGAAATGGATCACGAATTAAAGGGCGCATGATGAGCGCTATAAAAAGATCCTTAAAGTAGTAAAGAAAGCTCACAATCAAATATCGGTTAGTTTTCCATCGCGGATTTCGAAATGCCGATTACCGAATTCTGCTATTTGTGGATTGTGGGTAACGAGAATGACAGTGGTATTAAAATCAGTAGCAGCCCGTTTCATCAGTTCAATAATTTTTTGTCCATTTTCAGAGTCAAGATTTCCAGTGGGTTCATCTGCCAGGAGGATCACAGGTTGGTGAACTAAGGCTCGAGCAATAGCAATACGTTGCATTTCGCCCCCCGATAGTTCTGCTGGGAAAGATTGAGCGCGATTCCAGAGTCCAACATATTCCAAAAGTGTTTGCACACGACTGCCTTCCGTTTTTGACGAATGGGCAAGAAGCAGTGGGAGTTCCACATTTTCCTGAATAGTCAGGGTCGGCATCAGATTGAAAAACTGGAAAATAAAACCAATTTCTTTCCTGCGTAATAAGGTTAGATCGTGGTCAGAAAGGTCAGAGACTTTTCGCTCTTGCAAATAAATTTGTCCTCGATCAGGTAGGTCCAGTCCTGCCAGTAAATTAAGCAAAGTCGTTTTCCCACCACCACTAGGACCCATGATGGTAACAAAGTCTCCAGCATCGAAACTCAAATTAACGCCCTTCAAAGCTGTGACCGAGGTTGCTCCATTTTGATATGATTTAAAAACATCAACAAACTGAATAATTGCCATAGTTGAAAGAAGGTATTTATTAATAAAAAATTAGCATGTCGTTGAACCTTATCGCAGATTATGATAAGGATGGGAAGTTTATTTGCAAAGTTTATTTTTAGTTTAATTAATCAGGGTTTGAGGAATGGCTATATCGAAAAAAGTAAACGGATTTATGGAGAATTCTTCCTGGATCAGGAAGATGTTTGAAGAAGGGATTCGCCTAAAAAAAGAATTTGGCGAGGAAAATGTATTTGATCTTTCCCTGGGGAATCCCGTCATTGAACCTCCACAAAAAGTGCAGGATGCGCTGGTGCAGGCAGCAAAAGATACTTCGCCCGGTCTACACCGCTACATGCCTAACGCAGGTTTTCAGGATGTTAGAGAGGCCATTTCCAAAACACT
>Ga0315338_1003156_pt1 | contig 14836 bp, 13 predicted proteins | sample ASW8metaG_FD_204518 | JGI IMG/M metagenome (GOLD analysis project Ga0315338, IMG submission 204518) | Ammonia-oxidizing marine archaeal communities from Monterey Bay, California, United States - ASW #8 | ecosystem: Environmental > Aquatic > Marine > Coastal | place: USA: California | collected... | reverse complement strand
TGGAGGAAGTCGAACTGACCATCCGGAACGCGACCTGGACCGCTGCCCTGACCATCGCGTGGCAGGATCCGACCGCCCACCGCTTCCTGCGCCTCGATTTCGAACCCGACAAACTCAAGAGCGCCCGCCTCCTCCTCGATTTTCCAGGCGACGTGAGCGACCACCTCATCGAAGCCAATTTCGACCCCGGCAGATAGCCTCCAGCCCTGGAACCGGAACCTTGGAACCTGAAAACCACAGTCGCCACGATTGCTGCGCCCATCACGATCACCATCACGAACTGGTGATCGACAATGTTGGCGTCGCCTATGGCCCGGTTCCCGCTCTCCACAGCATCTCCCTCGCCACCTCCTGTGGCAACCGGGTGGCTCTCATCGGGCCAAATGGTGCCGGCAAGTCCACTCTCCTCAAGGCCATTGCAGGACTGGTCCCCAGAAAGACCGGAACCATCCAGTGGCGTGGGACCGCCGTGCAAAAATGGTCCCGTGAATTCGCCTACCTGCCCCAACGCGAGGAGGTCGACTGGAACTTCCCCATCACTGTCCGCGGACTGGTCGAAATGGGACGATTCCCCCACCTCGGTCTCTGGAAGCGATACTCAGACAACGACGGCAAGGCAGTTGACCACGCCCTGCAGACCCTCGCCATCGCGGACCTGCAGGACCGGCAGATCTGCGAACTCTCCGGGGGACAGCAACAACGTGCCTTCCTGGCCCGTGCCCTGGCCCAGGAAGCACACGTCCTCCTGCTCGATGAACCCTTCACCGGTCTCGACCGCAATGCCTCCGAATCGCTGGCGAACCTGCTGGCGGCGCTCTCGGAAGAGGGCCGTCTCATCCTCTCTTCCCACCATGACCTCGACTCCGCTCCTGACCTCTTCAATGAATGCCTCCTCCTCAACCACTCCCAGTTTGGCTTTGGCCCGACCGCGGAAATCCTCACTCCCCAATTGATCGCAGAAGCCTTCACCACCCCTGATCCGGCATCTGACGACTGAAACCCAGCAACTCTCTCCCAGTGCTCGATCCCTTCCACGACCCCTTCTTCCAGCGTGCACTGCTCGCCGGTCTCCTGATCGGTTTTACCAATGGCTTCTTCAGCGGCTTCGTGGTGGTGCGTCGCACCGCCCTCTCGGTGAGTGCACTCTCCCACACCATGCTGCCGGGCATTGCACTCGGCATTCTGATCACAGGCACCCTCACCCAGGTCAATGCCTTCATCGGGGCCCTCACCGCCGCCCTTTTTGTCGGACTCGGCTCTGTGGTTGTCTCGCGAACGTCGCGGGTGGCCCAGGGAACCGCCCTTGCGATCCTCTACACCACTGCCTTCGCGCTGGGTGTAGCCGTACTGAAGTACCTGCACAATTACGGTGATCTCGAGCACTGGCTCTTCGGAGACATCCGCCTCGTGAGCTCCAGCGACCTCTGGCTTGCCTTCGGTATCGGCTCCATCATCCTTCTGGGTTCCAACATCTTCTTCCGCCCCCTCCTTCTCACCCTTTTCGAACCCGATGTAGCCGCAGCCCAGGGCGTCCCTGTCCGGGCCATGAACTATCTCCTCTTCGGCATGCTCATCCTGGCCCTGGTCACCTCGTTGCAAGCTGTCGGCTGCGTCCTCAGCGTCGGCCTCCTCGTCGCTCCGGCCGCTACCCTCTCGCTGCTCACCAATCGCACCTCCCTCCTCTTCTGGGGCGGGGGACTGGTGGGAGCCCTAGGATCCGTCTTTGCCCTCCTTCTCGCCTACTGGACGGACATCCCCGCCGGTCCGGCCATTGTGATCGTGCTTGGCACCCTCTTCCTGCTGGCCTTCCTCCTTTCCCCAAAGTATGGCCTCCTTCCCAGGATCCGCACCTCCTGACCAGTCACCCGGAAAAATCCCGTGACTCCCGACCCTTGATCTCCCACCCATGAATGCCCTTCTCATCTTTCTCGGCGGCGGACTCGGCGCCCTCTCCCGGTGGGGACTCTCGTCCGGCATCGAGAAACTCTCTGCCAGAACCTCCCTTCACCAGTTTCCACTCGGCATCCTGGCCTGCAACCTCCTCGGTTGCTTTCTGATCGGGTGCATCTTCGGGCACTTCGTTCAGAAACACCCCGCCTGGATCTTCCCCCTGCTGGTCACGGGCTTCCTGGGGGGATTCACCACCTTCTCAACCTTCGGTCGCGACACCGTCGCTGCCATCCAGAACGGACTGCCGCTGGTCGCCATCCTCAATATTCTTTTCTCCGTCATCCTGGGAGTATTCGCAGTCTGGGCGGGGCTGAGACTCTTCACCCCAACAGCCGGACTGGCCCAATAGGACTCCCCGGACCTATCTCTCCAGCAGCACTTCGCTCCCCCGCACCACCAGGTCTACCCGCCCTTTCAGGGTCTGGTTCAGGAAGGGCGTGTTCACGCTTTTCGACCTCATGAAGTCCCTTGAGAAGGTCGTCTCTCCAGCCGGATCAAATACGACCAGCTCCGCCGACTTCCCTTCCTCCACAGTGACCGGGTCCAATCCCATCAAGCGCCGCGGTTCGGCAGAGTAGCGTTTCACGATCAGGTCCCATCCAAACTCCCCCGCCGCGATGAAACGGTCATGGAGCGACACCAGGGCCGTCTCCAACCCGGTGATCCCATTGGGCGCCGAGACAAAATCCTGCCCTTTCTCGAATTCACCGTGTGGCGCGTGATCAGTGGCAATGAGATCGAAAACGCCCTCCTTCAACCCCTCCAGAAGGGCCGCATTGTCCTCCAGCGTGCGCAACGGCGGGTTCATCTTGTAGTGCGTATCATACTCCCCGATGTCCTCCTCGTTGAAAATCAGGTGATGAGGGGCCACTTCAGCCGTGACCTTGGCACCCCTTTCCTTCCACCATCGCACCGTCTTCATCCCGATCGCGGAAGAGACGTGCTGGATGTGCACGTGGGCCCCGGTGGCGTGGGCCAACCTGATGTCACGATCCATGCAGATCTCTTCGCTGCAGGCCGGGCTGCCCTTGATTCCCAGCTGGTAGCTCACCTTTCCTTCGTTCAGAGCCCGTGGACCACTCAATTCCGGGACTTCACAGTGGCTTGCGAAGAACATTCCGAAAGACGTGGCATACTCCATTGCATTCTTCAGCACGGCCGGGTTCGCCACCGGGTCACCATCGTCGGTCAGCATCACCACCCCCAGATTACGCATCCCGTCGATACCTGCCAGTCCCTCCCCCGTGCGCCCTTTGGTAATACACCCGGACGTGTAAACCGGGATCCGGCTCACTTGCCGGGCCTTGTCCAGCACGGCGCCTACCACCGCGGCCGAGTCGATGACCGGGCTCGTATTCGGCATCATGACCACTCCGGTCACTCCGCCATTGATGGCGGCCTCCGTGCCGTGTGCAATGTCCTCCTTATGCTCCTGTCCCGGCTCCCGGAAATGCACATGGGCATCGAACATGGCAGGGGCCACGATCTTCCCGTCGGCATCCACCTCCCGCACCCCTTCCGGCGCCTCCAGATTCTGGCCCACCGCCTTGATGACCCCATTCTCCACCAGGACATCCCCCCGCACCGGGGCTCCTTCCTCCCGTGCGATCTCTCCACCCTTGATAAGCAAACTCATGCGCCTCTCCTGGTCTTCATTCGCGGTTCACTTCTTCCGAATCGGTCTGAGGCTTGAGCCAGTACAGCACCGCCATGCGCGCTGCGATACCATTCTCCACCTGTTGATTGATGAGACTACGCTCGTAATCCATCACCTCGTGACAAAGCTCCACTCCCCGGTTCACCGGTCCCGGGTGCATGATGTAGATCCCCTCACCCCTGATGCGTTTGAAGCGCTCCTGCGTCACCCCGTAGACGCGGTGATACTCATGCACACTGGGAAAATACTGGACCTCCTGCCGTTCCATCTGGACCCGCAGGAGATAAACTGCGTCCGGACCCCAGCGCAGGGCCTCGTCGAAGTCAGTGAACCGCGTGATCCCCTCCGGACCCGTCCGCGGAACCAGTGATCCCGGGCCCAGGAATCCAACCTCCACCCCGAGTTTCAGGAAGAGCCTGCTCGTCGATCGCGCCACCCGACTGTGGAGGATGTCACCCGCAATGAGAATCTTGCGGCCGGACAGGTCGGGGAAGGCTTCCTTCAGGGTAAAGGCATCGAGGAGCGCCTGGGTCGGGTGCGCGTGCGCTCCGTCTCCGGCATTGATCACCGAGGCCCTGGTCTGGCGGGCAATGGCCCGTGGCAGGCCCGACATCTTGTGCCGCACCACAATATAGTCCGCCCGCATGGCCTGCAGGGTATCGACTGTATCCTTGACCGTTTCTCCCTTGGCCACCGAGGAATGCGGCACATCGAGATCAATAACATCTGCAGAAAGCCGCTTGGCCGCCACCTCGAAGGAGGAAAGGGTCCGGGTGCTGGGCTCATAGAACAACATGAGCACCGATTTGCCCTTCAGGGCCGGCACTTTCTTCACCGACCGTGTGAAGAGCTCCTTGAACGGTGTGGCCTGGTCCAGCAAAAGGTCGACCTCCTCTCGACTTAACGAGGCGATGTCCAGGAAGTCCTTGCGCGCCATCCGCTAGGGAGTCGTTACCAGTTCCACGGCATCTTCGCCATCAGTTTTTTTCAACCGGACGATTACGTGATCCATCCGTGCGGTTTCGAGCTTCACTCCTGTATAATCAGGCTGAATCGGAATCTCACGGTGACCCCGGTCAATCAGGACGGCCAGCTGGATGCGCGCGGGGCGACCGTAATCGGTGACGGCATCGAGGGCGGCCCGGATGGTGCGCCCCGTAAAGAGCACATCGTCCACCAGCACGATCTCCGCGCCGTCCATCTGAAAGGTGATTTCGCTGCTCTGTAGCTTGGGGTTTTCCGCAAGGTGAGAGAGATCGTCCCGATAAAGGGAGATGTCCAGCATCCCGTAATCGTGCTCGATCTTCGCCTCCTCCAGGGCGGCACAGACCCGCTCGGCCACCTCGTCACCGCGGCTCCGGATCCCCACGATGGCCACCCGGCTGCGCTGCGCGGTGGCACGGATCTGCTCCACCAGGGTGGCTACCGCCTCCCCCATCGCATTTTCATCCAGAACCACCGCCATGATCAGCTTTGCACCTCCCGCGTCCTTACGAATATTCTCAGGCTCCCGCCAGTTTCAAAATGCGATGGGCCGCCATGGCCGCATTGAGGGGAGCCTTCTTGTGCAGTCCCACCGTGGTGGCAGGCACCTCACCCGGCAACTGGGAAATGGAGAGGAGCGCATCAATTCCGTTGAGCGGCCCTCCCGGCACCGGGACCCCGATGACTGGCAGCGACGTCTTCATCACCACTACCCCCGGCAGCGCCGCCGCCAGGCCGGCGATGGCGAGGATGACCGCCTTTTCCCCGCTCTCCTCGAGTTTGCCGAGATACTCGATCAATTCAGACAGGTTGCGATGGGCGGAAAGGACCTCCTCCTCATGATCCAGGTTCTCAGCCTCAAGGTAATCGCGGGCCGGTTGCATGAAGGGCTTATCGTTTTCGCTTCCGTAGATCAGGATGACTTTCATGTGACGTCGGTGGAATGGGTGTTAGATGAGTTTGATCCGTCAAACAAGGCCGGCGGTAGGATTTATCCCGGTGAAGGCCAATGGGATTCCCAGATCATTCGAAGTGGAGCAGTCCAATGTCGCTGCGGCGTTGTGATCCCTCGAAATCCACCTTGGCGGCCTCGTGGTGAGCCTTCTCCACCGCACTCGCGCGGTCCGCTCCCACAGCCACCACCGCCAGAACCCGTCCCCCATTGGTCTCCCAGTCGCCTGCCTCGTTCCGTCGCGTCCCGGCGTGATAGACCCGCGCCCCCTCGACCGGTTCAAGGCCACCGATAATGTCCCCGCTGTGCGAACTAGCAGGATACCCGGCCGAGGCCAAAATCACCCCCACGCTCCAGCCCTCGTCGAAACTCAGCAATTCGGGTCTCAGGGTTCCCTGGGCTCCTTTCAGACAGAAGGTGGCCAGATCACCGGAAACCAGCGGCATGACAGCCTGGCACTCGGGATCCCCGAAGCGGCAGTTGTATTCGATCACCTTGGGCCCATCCGCGGTCAGCATGAGCCCGAGATAGAGGAATCCCACATAGCCCAACTCGTCGTCGGCAAGCCCCTCGATGGTAGGCGTGACTATCTCCTCCTCAATGCGCGCCATGAGATCCGGTTCAAGCAGCTGCCGACTCGCCACCGCGCCCATCCCGCCGGTATTGGCCCCGGTGTCTCCTTCCCCGATCAGCTTGTAGTCGCGCGCCGGGGTGAACACCAGAGACTCCCTCCCGCTCACCGCCGCGAAAATGGACACCTCCGGCCCCTGCAGGTATTCCTCCACCAGCAGGCTCCCCTCCCCAAAGCGTTTCTGCCCGAACACCTCGTCCAGGAAGGCGGCTGCACTCTCCTCATCCGGGCAGACCGCCACCCCCTTCCCCGCAGCTAGTCCATCGAACTTGAGCACGGTCGGATAATTCCCACCGATCACCTCCATCGCCTCTCCCGCATTTTCCACGACCGTCGCCTTCCCCGTGGGAATGGCATGACGTTCCATGAACTGCTTGGCGAACTCCTTGCTCCCCTCCAGCAGGGCTGCCTGCTTCGGAGGCCCCCAGCAGGGAATCCCGTTCTCCGCACAAAGATTGGCCAACCCCTCGTCCTTTAGGAGGTAACTTTCCTCCCCTGCCATGCAGAGGTCGATCTCATTGGACTTCATCCAGTCGATGAGCCCCTGCATGTCCTCCACCTCCACGCTCCGGGCCAGCTCGAAGATGGCATCGCTTCCCGGAAAACAGAAAAGCTCCGTCTCACCCGGCGACTCGCTCAGCGAACGAATGAGAGCGTGCTCCCGTCCGCCTTTCCCGACCACCACGATGCGCATGAAGGAAGTGAAGAAAGATCGGACCCTGGTCGCAAGAGCAACGGATGCCAGTCGCGACCAACAACTGTGAATAACCGGCCTGAAGCCTCATCTCACTGCACCTTTTTCCAGTCCTCTTCACTCAGACAGCAGGGATCCCGGGCGACCCAGTGCCCCGGCTCTATCTCCACCAGACCAAGATCCATCCCGATCGTCTCCTCGTAGCGGGGATGACTGATCCGGTCTCCAAAGGCGCTCCCCTCCGGGGGGTTGATGGGTGAGGGCACGTCGCCTTCCAGCAGGATTCTTTCCCGCCGGGCGGTTGGATCCGCTTCCGGAATAGCCGAGAGGAGAGCCTTGGTGTAGGCGTGGCAGGGACGCTGGTAGATGGCCTCGGCAGTCGCCAGTTCCACAATCTTGCCCAGGTACATTACCGCCACCCGGTCGCTCACGTGCTGCACCACCGCCAGGTCGTGGGCAATGAAGAGATAGGAAATGCCCATCTCCCTCTGCAGCTCGAGCAGCAGGTTGATGATCTGGCTCTGCACCGAAACATCGAGGGCCGACACCGGCTCATCGCACACGATCAACTTCGGGTTCAGGGCGATGGCCCGAGCAATTCCTATCCGTTGCCGTTGTCCTCCGGAGAACTCGAAGGAAAACTTTTCACCGGAATTCGCTGGAAGCCCCACCCGCTCCAGGAGTTCATCCACCCGCCGACGGCGCTCCCCTGCGTCCCCCTCGCGGTGAATCACCAGTGGTTCCTCAATGATCTGCCTCACACTCTGCCTGGGATTCAAGGACTCCACCGGATCCTGGAAAATCATCTGCATCTCCCTCCGGAAGGGACGGAGGACACGCGGAGAAAGGCCCGTAATCTCAGTGCCACCGAATGTCACGGTCCCCTCATCGGGCTTGAGCAGGCGCACCACCGCCTTGGCCAGGGTCGATTTCCCACATCCCGATTCCCCCACCAGTCCCACCGTCTTGCCTTCCCCGATCTCAAGGGAAACCCCATCCACCGCCTTCACCTTCCCGGTCTGGCGTAGCATCAATCCACTGCGCACCGGGAAGTGCACCTTCACGTCCTCAATCAAAAGCAATGATCCTCTTTCTGAAACTTCACTCATACTGCCTTGTGGGCCTCCCCCCCGTAACACTCCGGACACACTTCCACCCAGTGTCCCCGTGAGGCTTCCCGGAACTCCGGTCGCTCATCCCCGAGGCTGCTTTCCCGTTCCATGCGCTGGCAGAAACGGCAGCCACTCGCCATCTCGGAGAGAGCCGCCACCATCCCGGGAATGGTGTTGAGTTCCGTTTTGGGGGGAAGGGAAAGCCGGGGAATGGAGTTGAGCAATCCCCGCGTGTAGGCATGCAGGGGATTGGCAAACAGCTCCACCACCGGGGCGCGCTCCACCACCCGGCCGGCATACATCACCACTACCTCATCACAATTCTCCGCGATCACCCCAAGATCGTGCGTGATCAGGATCGTCGCCATTCCCATTTCGGCCTGCAACCCCTGGATCAGGTCCAGGATCTGGGCTTGCACCGTCACATCCAGCGCGGTGGTGGGTTCATCGGCAATAAGGAGATCAGGCTGACAGGCCAGGGCCATGGCAATCACCACCCGCTGCCGCATGCCTCCCGACAACTGGTGGGGATAGTCCCCGACCCGGATCTCAGGAGAGGGAATCCGCGTCATCCTGAGGGCCTCGATGGCAGCCTCCCAGGCCTCTTTCTTGTCCATCTTCTTGTGCAGCCTGAACACCTCGCTGACCTGGCGTCCAATCCGGTGCACCGGATTGAGAGCTGTCATGGGTTCCTGGAAAATAGTCCCAATCTCCCCGCCCCGCACTTCATGCAACCGCGTCTCGGAGACCTTCTGCAAGTCCTCTCCCTTGAAGATTACCTCTCCCGCCAGCACCTTCCCCGCTGGCCGCGGCAGCAGGCTGATCAACGACATCGCAGTCACGCTCTTCCCGCACCCGGATTCCCCCACGATCCCGAGAGTCTGCCCACGATCCACTGAAAAGGAGACCCCGTCCACCGCCTTCAACAGACCCCGCTCGGTATCGAAGGCACTCTCCAGCCCTCGCACCCGGAGGAGCTCCTGCGACTTCGGGTCGTGCTTCTCGTCGATCTCGCGATCGGCTGCCTTCGCTGGATCCTCCTCCGTCATTACTTTACCCGGTATTGGTCATACACTTCATCCACCTCGGGATAGGCCTCATCCCGGCTCCTGGCCCGCAGGGTCTTCTCCTGCTCCTCCACATCAATCCAGTAGACGTAGCTCTCCTGGGCCTCCCGGGTCATTTTCACATTGAAGTCGTCCGGCCACTGCATCCACCGCCAATGCCCAAGCCGGTAGCTCTCCCTCTTGTAGCCCGGAATCCAGAACGCTGTGTCATGCAGGATCTGCTCCAGTTCCCACGACATCTCCCGAATCTCCTTCTCCGAGGTCGCAAACCGGATTCCCTGCGCCAGCGGATCGGCCTCTGGATTGGCATAAACCGAAATATTGTTGGTCTGCATCCGCGGGGTCGTGGTCCCAGGATCGTAGGCATTGGAGGAGTGAATTCCCTCGAAATACCGTGGAAAGGGCGGCTGGGTCCCCCACCCCCAGAAGGTCAGGTCATGCTTTTTCTCCATTACCTTCTGGTAGCTCGCCGTGCCTTCTATGCCATCGAGCCGATACTCCAGCCCGGCCTTGAGAGCCTCTTCCTTGAGCCGCTGTAACATCTTGCCCACCACCGGGCTGGCCGTGTGGGTGATGGAGAAACTCAGCTTTTCTCCTTTCTCGTTCTGGAGCACTCCATCGTTTCCCTGCTTCGTGAAGCCCGCCTTGGCAAAGGCCTCCCGGGCTTTCTCCGGGGAATAGTTCCGGGCCGTGATCTCCGGGTTGCTGAACTGACCGTAACCCTCGTTGTAGATATTCAATCGGCCCGCGTCTCCCCGCAGGTCGATATCGATCACTTTCTGCCAGTTGGTAGCATGCTGCAGGCCCATCCGCACATTCACATCTCCCAGAAAGGGCCGGGAGTGATTGATATAAAGGCCCCGGGGCACCCGCGGGTAGACGTTGTAGAAGGTCTTCTTCTCAAGATAGCCGTTGAACACCTCCGGGATTTCCATCTGCTCATACCACCTCTTGGGAAGACCCAGGTGAAACATGTCGATCTCTCCCTTCTTGAAGAGCTCAAAGACCTTATCATCGGTTCGAACCACTTTGTATTTAATCCGGTCTACATTAAAGCGGTAGCGATAATACTTCTGGTCTCTCGCCCACCAGTTCCTCACCCGGGAGAGGGTGATGCTCCGCCCCTTCACCACGTCTTCCTTGAGGATCTGGTATGCTCCCGTGGTTGGGCGCACTCTCCAGTTGTAGCGCTCCTCGAAATCTATGCCAAACTCACTATAGAATACCCGGGAATACGGGGTCAGGGAGGCGTAATACTCCGGCTTGGGCTTCTTGTTGGCCAGTCGCACCGAGAGATGCCGATCATCATAGCGGGTGATGTTCTCGAACATCGTCCCATAATAATCCCGGTACCAGGGACCGGTGATATACTCCGAGAGACACACGTGGAAGGTCATGAAAAAGTCGTCCACTGTGACTGGGTTACCATCTGACCATTTCGCCTTCCCGTTGATCCGGAAGTAGACCGTTCTTCCATCTTTCCCCACCGCCCAGCGATCGGCCAAGCCCGGGATCGTTTCCATCGTGTTGGGATGCAGGGAAACCAGGGCCATCTCGACATTATCCCAGTGTTCGGAACGAAAACTGTTATTCGCATTCCTGCCGATGGGGCGAATGGTGGGAGGAAAGGAAAGGCCTGAGAAATAGGTGTTGAAGGTTCCCCCCTTCTTCGCGCGGGAGGATCCCAGCTCAGGCTGGTCGAGCCCCTCCTCCCAGGTGAGATCCTCCGGCAGATCCTCCATGGTGGCGTCATATGTAAAGAATTCCGGGTAACCGAGACGACGGTTGGTATTGGCGAGATCTTCTTCCAGCTTGTCCCGGTCCTCCTCCCCGGGCTCTGCCAGCTGCTTGGTCAACTCCTCCTTCTTCTCCTCAAGCTTCCCCAGGACCTTCTCGTTCTGAATCTCCCTGAATCCAGTTACATCCTTATCATTATCATAGTCTAAAAAATCCTTCCTGCTGTCGCAGCCCGCAAGGGCTACCACAAGCAACAGGAAAACCAGGTGCAACGGATTCATGATCAACGGTAGGTGGTGAATTTCTTAGGATCGAAGGCCTCCCGCACGGCCTCTCCCACAAAGGTCACGAGAAGCAGGACAGTCACCATTCCCCCGAAGACAGAGGCCACGATCCAAGGGTAGTCGAGATTGCTAACTCCGTCCCCCAGAATTCGGCCCCAACTGGGATAGGTATCAGGAAGTCCGAACCCAATGAAGTCGAGAGCTGTCAGGGCCGTGATGACTCCCACCACACTGAAGGGCAGCAGGGTCACCACGATCGAGATCGCGTTGGGCAGAACATGTCGGAAAATCACCCGGATTGGACCGGCTCCCAGGACCCGGGCGGCGGCCACGTAATCCCTCGCCTTCTCCCGGTAGGCTGCGGTCCTCATGTAATACGTGATCCCGATCCAGGAGAAGATACAGAGCACCAGCAGGATCGTCACCAGGGTCACATCCTCCCGCCCGATCCTGTCGGCAATGATGATGACTACGTATAGGAAAGGCACATTGGCCAGGATTTCAATGAACCGCTGCACCACGATATCAAAGCCCCCCCCCAGATAGCCCATCAGGCTTCCCAGGGTGATCCCGATCGCATAGGTCACCAACAGGTAGATGATGGCCGCCTGGAAGACCAATTGCAGGCCCCCGTAAATCTGGGCCAGGACATCCCATCCCCGTGAATCCGTTCCGAGATAGTGCCGGGTCTTGAGACTGGGGGGAAGAGGCGGATAGCGCACCGACTGCCACTCCGTGGTCTCCTCCTTCTCGGCCGCCCGGACCTGATCCTCCCCCATCGCCGGATCGGCGCTACGCACTCCATCCGTCCATCCATAGTGTCCGATCATATCGCCACCGGACCGTCCGTAGTACTCCTCGCGCCCCTGCCGAACCCCCTTGCGGAAACGCACCATGGAGTGCCTTTTGTCCATTTCATCGGCATAATAACGATAGCCTAGGCCCGAATAGGGCTTCTGTTCACTCTCCCGGTAAAACACTCCATCCCGCTCCGTTAACACCTCCTTGAGCGGCTCTGCAGAGTCAAAGGTGGCATCAAAGGGGACCAGGGGGAGCAGGACCCAGTTCTCTCCGCCTTTCTCCTTTGCGAACACCTCCTTGAGATCCCGGTAGTCGACCTCGCTTTGCCCCTCCTGCCCGAAGTCCTCTCCCATATAGCTTCGTTGCACAAAGGCCGGGCTGTAAAGCTTCCCATCATACTTCACCAGGAGAGCCTTCTTTCCGACCAGGGCGTGGTCGAGCAAGGTGAGGAAGAGCAATCCTGCAAGGATCCAGAGGGAGACATAGCCCCGGGTGATCGACTTGAAGCGCTTCAGCTTACGGAGCGTCTGGGGATTCCAGTTCACTTTCCGGGACTTCGTCCGCAGGGAGACCAGCAGGGCAAGCACCCCAATCACCAGTGGGACACTACATAGGGCATGCCCAATAACACCGGCCTGATTCTTTGCCCACCACGAGGCCTCGACAAGCTCCTTCTCCTTGGAATCAAAAGAGAAGAACCAGTCGATGGTAGGCAGGGACAATTCAAAGTGATGAGCGATCACCGCACCCACGCTGATCACAATCAGAAAAATACCTGTAAGACGGATGAGCATCTATCTGAAACGAATCCGTGGGTCCACGAACGCCACGCAGAGGTCGGAAATGACATTTCCGAGGAGCATCAAGGTCGCCGAGATCGTCAGCACCCCCAGCACCACGGGCTCATCCTTATCCAGGATGGCATTAAATTGGAGAAGCCCGAAGCCATCGATATCGAAGATCTTTTCAATGAGGAAGCTCCCACCTACCAACAGGGTGATGTTCTGCCCTACCGTGGTAGCGATGGGAATGATGGAATTCCGGAATGCATGCCTGAATACCGCCGATCCGTAAGATACCCCCTTGGCCGTCGCAGTCCTCACGTAATCCGCCGCCAGATTATCCATCAGGTTATTCTTCATCATGAAGGTCATGAAGGCAAAGCTCCCTACCAGGTAACAGGAGAGAGGCATGACCGCATGGTGAAAGAGATCGAAAATCTTGGCCCCGAGGGGGAGTTCACTGAAATTCTCCGAGACAAATCCAGAGAGCGGGAAAAGATCAAGGCGGGCTCCGAGGAACACGAGGAGAAAAGAACCCAGGACATAGCCAGGAATCGCATATCCGGAAAAGACCGCAATCGAAGAAACATTATCCAGCCAGGTGCGATGCTTGATCGCCTTAACGATGCCGAGGGGAATACAGATCCCATAGATCAGGATCATCGAGATCACTCCGTAGAAGAGCGAAATAGGCATCCGTTTCCTTACCATGCTGATCACCGGGTCTCCATACCTCTCTGAATCCCCGAGACTCCCCTGCAGGAGACCATCACGCTGGGCCCGGTAGAGCACCGCCCGCTCCTGCAGGACATCAATTTCTGCCACCACCTTTCCATCCACAACTTCCTCCCCCTCCTTGACCAGGATCCTCCCCATCACCCCATCTACCGCCGCTTTCAGTTCACTGGAGACAGCGCCGGACCAGATCGTTCCAAGAACATCTCCCTTCTCGACTTCGTCTCCCTCCTCTCGACTCCATGACCGCAATACCACCGACTTCTCCGGCGAGTCATTAACAGTGGTCCCGGAATCCGGAATCCTCACTTTGTGGGCTGCACTTTTACCCCTGAAGTTTTTTTCCCATCGGTGTTTCAACTCCTCGACGGTGACAAGGCGGGCCTTCCATTCATACTTCTCGATTCGCTCATTGATTATCCTGTCATCATCCTCTGCCTCCTCCAGAAGGCGGCCTTTTTTCTCCTCGACCGCCTTTAAGCGAACTTCTTTTTCCTCCTCTGAAAGTGCCTCGTCATCGAGGATATCATTTTTTTCTTTCCTTGTTTTCCGAGTGACTGTTTGCGTGGGGAGTTCGATCCGAATTCCTGAGTCATCCTTGACGAGGTCAACATCGATATTGACCCTGGGCATCGTGATCGTCACCCAGTCCTTCCCTCTCTCGAAACTTTTGGCCGCCCGAACCACATCCCGAGGAACCACTCCCAACCACTCCACGTAGGAGCGCCAGACCCCTTTGTCCCGCTGATACTTCTCCTCGATCTCAAAAAGGGCCTCCGGAGTAATCGCATTCCCCTCCGATTCCCTCATCCCTGAGCTTCCACCCTGCTCACTAGCTGCAGCCCCCATCATTTCCTGCAAGTCCCTCTGCACCGGCCCACCCGGGGCTGCCCTCATCAACATGAAGACCAGAAGCGTAATCCCGAACAGCGTCACAGGCACAAGAAGGAGACGCCGGAGAAAATATACCTTCATGGAAAAGGGCCTCGGAGAGCAGGAACCTTCCCGGTTCTAGCCTCCCGATGGGACGAATCAAGCCTGCGGAAAATTCATCCCGGGAACGGGAACATATTCCCGCAAAAAACGACCAATCCGGCAAAGAGCTTTGCCAAGGCCACGGTATCTGTCGCAACGTATTCCCCGATGCGGGCGCTCGCTCCCTACGTCCTTGTCCTGCTGGGTGCGCTCATGACCCCATGTGGAGCCCAGACCACTGCCGTCAAACCTGGTTGAAAGTAACTGACAATGCGTATCATCAACATCCTTTGCCTCCTGGCAGCTGCCCTTTTTACAGGCGCGTGCAAGCAAGGTGAGACCGCGGTTGATCGTGCTACCCGGGAGGGCATCCTGATCATGGGCAACACCTCTGAGCCAAAGGGCCTGGATCCGCACATTGTCAGCGGGGTCCTTGAGAGCAACATCATCAGAGCCCTTTTCGAGGGACTGGTGG
>Ga0315338_1003154_pt1 | contig 14842 bp, 24 predicted proteins | sample ASW8metaG_FD_204518 | JGI IMG/M metagenome (GOLD analysis project Ga0315338, IMG submission 204518) | Ammonia-oxidizing marine archaeal communities from Monterey Bay, California, United States - ASW #8 | ecosystem: Environmental > Aquatic > Marine > Coastal | place: USA: California | collected... | reverse complement strand
CTATACTCTTCTCTTCTTATTAATATAAGGGAAATTCCTCCCTTTCTCACTAACAATGCTCCTTCCTTTATCTGATGAGGAGCAATAGAACGGCCACTACCATAGTATAGAGGAAAAGAAGTAAGATTCCTGCTTGTTTTAGCTTCAAGCATAATAGGTCTCCCTCTGTATACTGTAAAGAAGTCGGCTGGTTGTTTCTCTGCAACAGCTTGTTTAATGAATCTATTAATGTCATTTGTATCTTGTATCCTGAACCACCATATATGTCTCGATGATTTAAGGCTCCTACGTATCTCATTCTCAAAGTTCTTTCCCGTGTCTCTTTTCTTTTTCTGTTTCATTGTAGCATCACTACGCTTACTTAGTAGAACACAGTCATAATAGACCATGCTCTATATAGTAATACTATAAGGAGATATATAAAGCTTGCGTAATAGAGCTTATAAAAAGTCTAATACGTCTAATACTCCTACTGAACATATAGAACAGTTACCTGCATAGAGGTCTGCTTCTGCTAAAGATATGCGTTTACCACACATCCTACAATATCTATCCATCATCATCTCATTGTCTCAGGGATTTGTGCATATACACATTCTTCTGGGTTCTTATCATCTCTCCAATGTTGAAACATAGGATGTCTCACTGACCCAGACGGATACCAACCATTACCTTTAGCAGTAAAAACTTTACCGATATAGTCATCGCCGTTTTCCGTGTAGTCCTTTCGTTGCTTGTCTGATAACCCACCACAAGTTACGAATACATCACAATCATCTAAGGTTCCTATCACTGCCCCTACCTGTCCTTCATACTTAGTTCCTTCAGAAGCAGGTCTGAAACCTGTGCAAACATAATCTATCTCTACTCTGTTCTTTAGTCTTGCCCACGCACCTTTCTTATTATACGTGGCCATCATATCTTTAAACACTAAACCTTCATATGCTTTCTCTTCTACATACTCTTCCCATAGCTTCTCCCATTCATCTGCTTGAAAGGTTGCCATCATATGTATAAATTCAGATTCCATAGTTTGAGGTAGTATATTATTCACCATTGTAGATGCCATAAGTTTTCTCATATGATAGGGTTGGTCTGTTAAGTTCTCTCCCATATAGTTCAAACAATCAAATACAAAAAACTCACCATCTATATCCATCTTATGACCCCAATGACTACCATGCATAAATTCTCCTAAGAGTATAGTTTCTGTTGGTGCTTTATCTTCGAGTATACCCTCAGCTTTTATCTTTCCTGTCCTTGAGTATATCTTCCACTTACCACCTTTTATTATCATACATCCCCAGATACCATCCATCTTTAATTGAACTAAATCATATCCTTCGGGACCATCTTCTCCTACCTCTTCTCGTGTTAGTTCACGAAACTTAGGTCTATCTACATACTTTAATCTCATTGTTCTAATAATTTCCTTACCATCTTTATACTGTTCTTTAACGATTCATTATCAGTAGTCTCAGCCACTTCATAGTCCATATCACATAATACACGCAAAGCTTCATCTTTAGTCATAAATCTCAGTAATATAGATACTAAGTGTATTGCCTCCGTTCTATTCGTTACCATATTTTCTCGGCCTTAATATCATTTTCTTCTTACTACGCCCCAAGCGTCTATCCATCCATACGATAAATTCTCTTATCATTCTTCTGTCTCCGGTTTCCATATACCCTTTTCTATTATACTATTGAGCCATGCATCTTGATATCTCAAGGGCATTTGGTAATGTATAATCTCAGCTATACCTTGAACTGCCTCTAACAATTCGTCTGTGTATTTATTCATTTTCTTTCTCCGTAATATCATATTATTTCAAATCTATTTAAAGGTTGTGGTAGAGAGAGATATAACCTCAAGACAAAGCTGAGAGATTAACTAACAAAGTAGCTTAGTTAAGTATAGAGTTTCAACAGTGACATATGCTTCTCACGAACTAAAATCGGTCTATGCCTTTCATCCAATCTATACATTGGGATAGGAGTTCTCGCTTGACGTAGAGCGCTTTGTGTAGTATTTCTACCTCACCTTATCGACTTACCTACTTGGTTCAGTTTAAAGGAGGAACCAAAAACCCTCCTTCCTATGCCTCGTGCTCGGTCTAAGTATATATGTATAGAAGTCTTCCAACTACGCCATAATGATTAGGCTAATAGTATTGTGTCATCTATCTCAGGGATATAGCTCCTCACCAGCTGCACGTATAAGTGTTTCTGTCCTAACTCCCCTCTATGATTATATGTTCTCTTAACTACGCAAATGTAGAATGTGCTACAAATATAAATCAGGTAATGACGAATAGATGTTTATATGTTAAAACAACAAAAACTAATATTCGTATGGGCTTTGTTATCACTTACAGTTCTCAGTGACTCTTGGGGCGTATGTTCAGGTCTCTACCACTTTAGGGGGATAGAAGCAACGAGAGGTAAATGAGTCAACAACGAATGTTTAAAAAGGGTTGTCACTTCTATCCTATCCCCGTTTGGTTTAAAACTTTATGAACATCCACATCCATACCATAGCAAAGAATGCTATAAGTATATACCATTCAGCTTCTTGTATGTCTCGTGGATTGCTCCATATTTCTTTTAGTCTTTTATATATTCTCCTGTATGTATCTTTATGCATTGTTGCTTTCCTCTATCATATGCTTCGAGATGTCCTCTGTAAAAATCCCATGCATCTCTATTAGCATATAATTTCTTCTTATCATAAGTAGTGGCATAGTAACTCTTTGACTTACTTGCCTCCCAATCATCTTTCTTTAGGTTTTTCCCAGCGATAAAAAACTCAGGAGTGTTATCAGTTCTCAGCATCCAATGGAGAAATATAAAATATCCTTCCCTCTTACTGTAAGTTCCACTAAACCACGTTTCTCCTGATGTTGTTTTTATTTCTATGGGATATCCACCCAAACGTATGTCGGGTTCAGCATCTATCTTTGGTGCTACGGCATCTTCTATCAGTTCAGCCATAGCATTTTCAAGTAGTCCACTTATATCTTCTGACTTTTGTTTCTTAGTTTTAAAGAGACTCTTCTTATCATAGAAGTCAAACAACTCTTTAGTATCGCTTGTCAATCTCTCTATCACTGCTTTGTTTATGATTTCCTTCATACTTGTATCACTCTCCTGATTATCTTTCCTAAGCGTGGAGCTAACTCCTCCATATCATCTACCATCATATGATTACTAAACATCCTTTCCTGATGATACTTGTTAGCTCCTGCTATACCTATCTGAATTATATTCCAACCTTGTGCCTCTAAGTATGTTACTACCTTCTTCACATGCTTTCTACCCATATCACCACCATATCCATATGCGGCTGGCTGACCATCTGATAGTATAAGCATTAATTTATTAGACATAGGTTGTTCGGATTCTTTCTTTACCTTAGTAGCGGCGGCGTATATAGCTGTGCCATCTCTATTCTCATATCTTGCACGCATAGCCCCCATAGCCATAGGTCTATCCCTCATACTTGGTCCCCAATACTCAGTCATATTAGTAGTGAACGTTTCCGTATGCCATCCAGATTCACCATCAGCCGTATGACCAAACACCCATAGGTTTAACTTTGAGTTATCTGATAAGGCTTCTTTGATAGCAATAGCTGATTTTCGTGCTATATCCATCTTATAAGAACCCATACTACCTGATTCATCAACCAACAGACATACATCTAAAGGCTTATCCTCTTGTATAATATCTAATTTAAATAAGTCTGACCTACCCGTAGGTATACGGTGAAGCATACGCTTGTCTATCTTACCTCGTTTCTGATTACGGATAACATGTCTTTGTGTATTACCATATAAATCTATCTTACGCTTCAGTTGAGTAGTAGTGTTCTTTATCTCTGAGGAACATCTATTGTATATGCGTCGAGCGTGTTCATCTCCTACGGCTTTACGCCAAGTTACTTTCTTTGCTTTTCCTGCTACTAATCCTACATCGCTTATATCATACTCTTCATAGTCACTATCTTCTAATTCCTGAATTTCATTCATTAGTTCATCAGATAGTTTCTCTATATCTTTGGAATAGTCAGTGATTGCATCATACTCACGTAGCTTACCTGCTGGAATTGCCTTTGATACGCTACTCCTACGTCTATCTTTACGCTTTATATCTTCAGTGACCTTCTTCCTAATGGATTCCCAATCTTCATCCGACATATCACTATCATCAAGAGCTTCCTTTAGCTCAGACATTTTATCTTCTATGTCTTTCTTCATCTGTTCTCCACCATCTTTTACCATCTTATCGGCTACTTGACGGAGATACTGAAACAAAGCGTCTACGCATTTGTAGACATTTTCTCTACTATTCAACGCATCTTTCAATGCTCTTGCAAAAAATCCTATATGTTTAGCGTGTTTCTTTCTACGGCTCTCGTTTAAGTGAGCTGGCCAACGGATAAACGCTAACAAACTATTTAATAAATCTATAAATGGATTCTCGTCATTATCTTTTAACTTTTCCTCCATCTTTTTGTTGAAGTAATGTTGCTTGACCTTTTCTATATATGTCACAAAACCTGCGTTAGTCTTATGCAACTGCTTTTCTATATACTCATCTTCTACTGAGTTCATTATACTATGTAGTAGTTGTCTTTCAGTTCCATCTAAGTCATGTTCCATTGAATATTCTCTTTCCCATCTGTCTATACCTTTGGAATGTATAAGGTGTAGCTTCTCATGGATAGCCAACCCAGAAGTTATATCTAAATTATCTTCTGACTCTTTTAACAAACTCCCATCTATGCGTATAAGATTTCTTCTTATATCTGAATAGGATGTCTTGTTACTACTCCAATCTAAGTCATGGGTAACAGTAGGGTCTACGACCTTACATAAAGAATCTAAATGTCTCTTATGCTTAAGTAGACGAGAGGCATTACCTGAGTCGTAGGAGTTATATCCTCCTCCCCAGCTACCCCACATACTTGATACGGAGCCTCTACTACTATTCTGCCACCAGCCACTACCACCACCCCAAGTGTAGCCACTACCTCTGTTCCATATATCCCCTGTTGATGTAACAGTAGGAGCATCAGAGATAGCGACCTTTGCTGTGGTGGCGGATGTAAATTTATCTGCGTAGTCTACTTCTTCATCACAGATAGGACAACAATCATCCATTGTTGCTTCTATCCACTTAGAACAGTTGTAGCAGTAGTCATCATCTACTACTTCAGCCCAATCGTCTACGCTATATTTTGAATCCATATGTCTATTTCACTTAAAGGGTCTACGGCCTCTACCGTTAGTTTATACTCAAAGCACTTTAAAGTTCTTGTGGCTGAGCCTACGCTACATTGATATACAAACTTATCAGTATCGCATACCATTCCTTCTACCATACCATACGCATCTTGTAATGATATTGTCTTAGGGAGATTTTTCTCAAGCATGTCATCCATAATCAACCTACGCTTATATGCTCCGACATGTCTACCTGTTACTATTGTGTGTGGAAACACTATCTTTAGAGCTTTCGCTACCTCGGATGGTGTTGACCCATGTTCCAATAGAACTTTGGCCATATCATGCCAATACATATGTTTCTTTGGTCTACGTCTAACTGCCATATGTCTAATCTCCCATCGACTGAATAGCTTGAATTACTTTCACTCTATCCGTATCATCACCAGCGGTGATTGGGTAGAATGGTAATACTGTATGCTTAAGTGCATCAAGCAAAGTCATACCATCTACCACTAATTCAGCTACCGATAGGCACATACGAGTAGATACTGCTACGTTTAACTCTTCTGCCTTATATAAATCTCTTATCTTTTTGGCAAATTCTGTTATACGTCTTGCATTATTCTCAGATATATGTGGCACACGAACTTCTAATAGTTCCTGTTCCTTTTTCTGAGGTAGGTAATCTAATTCGTATATACCTCCGGTGAACCTATCTTTCCATGCTCTATCCAAGTCATGTGCGGCTCCAAGATACTCTCGACCTATGTTAGCCGTAGCAAAGAAAAAGACATTCTTGTCTAAGTTTACTACGTCTGCGTCATCACTTTCGTCTAACGCTAAGTATCTTTGTCCGTCTAACACAGGCATAAGGATATTTCCTAAGTCGCCTGTCCTATCTCTCGTAACTTCGTCAAGCATAATAAATGCTCCACTGTTATCTTGTAGGGCTGATACGAAACGAGATGCCTTAAACCACGTTCCATCTTCTTTGTTATACTTAGTGTCTCCAAGCAACTTAGCCGCTGGATTCATAGTATCTCCAAAGTTGAACTGATGGAAGGGTTTATTACTAATCTCTGCAAGTATCTTACCCAAGCTACTCTTACCACAACCGGATGGTCCTGTTACCAAGATATACTTATTTCTAAATATGTTTCTAAGCATGGTATAGAACGTCATACTATCCGCAAACTTGAACTCCTCAGGGATATCCACGCTTGCTTTCAGTTTACCGATAACACTATCATCAATGATAGGCATCTCGATTTTCTCCTCAATAGGAGGCTCTTCTTCAGGCATAAGGTCTTCAAGACCCCTATGCATATCTTCCATTAGTTCCTCACTATCTCTCTCTATATCCTTCTCAGGATATTCAGACTCAGGGCTACCCCCTACGTCATCTCTATACGTTTCGTCGTCACTCATAAATGTAATTTTCTCACTTCTACTGCTCTTAAGGTCTTCTATCTCTCTTTTAATCTTAGCCATGTCACTCTTGTATAATTCTACTGCTTCATCATCTTCTCTTTCTATCGCATCCATCATACCTTTCTCATATGTCATAATCTTATTTGCTAATATTCTTATTTTCTCAGTCATCAGTGCCAAGCTTATATCTTTAGGCAATTCCTTTACCTCACTTGACATGTCCTACTCCATCTAATTGCATAGCTAAATCTTCTATCCTTCTTAGTATATCTTTTAATTCTCCTTCACCTAAGTATATCTTCCAATCTCTATTCTCTCTCATATACTCTACTATGTCTCTCATTCTTTTTGCATATAGTTTCTCCCTTACTAATAGGAGACTTGGACTTATATCACTCATATTTTCTCACTACCTCTTTCCCTTGCTCATATCCTTTGGTTAATATATTCTCATCAACCTCTACCTTGACATTGTTTTCACCCTTTATAAAGGTTTGGGAGACCGCTATATCCATGAGCATTAGATATAGCAGTTGCTCCCATATGCCTTCGTCGTTAATCATTATTGTTTTGTTTCCCATTCGTATATTGCTTCGTTTAGTTCATCGTAAGCATACTCAGGCAAGTCTACCTCTATCTCTTCTCCATCCATATTATAGAATATAGTTTTGGTAGACGACACTATTTGTTTATATGTCATGTTTATCTTCTCCTTCTTATTAGTTTTCTATCAGTTCTACTAATATCATAACCATAGGTTCCTTGTCCTGTTATACCTCTATTCATTCCCTTTACTTCATATTTCTTAAAGGTATTAACTATCTTATTATAGTCGCTGGGTTCCATCATATTCATACTCTCAAGCATACGAGTAAACTTCCCCTGTATATTATACATATAATCTTCTGTATTAGGATATACTCTCATTACTATACCTCGTATGTTCTTATATAATGGGTCTGTCTCATCTCTTACGTGAAGCATAGGTTTGAGGTAGTCTCCTTTTAGTAGGTTTCTTATATCCTCTATCGTTGTAACCTTTTTACCTTCTACTTTCATAGGTCTACTCCACTTATACACTGTTGTCTTACTCCTTCTCTCATTTCATTATACTCTTCTGGTGTCATTGGCCTATCATTAATTAACTGATGTGGCTTTGGTTCAGCAGAAAAGTATAGCTGAGTAATTGCGTTTCTACGTTTCCTAAAGGAAGTGTCTACGGTATTTATTCTTCTATTACCTATGTTTGCCATAAGACGTATTATATCTTCGGCACTCAAGCTCTCTATCATTGACTCTATATCACTCATTTATTGACTCCGGCTCCCAATTTTCTGGGTAATTTAACATGGTTTGAAAGTATTTAAAGGTTTCGGCGGTTTTGGGGGTGTAAAGATATAAACTCGTGCTCAGTTGTTTCTATGTCCAATCCCGCTTCAATCGGATGAAATCGGGGGTAGCTTTAAATATAACCCCCAACCCTATATTATACTATATTAAGAATATTGCTCTATTATGCAATATATATCTATGCTTAATTAAGAGAATAAATAGCATAGTAGAGCCTATTTGATTAATAGAGCCTATAATATTAGTCTATGTATGTTTTATTATAGCTTTTTTGTTCTTACACATATAAAGAAAAAAAAGTATATGGCTCCATTTAGCAAGCCCTATTACTCACGAAAGGGGTGCGACGTAGAGCTTATTTTCTCATAGACAGTTAACGTTAGAGGTATAACTCGATTGAGCTCTATTTCTCACCAACGGATGGAGACCAAAAACTTTATAGAGCTTGATTTTGATATAGTATTTATACCTTTCGGTTTATACCCCCCAGCGCGGTACTACCACCCCGGACGAACGGATAGAATTAACGAAAAAAGGTGAGCGGGTTCTATATCGGACTATATATACGTCCCCGTGCTTTATATACTAATATGACCCAAAGCTTTATATACTTTGAAACCATGTGTAATATACCAGAAATGCACAAGCATAAGGTAAATGAAAGGAGGTAAAAATGCCATCAACGTCAACAACGCAAAAGTCAACAGCTATGGATTATCTATCAGCTCCCAGAAGTGAGGGTTTGGTAAAAAGTCTTATGGCCTTAATTGGTTTCGTTGCACCTGATAAGGGTCGTCTACCCGCAGGAGCAAAGTATGACACAATTATTGCTTTAGTGGATGTCTTAGGAGCAGAATCTGATTTTGCTTCAATGGTTGCTACTCGAGTTTTAGAGCTTCAAGCTCAAAGACGAACGTCAGCACCTAAAGTGTCAGCTACGCCTGAAAGTGTAATCAACGCAGTTAAAGCGGGAAAAATTTCTTTAGAGGAATTAAAAGCCCAAATTAAATTGCTTGAGTCATAAAGCGGTTGCTTAGGATTGTTCAAAGGGGAGAGAGAGCCTTAAAAAGAGTCTCCCCATTTTACGCTTATATGCATATATAGGACGTGACATCTCACCCGCCAATCAAATAAAAGTTACGTGGTCCTACTCTTCGAAATTGTAAGAGCTATCACTCAACACTATAACTCCCTTGTTAAGCGTATTTATTTAAAGACGACTGTCGCCTTTTCTCAAAGTTATAAAGATGTTCGAAATATTGTATCTCATTCCCTCAACAGTAAAGAAATCACAACTTCTAAATTTGTCTTCTGGCTTGCGTGTTATGGTCTTCCTCACCTGAAGGGTTAACCTTTTGTTTGGAAGCACGTCCGACCTTATGGTTAAGGGGTAGCTCCCTTTAATAGTGGTGACTGAATAAAGAGACCCAATCTCTTAAGGTATTGTTATTCCCGACCAAGAGCCAACTGGCGGAGGAAGGAATAATAAGTATTGACTGATTAAAAACTACTCTTGTAGTTGGGCAGTTAATTGGAGGTAAACACGAGACCTCCCCACAACTTATAATGAAAACTGGTCTAAATAGGAGGGCGTTAAAGTGGGACGCCCAACCCCTTATATAGGGGCGCCCTCCGAATTGTAGACCTAAATTTTCCGCACTGGGCCGAAGCCCGGCAGAGGATTAACCTCTACCTTTCATTATCTTGTGAATGATTTCTAATCTTTGACTTCCAGAAACCTGAACCACAGGTGCGAACCTTGGGTTGGTTGGATTGTCATAACCTGTTTCACATGCCAACATCAATTCAATCTTGGCTAATTTTTCTTCAGCATTAGTCATCATTGTTTTACTCCATTGGCTTTAATCTCAGAGACATAGACATCCCCGTATTCAAATTCTCCGTAAGTGAAATTACTTTTCACAGCACAGAACCATCTGGCGTAGGCATTCTTTGCCTCATTCTCAGGGTTTTGGTATTTCTTCAAAACTCTCCATTCAAAGCCTCCGGGCCCTGTATAAACCTCGTAAGGTTCATCTAACTTTCTCGTCTTTCCGCATTCGTTTTTGCTCATGTTTAAGCTCTAACTATACAAGGTTAGGGTCCTATTTAAACCTTTGCACCCTGATACCACACTGGCACCCCGCTGGCCTAAGAGCTGTAGTATCGCGTCACCTACTACAGAGCTTAGACCTTGAAAGCTTATGCGTCTTCGTATTTTTTGAGCAACCGCTCGAGAACGACGTTGTTTATATATACGTCTCCGAGCTTATGCCACATATCTAATTTACTCATTTTTCCTCCTTATATTCTGGATTGTCAATAGTTATACTATCTACTATCCATTCTACAAATTTCATATATCTACTCATTTATACCTCATATTCGGATACTTGACAATACCAACAACTATGTTTATCTTCGCAGACATGGGACATAGTTTCTTTAAGCGTATGAAGTTTGTCAGTCATACCACAAGTGCAATTATCATAAATCCAATCGCAACCATCCGCATGCTCGAACTCTTCAGCGGTAGCGCCAGAAATTTCATAAGAAAAATCATCGTCGCCACCTTCATAATTATATTCAGTCATACATGGACCTCAATTTTTTCATAGGCTTAGCAGTCTTTTGGTCGAGACCATTATCTCGGGCCCAAATAGCTTCACCCATAGGCGTTATAGCAGAAAATCGGGATTGTCTTTTTCTTCCGGCTCTTTTCCTTGTTCTGAAAGGATTTCTTTTTAAGTTGTCAAAACTCATATTAAACCCCCATCTCATGATAACAATCTCGGCAGACCTTGTAACCTCGGCTTCTGTCTACTGCTATTGCGTCCTCGCATGCTTCGCACATGTCTATATCGTCGGCTTCGTCGAAGCCCAGCTTTATTAATTCGTTTTCGTTTAACATTTTTTCTCTCTCCTTTATTTTTACTCTAACGAGAGAGTATTTAAAGGTTTGCATGGTTTTAGTATATAAGTGTCGAGGGGGTATATATACTGCGTTTTAGGTCCCGCTCATGTTTTTTTGAAAAACCGCACTGGTACCACGGCGATTTTGGTGGGCCGGGAGTCGGCCCCTGAAGCCCACCTTTTAAGTTTAATCGTTTAAAGCGACTTCGTAAAACTTTGACCTACTGAAGCGTGGATTTTCTGAACTGCAAAAGTTCGCTATATCCCTTATTAATAAAGGGTCTGCTTCGTTTAGGTGCAAAATTTCTGCTAACTCTTTAAAATGTTTGCGTGTTAACATTATTTTACCTCCTTAAATATTTTATCTAAATCTTTAATTCTATCAAATACTTCTTTTTTCCATTGAACTAATTGGTGGCCTTTCATTTTATTACCTCTGAAATCGTTTTCATCAGCCCAAAAGCTAACCATGCCCTTAATAGTTCCAAGTGCCCAAGAGTCATAACTATAAGCTGTTCGGCTCATGGGTTCTTTTTCGTGGGCTTCTTTTGCCTTTTGTAGGGTTTGCTTGAGATGTTCCATAATTAGAAACTCCAGAAGCTGACAGAATCACCTTCGTCTTTAGCATCAAAGCATTTATCACATCTGCAATATTTTTTACATTTCATGCTTTAACCTCTATCTTATATGTAGGGGAGTCTATACCTCTATCAGCATTAATATAATATCCGTTCTTTTGAACTGATGGATATTTTATAAACTTTGCGTCAACTGAAGCGATTAAGTCATTAACTAAATCGTCATCGATTCCGCCGTTTTTAGTGCCGTAACCGTGCAAGTTATCAAAAACTGCTGTCCAGCAATAAAGGGAGTTTGTCCCTTCCATTTGTGCGCCCATAAGTGACGCATAGAAGTTATGAATATTCATAACTAATCCATCCCAAAGGATGAAACCGACTTTATTAAATTCGTATTTATACATTTTTATTTACCTCTATAGTTACTGTAGCGAGAGAGTATTTAAAGCTTTCTCTCATATTTGTATATAAAGCTCGAGGGAGTATATATAGTGCGTTTTGGGTTCCGCTCGCACTTTTTGAAAAAAAGCTGAGCACGAATGACGTCCTAAAAATTTTTTAAAATTCCGCTGTGGAATCACTGCGATACCACCGAGGAAGTCAGACCAGCTAAGCTGGCCATCATTCGACCCTGTCAATTTAATGACTTTCGGGTGGACGGGATTCGCCCGCCTCTTGCCTCCGTTTGCAACCGTTGACACCCTTGATTTATTCTTTTAAAACTTTACACTTTCCATCTTCTGGACTTGCGCAAATAGGACAAAAATATTTATTACTAAATATAAAGTCTTTAGCGTCCCAAGATTCGGGTTTATCCATTGACATATTCTAACCTCGACATTTTATTTTCAAGTGTTTTATATACTTTTTCATGCCTGTCACCAAAGGCCAATTCCATGCCTAAGGATAGGATGAAGTCATTCCATTTTAATACTTTTTTATTATTCATTAGTGTTACCTCTCTAATACTACTCTAACGAGAGAGTATATAAGGGTATGGGTCATTTTAGTATATAAGGCAGGAGGAGGTATATATACCCTGATATAGGGCCCGCTACCCTATTACAGTATATTTTTATGGGGGGGAGGGGGTAGGGAGGGGTCGAGGGGTATCGCTGTGGGGGGTAGGGTACAGGGTGGGCTATCACCCTGAGGGTTGCACATGCCCGGGATACGGCCCCTGTAGACATGTGCTTATATAGTTGGGGGTGTAGGTCGTGAGAACCCACTCGCACTAACCACGGGCTTACAACCGCGTATGCTATAGACATCTAATTTTGTGCTTCGCCATTCTTGTCAAGCGCCCCCATTATTTTAATTCGGGTATTAACCGAACCCAATAATAGGCTAACCCTATTTCCCTATAGAATTACTTACTCCATCGGCTGTGACGAGTGGATGTTGGGATACGTCCAATCTTAAGCCATAGCTTCTGAACCTTTGTTAGTTTCATTTCTTTTACCTCTATAGTTACTGTAGCGACAAAGTATATAAGGCTATGGGTCAAATTCATATATAAACTTCCTCTATCCTTATATAGTGTATTATAGCTTCCGCTCGCACTTTTTCATACAAAATCAGACCACCCCCCGTCTAAAATAATGAAGGCAGGGGGGAACATGTGTGGGACTACCCCTCTAAACAAATCGGGTAAATTTTGAAAGTGCTTTATAGATATACTATATAGAGTAAGCATTGAAGAACTATCTATATCTCTATATGCAGTGTTAACAGAAAGTTTTATATACTGGTAATGCCTAACAGTTTTAGTGAAAAAATTATGTCGAAAAAAACACGCAATAACATTAAGTGGACATGTAATGAAATACGTGATTTACTCATAAGCAAGAATGAAGCTTATGGTGATTCAGCGTTAAGTCCAGATAATATTTTTAGTAAGCTCGATAACGCACAGGCTATCTGTGCACGTATCGATGACAAGCTCAGTCGTATCAAGAACAACGGGCTCGATGACGCAACTGAAGACACGCTTGATGATTTAATAGGATATCTTGTCCTGCTCAAAATCGCACGGGAAACTAATACCGAAAAGGTGACTCAATTTACCACGTGTAATTGTGAACATGGGTGGCATAACTGTACGTGCGATACAGGGTATGTGCCTCCATGGAGCTTAGAGATACCTAAGACAGACGTACGAGTATTCACAGATGATGACGTGACTAATAGAGCTGATTGGGTATGTAGAGACTGTGGTAAAGATACCTCTATGGTAGATTATGATTATCTTGCAGCCCGAGATTTACATCTCGAGTGTGCATTGAAAGCAGAAATGAAAGACAACAAGAACATGAAAAGAAAGGAAAGCCGCGAGACTATTGTGGTATATGATGAATGAGTAAACAGATTTTAATTACTGGGGTTGCAGGACTCTTGGGTTCTCGATTAGCTAAGTGGATAATAGACAACACAGAACATCAGGTAATAGGTGTTGACGACTTAAGTGGAGGATACGTGGACAACCTCCCAGCCGCAGTAAAGATGTACATGTTTGATTTAAAAGAGCTAAAGCATGTTAATGACCTTTTCAAAGAGAACTCTATAGACATAGTTTTCCACATGGCGGCTTACGCCGCCGAAGGTTTAAGTCCTTTTATGCGTAAACATAACTACGAGAATAACCTTATAGCTTCTACTAATCTGATAACTAATAGTATCCAGCATGGTGTAGAGCGCTTTGTATTCACCAGTTCCATGGCAGTCTATGGAGATAAATATGTTCCCCCGTTTGATGAGAGTATGTTACCTTCTCCTATTGACCCCTATGGTATTGCTAAGTACGCAGTTGAGCAAGACTTAGAAGTAGCAGCCCGCCAGCATGGCCTAAATTATACTGTGGTTCGTCCACATAATTTTTATGGACGTAACCAAAATATATGGGACAGATATAGAAACGTGTTAGGAATCTGGATGTATCAGATAATGAATGGTATGCGCCCTACTATATTTGGTGATGGAGAACAGAAGAGAGCATTCAGTTATGTTGATGATGCGTTGGAACCTCTATGGAAAGCATCTCAATCAGATGCCTGTATAGGAGAAATTATTAACCTTGGTGGTATTAAAGAATATACTATTAACGAAGCATGCTCTACTTTACTTAAGGTAACTGGAACAGACCTAAAACCTCAATATCTAGAACCTCGACATGAAACTAAATATGCGTGGTCTACATGGGGTAAGTCTGAGGCCCTCTTAGGATTCAAACATACTATAGACTTAGAACAAGGACTAACAGACATGTGGGAGTGGGCACAGAACGCCCCTCAACACGAAAGAAAAGAATGGACAAACTTTGAACTCGATACAGAGATAT
>Ga0315338_1003153_pt1 | contig 14844 bp, 11 predicted proteins | sample ASW8metaG_FD_204518 | JGI IMG/M metagenome (GOLD analysis project Ga0315338, IMG submission 204518) | Ammonia-oxidizing marine archaeal communities from Monterey Bay, California, United States - ASW #8 | ecosystem: Environmental > Aquatic > Marine > Coastal | place: USA: California | collected... | reverse complement strand
TTTTCCATGCCCGATATTGTGCCGACATTGCCCTCGGGGCGCAACGGGCTGCGGCAGGTTCTGGTCGTAATCCGCGCCGACGTGTACCCTTCGTCCATGGCTTTGCCCCCGAACATCGACCCCGACGCGCCCAGCTCCGGTGAGGGGATTTTTGGCCTTCCCCCTGATCTGGAGACCGCCGGCGTCGTGCTCCTCCCCGTCCCCTGGGCCGCAACGGTTTCCTATGGCGAGGGGACTGCGGCCGGGCCCGCCGCGATCTGGCAGGCCAGCCAACAGATCGACCTCTTCGATCACGAGACAGGCCGTCCCTACGAATCCGGAATCACCATGGCGGAGGCCCCGGCGGGGATCGAATCCTGGAACGCAAAGGCCCGAATCGCAGTCGAGCGGATGCTCGCCGAAACGAACGGCCAGGGGGACGCTGAGCACCCCAGCGCCCGGCTCGCCTCCGAGCTGTTCGAGCCGGTTCAATCCTGGGTTCGTTCCGAAACGGAACGATACCGGGCGCTAGGAGCACTGGTGGGAGTCGTGGGCGGCGAGCACTCCGTCCCCTTCGGCGCAATCGCGGCGATAGCCGAGGCCGAGGGCGAACTCGGAATCCTCCAGGTCGACGCCCATGCTGATCTGCGTCCCAGCTATATGGGACTGCGCTGGTCGCATGCCTCGATCTTCGACAACGTTCTGCGAGAGATTCCCAACGTGACGAGGCTAGTCCAGGTCGGTTTGCGAGACCTGGGCGTCGGTGAAGCAAAGAGAATCGACACGGACGCTCGTATTTTTGCGCATCACGACGCGGACCTGTCGACCCGCCTCTTTCAGGGAGAGACCTGGGACGCACTCGGCCGGGAAATCGTCGCCCAGCTCCCTCCGAAGGTCTATGTGAGTCTCGACATCGATGGGCTCGAGCCGGCGTTCTGCCCTCACACCGGAACACCGGTTCCCGGTGGGCTTTCATTCGGCCAGGTCACCCACCTGCTCCGCCTCATCGCTCTCTCAAAGCGGACCATCGTCGGTTTCGATCTTTGTGAGGTCGCCCCAGACCCGAGCGGCACTTCAGAGTGGGACGCCAACGTCGGCGCCCGCCTCCTCTACAAACTGATTGGATTTGCTCTTCGCTCACGTTCGACGGGTTGAAGAAGGACCTCCTCTGTCTTATCGAGCGTCGCCCGGATCAGATCGCTCAGATCACCGCAGGCCTCTTCGGCACGAAGCACGGCATCGGCTCGAGCATGGGTCTCGGGGTTCTTCGGCATAAGAAACGAGCAGCAGTCTTCGTAGGGCTGAGTCGAAACGTCATAAGTCCCGAGACGACGGGCCTGACTGATGATCTCCTGTTTGCTCATGGCCACGAGCGGACGCAGAATGAGGAGGTCCGTAGCCGGATCGATGATCGAGAGATTCTCGACCGTCTGGCTGGCAACCTGTCCCACGCTGTCCCCTGTCACCAGAGCCTGGGCTCGAACCCGGTGAGCGACGTAGGTGGCCAGCCGGAGCATATAGCGTCGATAGAGGACCACTCGGAGCGACGAGGGCGCCCGCGCCACGATCTCGCGTTGGATGTCGGCAAACGGCACGAGGAAGAGCGGCGCGGGAGGCTGATACCCGTTCAGGATCCTGGCCAGTTCTCGAGCCAGGTCGACCGATGCCCGCGAGGTGTAGGGCACGCTGTGAAAGTGGACGAAGCTGACCCGGCACCCCCGATTCATCATCCTATGGGAAGAGACCGGACTGTCGATCCCCGAGCTGAGCAGCGAGAGGACCCGAGCCGAGCAGCCGACTGGAAGTCCACACTCCCCCGGATAACGCGTCACGTAGACGACGAAACCCTGATGCAGGATTTCCACGAAGACGGTGAGATCTGGCTCCTTCAATTGGACGGAGAGACCGGTCGCTTCGCCGACGATGCTCCCGAGCAGCCGGTTGACCTCGACCGAACTCATTCGAAACGACTTATCTCCGCGCTGGGTGTCGATCCGAAAGGTCTTCGCGGCGGGATGAGCCGCGGCCCATTCGACGGCCAATCCACGGACCAGCGGTTCGAGGAGGTGGAGGTGCCGCTCTGTAACTCGCTCTGCGATGGCGAAATGGGCGATTCCCTGGACCGGTTTGATCCGGCGGATGATCTCGTCCCGGAGAGCATCGGTCATGGGCTCCGTGACATCGCAGATCAAGCGGCCGTTCGCGTTCTTCCAGGCTCTTCGCTCGATCCCCTCGAGTGCCTGAGCCAGATTGCGTTTGAGTACTCCGGCGAAGACCGGTCGGTTTTTCTTTTTCGTGCCGAGTTCACTGTAGTGAACGACGATCGCACCTGCTGAGTGTTGCATCCCCCCAGGGTAGGCGAATCTGTCGTCCTGTTGCAGCGATACCTTGGGACGGACTCCCGGAAGGGGCCCTTCATCCGGTGTTCCACGTATTGAGCGCGTTTCGTTGGCCACCTCAACGGACTGTGGTACTCTGGCGGATCTGGCTCTAGGACAAGGAGTAATCATGGACGAGATTCGCAAGCTGATCGAAGACGCCACCGCCAAGGCCCGCATCGAGACAAACGACGAACCGGAGCCCAGCTTTACGGGGACGACGGACTTCCCCGTCACCTGTCAGGTCGGAAAGGGTCTGGAAGGTGCGATCGCATCAGAGACCTCCGTCGGCTATGTCAACGGTGCCAAGGGTTGGCTGGTCTATCGGGGATACGACTGTTTCGACCTCGCGGGGCACTCGACGTTCGAGGAGACCTGCTATCTCCTCCTCAACGGCCGGCTCCCCAACTCCCGGGAGTATGATTCATTCCGCCAGATTCTCTCCGAGAATCGGTCCGTCCCGACCGTCGTTCTCGACACGCTGGCTCAACTACCCATCGCTGAGATGCATCCTATGTCGGCCCTCCGGACCGCCGTCTCGCTGCTCGGTAATCTCGATCCGAGAGAAGACGATACCAGTGTCGAAAACGAGACACGCATCGCGATCGAACTCATCGCTCAATTCCCTACCCTGATCGGCGCAATCGCCAGACTTCGGAACGGCGAGAAACCGGTCGCGCCGAAACCCGAGCACAGCCTGGCCGAAGGGCTCCTCTACGCCATGAATGGCACCGAGCCAAGCGCCCATCTCGCTCACATCATGGACATCGCTCTCATCCTTCACGCCGATCACGGGTTGAACGCGTCAACCTTTACCTCCCTCGTCGTCAACTCCTCGCTCTCCGACTTCTATGGGACGACAACGGCGGCCCTGGCCAGCCTCAAGGGCCCACTTCATGGCGGTGCCAACGAAGCGGTGCTCTACGACCTCGAAGAGATCGGATCGCCCGACAACGTCGCGGAGTGGTTCCGGAACGCTCGCACTTCCAAACGCAAAATCATGGGATTCGGCCATCGGGTCTACAAGGCCTACGATCCGCGCGCACGACTCCTCGGCCCCATGTCGGAGTATCTCTCGAAGGACGACCCTACGACGGCCAACCTCTATCGCATTGCCTACGAGCTCGAGAAGACGGTGGTGGCAGAACTGGGCAAGGACAAGAAGATCTTCCCCAATGTCGACTTCTATTCCGGAATCGTCTATCGGGCGATGGGAATCGAAACTTCGATGTTTACTCCGATCTTCGCCGCCTCTCGCATCGCGGGCTGGGCTGCCCGGACCCTGGAGTATCTGGCTGACAATCGAATCTTCCGTCCCCGAGCGGTCTACGACGGACCTATTTCCGAGAACTACAGGCCGATCGAGGAGCGCTAGGTCAGGCGAGTTCGCCGAACCGTCTTCGGATGCGCCTGGCTTTAAGATGAAGGGCTCGCCACGACCTTGGTGAGCCCTTTTACATCAGCACCAAAAACGCCGAATTTGGACTTTGTTCGATTCCACAACGAACTTTTCCAACCTCCCCGGAACCGTCTCATCCCCCCATCGACTCCCGGCTTTTTCACCCTCTCGACTTGTTTTTTTCTCCCAGCGCACTATTATTTTGGGGCTCGCGGTCTGATCTTGCGAATCGGACCGAAACTGAAAGGCTCTACAGTTTCAAGGAAGAAGGGTAGAACGAAATGAAACGTCTTCTATTGGCAGCTGCCGCCATCGTATTTTTTGCCGGCACCAGCGCGGCCAACACGGTCGACACCTCGGCCGGTTCCCGGAGTTTGGTCTTTAGCTTCAGCGGTCTCTCCAGCCTTGGTGTCTCAGGGTACAACCCAGGTACTTCGCCCGCGGTTGCGGGCGGCAAGATCAGCGTCGCCGGAGTCGGAGTTCGTCACTTCATGGGTGACGGTACCGCACTTCGCGCCGGAGCGACCTTGGGCTTCGGAAGCGACACGCAGGATGCCACGACTTCCGACCAGACAGACGACAAAGAGAGCGGCTTCGCTTTCGGAATCAATGGCGCCCTGGAGAAGTACCTGACCCCACCGGCCACTCGCGTGGCCACCTACGTCGGAGTCGGGGCAGGGATCGGGTTCAGCAGTGTCAGTGATGAGCCGAGTCGACCGAACGATTCGACCCAGAAGACGACGACGAGTGGATTCGGTCTCGGAGCCGCTGGCCTGGCCGGATTCCGGGCCGGAATCTTCGAGGGTGTCGACCTGGGCGGCGAATACTCCCTGGGACTGAACCTCGAATCCCGGAGCACGGAATTCGAGAGTTCCGGAAACCCAACGATCAAGAACGACGGCAGCCAGTTCAGCTTCGGGACCTCGGTCGCGTCGCTCTACCTGTCAGTCATCTGGGGCTAGGTCTCCAGGTGGCCCGGGCCGCCGCTTCTGCCTTCCCAAACACGAAAAGGCTCCCCAACGTCGAGTTGGGGAGCCTTTTTCAATCCGTTCGGGGACAAGAAGTTCCCGCCGAAGCCTACTTCTCTTCTTTGAAAAGGACGTGCTTGCGGATGACGGGATCGTACTTGCGCATCTGCATGCGATCCGGGTGGTTCCGCTTGTTCTTCTCAGAATGGTAGGTGTACGGGCTCTCAGTACTCTTCAGCTTGATGCGAATACGATCGCCCTTGCTCTTGCTCGCCATATCTCGAATCTCCTCCGTTTACAATCGAACGAGCAGTATCCCCTAAACGAACCCCACCTCGCAAGCCGGAAGTCTCTCCTAGAGAGTGAATCGGAACTTGTCGACGAGGGCCCCGGGAACCCGCACGCTCTGGGTCGAACGGCCTCCATACGACTCTGAATCAACGATAAACTCGCGCTCCCGAGTCAGATCGACAAGGTTCTCTCCCAGAACACGGTAGGCCGACTCGTCGAATCTCATTACGTTGAGGGGAGCGATGATCTTGCCGTCTTCGACCCAGAGGGTGGCAAAACGGGTCATTCCCGTCATCCGACAAGCGCTGGGATCGGAGTAGTTCATGTACCAGAGGTTACTGACGTAGACCCCCGTTCCCAGCTCCTCGAGCACCTTCCCGAGAGGAAGCTCTCCCCCGGCCATATCGAGCGAAGAGGGAGACTCCCAGTCGTCCGCACCGTTCGAAGGAACACCGTACTCCTTGGCCGACCGGACCGACACGAGGGCGTCGGCAATCTTCCCACCATCGATCAGACGAACCTCATCGGGCTTCTGAAAACCGTTGAAGTCGAAGTTACGCCCCACCCCTTCGCCAGTGTTCTCGCGGAGGAGAATGCGTGGGTCGAGCGTGGCGCCATCCTCGATCATCCGAATGAGTGAGGACTGTTTCGTCTGACGCGCCTTCATCCCGAAGCCGGCCCATCCGATCGTACCAAGAAATTCGGAGAGGGCTGCGGGGGTCAGGTAGACGCGATATTCACCTGGGTCGATCGTCCGTGAGGGCCGCTTCAGGATGGCGAGACGTTCCCGCGACTCGGCTATCCGCCGGGCGAATTCGCCCGCTTCCCACTCAAACCCTGCGTAGCCCGACTTCACCGCCTTATCGGCTTCGTGATAGAGAGACCAGTCGACGTTAAAGCTATGGCTGGAAAACCAATTGCGCTGCCCCAGGGAGTTAGCGAATCCGGCGTGAATGGCCCCACTTGCAATGAGCCCAACGGCGTCCATGCCTTCTGCTCCGCTCTGCAATTCGTCGAGCATGTTCGCCGAAGAGGGCAGGCGATCTTCGCCTACCGTCTCGGTCGAAAGGACCTCCGTCGCATAGGAGAGATAGGGATCGGCCGGAACGTGCGGCAGAGTCTCGCGCAATTTCACAAAGGCCGTCGCGAGGCGAACCTCGTCGATGGCGGGCTCGCCGGAGAGAGTTACGGACGTGCCGGCGACGCGATCGCCCTCGATCAGATCGATCCCGACGTTGCACTGTTTCGTCGTGCCCGCCTGGCGAACTTTGTTTCCGTTCAGTCGAATGAAGTCCGACTCTTCTCCGCTCATGGCCGCGAGGTAGACCTCGTTTCCAGCAATCAGCCCGTCGAGCGTCCTGGCAATCTCGTAGAAATACTCCTGCATCTCTTTTCCTCTTCTCGGTTTACTCGCCGCCGAAGACGGAGACGTTTTGGAACAGACAAGCCGGGGCTGCGTGCCCCGCCCGAGCGACCTGGCTCGGTTCGCCTTTTCCGCAGTTGGGCGTGCCCAGGACTTCGAACGAATCTTCGTTACCCACTCCGGCCAGACTGCGCCAGAAGGTTGCGGAAACGCCACGATAGTTGGGTTTTTGCACCAGGTTCGTCAGCTTTCCGTTTTCGATCCGTTGTCCCCACTCGCAACCGAACTGAAACTTGTTTCGCGAATCATCGATCGACCAGCTCACGTTCGTCTTCATGTAGACGCCGTTCTCGACCCGCGAGATGAGTTCGTCGAGGCTTTGGTCGCCGGGCTCCAGATTGACATTCGCCATCCGATCGATGGGCGGACGGTCCCAGCTGTTCGCCCGGGAGTTCGCCACTCCGGGAACACCAGCGCGGGCCTGCGAGATCACTCCACCGAGGGCCCGAACGAGTATTCCATCCTCGATGAGATGGGCCCTCTCGGCCGGTGCACCTTCGTCGTCGAAGCGGTAGGTGGCAAACTGATAGTCCCGGGAAGGGTCGTAGGTAATGTTGAGAAGGTCGGATCCATAGCGATAGGAGCCGAACATGTCCAGCGTGACGAAGCTGCGTCCCGCGTAGTTTCGTTCGTCGCCGAGAATTCGATCGAGCTCAAGTGGATGTCCGATCGATTCGTGGATCTGGAGTATCATCTGATCCGGGGCAAGCACGATGTCCATCTCGCCGGTCGGACAGTTAGGGGCGACAAGAAGCTGAAGTGCCTCGTCGGCGAGCTCCACCCCGGTGCCGCGGAAGCCCACGGTATCCAGTACCTCAAAGCCACCCTGCCGGCAGTAGCCGCGCCCACCCAGGGACCGAGTCACCGAGTCGGAACCCTCGTTGGCCGTAACCGACATAGCCGGAACGATGAATCGAAAGGTCTGGTCGACCTGCCCGCCGTCGGTGGTGAGATAGAGGCAGTGCCGAGTGCCGTAGGAAATCGAAGCGTCCCAATCGACGATTTTGTCATCGGTCTGCATCGTCTTCGATTCTTCGCGGAGCAGATCAATCTTGTCCTTGAGCGGAACGGACTCCCAGGGCTCGACTTCCGGAGTCCGGTAGTTCCCCTGCAGGTGAGGCATGGGGATCTTGGAAAAATCCGTCACGCAGCGATCTGCAGTCCGATGAGCCCAATCGCGGGCCCTTCCGGCCGCCTCGCGCAGGGAAGACTCAGAAAGGTCGGGGGTGGCCGCGTAGCCAATCCCTCCTCGGTCGATAACCGTGATCATCACTCCAGCGTCGGTGTAGGTTCGGACCGGCTGCACGACATCCTGTCGGATTCCCAGCCCTTCATGAGTTTCCTCTACGAACCGGAGCGAGCAGAACTCGACCTTGGGCGCAGCGTTTTTGAATCTCTGTTCGAGGTTCAAACGTGGACCTCCCTCTTTATGCGGTCACCTAGGGCGGGGATGCTCTGAATCGGAGGCAGACCCCGTCACGAGAATTCGAGAAGCCTAACGGCTCCCCGAGCCGAACGAAAGGGCGGACGTCATGTGCATTGGTGAGATCAGGCCGTTCCGGCGGAATCGGCAGAACCGCTCGGCTGGGGTCTCGAAGATACGAAGGGCGAGCTCGAGCTTTGGAGCCGCCGAGCCGCAAAATCGAGTTTAATGCCCGAAGTACTCCGAACCGCGCTCGAAGAGAGCCGTCAGGCTCGTTCTCTGCCCGTCGTCGAGGGCGTGATCAAGAGCGGGGCGGGCATCGAGGTACACCGTCCGGCAGCTACCCGCGGAAACGGGGACGACCGAGCCGTCTGCAGCGCGAACCGAGACCTTGCCTTCGAGGACCGAGACGCAGGTCTTGTCCGAACTGGCCAGAACCGAAAACGTCGTCCCGGTCACTTCCACTTCGGTGCCCTGAGCGGAAACCCAGAGAGCATTTCCAGCAAAGTCAGGACCGGTCACAAAGCGGGCGATTCCCCGGTCGACCCGGCACGCGAACGTCTGGCCCGACTCTGCAGTCGAACTGGGCCGATCGGTGTGAACGGGAAGTTCGAGAGTCGAGGCGGGAGCCAGCTCGATCGCCCAAAACCCGGAAGCAAGAAGTTCGAGAGTACCCTCCCCTTCGTACTCGACCACCTGGCCTGGCGCGAGGGCGGGTAAGCCGGAGAGGTCGCTCAAGTCAAAGGACTGTCCCTCCACGACGAGGCGTCCTCCGGAGTTTGCCGCGACAACCTTCCACTCGGAAGTCGTGGTGGGATTCAGGAGCACGGCCAGAAAAACGGCCGCAGCGGCGACAGCAGCCACGGTCACCCACGGGAGGACGCGGCGCGAAATCGGAGCCGTTATCGCAATGGGCTCGGGCGGAGCGGCGGCTGAAGTCGGCTCGTCGATTTCGCCCACTTCGATCGGCGAAACACGTGGTTCGATCTCTCCATGACGAAACGCCTGTTTCATGTCGGCCCGAAATTCTGCTGGAGCGACCGGTCGGGGCAGTTCCCGCAACTCCCGTTGGAGTTCCGTCTCCTCCGGAGTGCGCGTAGCCTCGTAGTTCGTGTCGTTGTCGTGAGTCATCCCAGTCTCGACCTCAGTTTTCGTGCGAGTTCGCTCAGACCACGTGAGTAGCGCTTCCGGGCGGCGGAGTGAGTGATCCCCGTCATGTTCGCAATCTCCTCGTGACCCAATCCCTCGTAGTCATGGAGCAGGATGGCTACCCGAAGCTGTTCAGGGAGATCGTGGATCGCCTCCTGAACCGCTCGCTCCCGCTCACCTTGCATCCACACTTCCTCTGGATTACGGCTATCCGAACGAAGTCGATGCTCCAGGTCCGGTTGTTCACTGATAGATACGGATCTTTGCTGAAGTTTGTGAGCGCCAGATCTCCAGAATTCTCGACAAGTGTTGTATGTGATTGCGGTGAGCCAATATCGGGGATCTCTTTCCGGATCCAATCGATGAATTGCTCGGTGCACCTTGCAGAAAACTTCCTGAGTCACGTCCTGCGCGAGGGTGGAATCCCCCACCAGGCGAGCGGCCAGGGCATAAATGTGATCGAAGTATGTTTCGAAAAACTGATCGAGCGCGGCCGCGTCGCGCGTCACCACCCGCTCGAGAATTTCGACGGAAGGGCGGGCCGGCCCCGCGCTGCGCAGTGCATTCGAGTCGTCGGACTCGGGCTGATCGGACTCAGTCGAGACTCGGGTCCCATGGTCTGCCAAGGAATGATCCATTTCGCGAAAACCCTTACCCCATTGCGCGAGCTCTTGCCTAGTCTAGCTTATCGTCGCTGCTCGATCGCCCGGAAGCACTTTCTCTCCCGGCCCCAAGCGACGCACAACCTCTACTCGAAGAAGGACGGAATAGTTCAGTTGACGCGAAAAATCATCGACATCACTCGCACCCTCGACGCCGAGACCACCCCCTGGCCGGGCGATGAGTCCTTTGAACTCCAATGGACGGAGCAGCTTAGTCAAGGCGGGCAGACCAACCTCAGTTGGTTCAAGATGAGTCCGCATATCGGAACCCACGTTGACTCACCCTTCCACGTCGCCGAAGACGGCCGACGAGCCGACGAACTCGATCTCGGCCGCTTCCTCGGTCCCGCCTGGGTCGTCGACGCATCGGTAGCACCGAACGGGCGAATTCCAGCGGCTCTCCTCGAGACGATCGATCTTAAGCTCGGCCCGCGAGTGCTCCTGCGGACCCAGTCCTATCCCGACCGCAGGACCTGGTCGCCGGATTTCTTTTCGCTCTCGGTCGAGCTGGCCGAAGCCCTGGCCAGGGCCCGCGTCCAACTCGTGGGTATAGACACCCCGGGAGTCGACCCGGCAGCGTCAACGGACCTGGCGGTACATCATGTACTTCACCGTGGTGGGATCACCTGGCTGGAGGGGCTCGATCTAACCGACGCGCCCCCGGGGCTCTACGACTTCGTCGCACTCCCTCTCAAACTCGCGGGAGCAGAAGCCAGTCCAATCCGGGCCGTTCTCATCAAACGCGAAGACTGACCGGTTTCAGGCACGGTGAGATTCGCGCCGGAGGTGAAGAGAACGGAGTTCCACCCCAACCTCCTATCCGGCCCAGGATCAGCTCCTGGCGGGGAGTATCTTCCCGGAAACCTCACCGAAGCCGACGCGGTAGCCCTCCCCTTGACAGAAGCCACGCAGAATCAACTCATCACCGTCCTGGAGGAACTTGCGGGTCTCTCCCCCCGGTAACTCGATGGGCTCCGTGCCGCGCCAGCTCAGCTCGAGCATGCTTCCACGCGATTCCTTCTCCGGTCCACTGATCGTGCCCGAGGCCATCAGGTCTCCTGGACGCAGATTACATCCTGTCACCGTGTGGTGAGCGAGCTGCTGGGCGACGTTCCAATAGAGGTAGCGGTGATTCGTCTCAGATATCGTGTGGGGCGCGTCCAGAGACGGCGTCTGCAATGCGATCTCCAGCTGGATATCGTAGGAGCGATTTCCGCTCCCGCCGAGGTAAGGCAGCGGTTCTGGATCCTGACTCGGACCGGCGCACCGGAACGGCTCCAGAGCGTCCATCGTCACAACCCAGGGAGAGATCGAAGTGGCGAAATTCTTGGCCAGGAACGGCCCGAGCGGCTGGTACTCCCACTTCTGAATGTCGCGAGCTGACCAGTCATTGACCAGGACCATCCCGAAGATGTGGTCTGATGTCTTCTCGATCGGGATCGGCTCGCCCAGTTCGGTCCCCGGCCCGATGAAGAAGCCCATTTCCAACTCGAAGTCGAAGAGCCGAGTGGGTCCGAAACCCGGGCGATCCGCGTCGTCGGCTTTCGTTTGGCCGGAGGGACGTCGAACCGGTGTGCCACTGACGACGACCGAACTGGCCCGGCCGTGATACGCGACTGGCAATTCCAGCCAGTTTTCCATCAGTGCGTTGTCCTTGCCGCGAAACATCGTACCGACGTTCGTGGCATGTTCCCGTGACGAATAGAAGTCGGTGTAATCGCCAATCTCTGCCGGCAGGAGCATCTCAGCATCACCTTGGGGCAGCAGAGCCCGAGCCCGCAACTCCGCGTTGCCCGCCAACTCGCTCGAACCGTCCCTGAGCAGCTCGGAGAGCCGGGCCCGAAGTTCCCGCCAGGCCGGTCGCCCCAGAGCCATCAGAGCATTGAGAGAACCGGTCTGGAGACTGCCCGAGCGAGAGGCCGCCGTGGCCCCCAGGGCACCGTCCCGATCGAGGACGGACAGGTCGAGAACCTGGTCGCCAATCGCTACGCCGATCCGGGCGGACCCATCGGGCGCGGTGCGAAAAATCCCATAGGGAAGATTCTGAATTGGAAAGTCGCTCGTTTCTGCAACCGGTACGAACGAACGAAGACTTGGATCGAGAGTAGGATCCATGAGACATCCTCTTTTCTAGGACTTGAAGTAGAAGTAAAACAAATCAGGGGGCCACAGCGACTGCGTCAGAGGATTCCGAGTTCTCGAAGATCCTCTCGCGGTTCATCAAAACTGCAACTGCCGTACGATACGACGTCTGTTCTGAGATTGGTGATCTCTCGCCCCGTCGCGGCATGATCTTTCCAGCAAAAACAGTCTTCGGAAAGCACAAAGTGACGGGGATTTTCGTCCGAGAGCAGACGGATGATCTCGCCTTCGGATAACTTGCGAGCCCGGGCCAGGAGAGATGCCCCAAAGACATTGAGAAAACCGTGCATCTTCGTCTCGACCGAGTCGTTGTGGTGCCGAATGGGATGATGGAGACCCGCCGTCGCCTTGAAAGGAACCTGCCGTGTCGCCGTCGCCATGATAGCGTGCGCGACCTGCTCGACACTCGGGAAGGCTGCCGCGACGACCCCCCCACACCGAAGTTTGAACCCGGCGCGATGCCCCGCCCCGCCGGCGTCCCGTGAGCCCCGTACCGCAACGAGCGCATCCGCAAGGTGGGTGAAGTCGTCCCGCCAACTCTCCCGGAGCGGTGGTTCGAAGAAGATCGTCCGACCCCCGGGCGGGTGGCCCGACCGGTCGTCCGGGTGACTGCCCGAGGTCGAAGCCGACGCATCCTCGTCCCAAAGACCGACCGTCGAAATCCAATCAGAAAGCGCCCTGGGATTTTCGAAGAGTTCCAGCGGTACGGCCACTTCGACGGCCTCGACGCGCCCCCGGCCGCCCGAGACCGACTCAAACTCGTCGATGGCCGAACGAGTCTCTTCCCAGGCCGGAGTGAAACTCGCCGCATCGGAAGCACGAACCGCGAGGGCCGAGACACGAAGCGGTGGACTTCCATCGTCCGGAAACAACTCGGGCACGTAGCCGGCCAGATCGGAGAGACGACCGGATGGACAAATGAAGGTTGCGAGCATCCAGGAGTCTTCGCTTTGGACATCCCGGGCGTAGTTACGAATCGCCGGGTCGAGTTCGAGGGCGGCCGGCGGAAAGAGACCGGCGTAGTCGATCAGGCCACGGAGGAATTCGTGGACAGCTCCGCGTGGGGCCGTCGCGGAGACGCTGGCGCCCCGGCTCGAACCGGTCAGATTCGTCATTCTTTCGTCCTTGTGCACGCCTTCTCGGCGCAATCGGGTTGGCGTGGCGGTCTACTCGCCCCGGTCGGAGAGACGTTGCGTAAAGAGCCAGAATCGATAGACGTCCTTGAAGGTACTGGCCAGCCCCACGGATACGCGCACCGCACCGGTGCTCTTTCCGTCCACACAGAGTCGGAAATCGTCGACCGTAAAACGATCGGACTGAACGATGTGTGGTTGACTGAAACAACCGACCAACTCGTTGCGGGTCAGGTCGAGTGCGACCTCTCCTCCGCCCGGGTTGCAAAAACAACCGGTACGCAGCGAGATGTTCTGATCCGCTGCCAGGTCCTCCACCACGACATGATCGACGACAGCTCCTTCGGGCGAGTAGAAGTTCATCGTGACGGTTCCACCGCGGTGGTCGGTCGACTCCGGGCCGTAAATCTGGACGACGCGTTCCCCGTTGCGATGAGTCAGAGAAACGAGACGTTCGATCAGCCAACCGGTCAGACAGCGACACCGTTCGTGAATTCGCTCCATCCCGAGTACGTCGAGGTGATTGAGACCGACCTCGATAGCCGGGATGTTCAGGTAGTTGACCGTTCCGTCTTCGAACGCCGCCTCGCCGTCGGCCATGTAGTGCCGATCTCCCTGGACCGAGGCGACCGTAATCGTCCCGCCGGCGAACCAGGGGCGCCGCAGCTTGGCCAGGGCACTCCTCTTCGCGATGAGAGCTCCGATTCCGGTCGGATAGCCGAACATCTTGTAGAAAGCGAGGGCAACGAAGTCGGGCTTCCAGACGGACAGATCGAGACGGTTCGTGGGCACGAAAGCGGCTGCGTCAAGTAAGACGTCCCAGCCCTTTTCCTGCGCTCGCGGAATCCACTCGAGAGGGTGTTGCACTCCGGAGAAATTGGACTGAGCCGGAAAAGCAAAGAGGTCGTTCGCTCCGGTCCGACAATGATTGATCGCTTCAGAAAACTGTTCCTCGGGAACCCGCATGTCCGGAATGCCGAGAGGGATGTAATCCAACCGTGCACCGCGACATCGAGCGTACTCCCGGATTCCGTTCACGGAGTTGTGATTGTCGAAGGCCATCAGGTAATGATCACCAGGTCCGAAGGGGTAGGACTCACCGACCAGTTTGAGGGCGTTCGAAGCGTTCGAGGTAAAGATCGCGGCGTATTCGTCGGGCGAGGCCTGGAAGAACTCGAGGACTCGACTCCGCGCACTCTCGACCAGATCGGTCATGCGTTTTGAGGTTGGATTTTGAGAGTGCGGATTCCCAAACACGTTCTGAGCGAGAAGATCCTGGTGAGCCCGCAGCTGTGACGCTGCATAGAGTCCGCCACCGGTGTAATCCAGGTAGACGTGGTCGAGATCGTCGAGGCGGCTGTACTCAGCCTCACGCATCGTATCGAGCAGTGCGGTCGACGCGTAGGCCGGATATTCTTGCTTGAAGTCGGTCTCGGCCGCTTGGAACAGATCTTTGTTCACGGTCACGCTCATCGTTGGAAGGCCCCCTCACCTGCTAGAATTGACGCCTCTAAGTCTAGCAGGGGGACCGCTTCGATGGGACTCTTCTTCCAGCCGCCCGGCAGGCGCTTTCTAGGGCCGGAGAGTGCTCGCTAGTCGAATGGATAGCCCTTCGCGTCCAGAACCGCCTGGGCCAGGATCCGGCTGTCTTCGACCACGTTGCTCGGCTCCCGCCGCGTCAGCTTCTTGAGCATGGAAAGAGAGCTCCGCAGCTCCTCACCGGCGTGGGAGGCCGCCAGAACCCGCTTCGCATTCTGTTCGACGACGGGAAACCCATTGTCCAGAGCGAGGCGAACGGCCGCTTCCCGGGCCTTCCTCTGATCCTCAGAAACCTGGGTCTGTGAGCGAAGAGTCCGAAGCCAGACGGATTCCATGGCGTAGGTCTGGATGACCATAT
>Ga0315338_1003152_pt1 | contig 14844 bp, 14 predicted proteins | sample ASW8metaG_FD_204518 | JGI IMG/M metagenome (GOLD analysis project Ga0315338, IMG submission 204518) | Ammonia-oxidizing marine archaeal communities from Monterey Bay, California, United States - ASW #8 | ecosystem: Environmental > Aquatic > Marine > Coastal | place: USA: California | collected... | reverse complement strand
GCGGGCATGTCCCTCGTCGTCGGGGTGTTGGCAGCCCTGCGCACGCGTGATGCGGGGGGCGATGGACAGATCATCGACGTGGCGCTCCAGCACATCGGCTACTACATCAACGGCAACGACACGGCGAACACGCTCGCGACGGGGCAGACGCCTCCGCGACACGACCGTCGCGCACCGCGCAATCCGCTCTGGAATCACTACGAGTGTCAGGACGGGCGATGGCTCTTCCTGGTCATGATCGATTCGACGAACTACTGGGCGCCGCTTGCGCGCGCGCTCGGTCGACCCGAACTCGCGGAGGACGAGCGCTTCCTCGGTCCGGTCGAGCGCTTCCGCAGTAGCCGGGAGCTCGTGGAACTCCTCGATCGGACCTTCGCAGAGCGGCCCCTCGAGAAGTGGACGGAAGCGCTCAACGCCGAGCGCCTCATCTGGGCGCCGGTCCGCACGCTGGCCGAGGCGATCCAGGACGAGAACGCAAAGGGCAACGGCAGCTTCTCCCGGGTCGATCACCCCGAGCACGGGAGCTTCGATTCCGTTGCGCCGCCGCTCCGGATGTCCGGGCATGCGATGACGGGATCCAGTCCTGCGCCGAGCCTCTCGCAGCATACGGCGGAGGTCCTGGCCGAGGCGGGCGTAGACGACGAGACCATCGCGCTGTTGGTCACCGCGTCGAGCTGAGAGCCCGTCCTCGCCCCCCGCCAGGTTTGGGGCCCGGGGTCTCGCCGCGCGCAACGCGGCGGACAAAATGCCTCGCCGAAGTCGGCATTGGGCCGTTCTCCTAAAACTGACGTGGACTTCATGTTTGGTACGTGCCTTGCACATTCCTCTCTCGTGAACTCCGGAAGCCGCGCGAGGCGGCCGTCGGGGTCGGCCAGCCAGCCAAACGAAACGCCCGTTCGGAGGAATGAACAATGTCAGATTTCTTGAAAGCCTATTCGATCCAGACCTGGCTCGAGTCCTGTCCGCAGGGATACCTCGAAGACACCGAGTTCGGCCATGCCATCGGTGAGACGGAGCCCGGCCTGATCCTCGAGAATCCCACTCTGCGGCAGGAGGCGATCCAGGGAACGGTTCAGCTCGTCGTGGGCGAGCGATGCGCGATGGCTGCATCGTCCGGTCTGGTCAATGCCGCGCCGGACTATCCGAGCAAGCGTTTTCTCGCGACCCAGACCCTCGACGAGGCACGCCATGTCGAGATCTTTACGCAGCGACTCTACGACCTCGGCGTCAAGAAGGATGAGCTCGAGGACGTCATCTCGGCGCATGCGAATCCGAATCTCGTGAAGTTCGCGGAGGTTCTGCTGGAGAAGGTCGACAAGGGTGACTTCCTGGCTGGCGTCGTGGGGCAGAACATCGTGCTCGAAGGCATGGCGTTCAGCGTCTTCGAGATGATGCATGCCAGTAACGCCGACATGAACAAGAAGTTCGCGCATACGCTCGCTGGCACGATCGCCGACGAGCGACGCCATGTCGGCTTCGGCGAGAACCGGATCGGATCCCTGCTGCTCGAGCAACCGGAGAAGAAGCCGGAGATCGAGCGCATGCAGAAGGAGATGACCTACCACATGCTCGCCACCTTCGCGGACAGCTTCCGCGGTCGGGCCGACGAGATGGAGGAGACCCGACGCATCGCGCAGGAAGCCGGCGCCGAGAAGAAGAGCCAGGTCTGGCACGGCACCGATCTCACGAAGGCGAACCCGGAAGAGATGGAGAACGTGCTGGCGGATACCGTGCTCAAGGAGTTCAAGACCCGCCTGGGTCGGATCGGACTCGAGTATCAGTCGCCGGACCAGGCCTAGCGTAAACGTTCGATCGCGGAGGAGGATCGACGTCATGTCGGTGGAAACAGTCGAGATCCATGCTCGAGACCACGATGCCTTCCTGAAGGAAGTGCACTCGTTCGAATTCTGGTTTCAATCGGTCGAGGGCTATCTCGCCAGCCATCCCTACGGCGTCGATCCGAGCGCTCCCATCCCCGAACTCGACGAGTCGGAGAAGGAGGCGCTGATCGCGACCTTGTCGACGTATTGTGTCGGCGAGGTCGCGGCGCTCGACGGAGCGAGCGGCATGATCGGATTCGCGCCGAGCCGTCAGGCGAAGATCTTCCTGGCCACACAGGTCGTCGACGAGGCGCGGCATCTGGAGGTCATGCTGCATCGCCTGGCCGAACTCGGCGTGACCGACGCAGAGGGTGAATTCGAGGCGAGGGCGAACCGGAACCTCCTGGCATTCCGCAAGAAGCTCGGCGAGTTCGTGGAGGCGAAGGACTGGGAGGCATCGGTGCTGGCGCAGAACGTCATCCTCGAGTCGATGGAGTTCGCCGCGTTCCACTCGCACATACAGACGGCCGATCCGCGGACGGCGGAGATGCTGGCGGGCGTCCTGAAGGATGAACGCCGACACATGGGTTTCGGCGAGAACGACCTCGGTCGACATCTGGCTCAGGCGCCGCATTCGCGGAGCCGCCTGCAGGAGATCAAGAAGGAATTGGACGCGCTCGTCCTCGCGACCTTCGAGGACAGTCAGAAGGCGCTGGGCGTTCCCGCTTCGGAGCGGACCGGCGTCGGGCGGCTCTACCTCGATACGGTGGCGCGCCTGGGGTTCGAGTCATGACGGATCCGCTGCTCGAGACGAGTGAATTCGATCCGGCGCAGAACGGTGAGGCCGAAAAGGAAGCGCCGCGGCGTCGCTACAAGCTGAAGGACGACACGGGCTTCGACGAGGTGCCGAAGAAGTATCGGCGCTTCTATCGGAAATGGGCTGGGCCGAACGACGAGCTGGCGCCGAACGAAGTCATCTGTCCCGTATGCAAGGTGGTGATCCGCTCGGCGCGGGATCTGCGGCCTGGCGATCGCGTCTACTGCATGCCGTGCTTCTCCCGACTCACCGTCGTACGAAGCGAATCCGGTCGGCTCGAAGCGCGCGTGCTGTACTAGTCCGGGAATCATGGCCCGGGAGTACTGGCCGGGCGGGTGTGCCGGCAGGGGGCGAGGGCATGTCAGGCGGTGATGGAAACCACCGCCTGACGGGTCCTCTCGAGGCGTCCTCGGCGAACGGCCGGGACTGATCTCCTAGAACTGATCTCGAAGGAATCGGATCAAGTCCGTCGACGTCACGAGACCGACGAGGTCGTCCTGGTCGTCGATCACCGGGACCGCATGGAAGCTCCCGTCGGACAGGATCTCGGCGGCGTCCGCAATCGTCGACTTCCGCGACAGAGTCTTGAGATCCGTCTTCATCAGCCCTTCGATCGAGAACTGATGATCGATGTAAGCGTCCATCGACCGCTGGTCGCTACCCACGCCCTCGACGGTAATGCCGAGGATGTCGGATGCGGAGACGATGCCGATCAGCTTCGAACCGGAGACGACTGGGACGTGATGGAAACCTTCCTTGGCAAAGATCTTTCGCACGTCACTGACCTTCTGGCCGACATGCACTGTGACGATCTCCTTCGTCACGACTCGATCGATCTTCTCGTTCTTCTTCATGGAATCCTCTCTCTTGGGTCGTCGACCACGGGGTGTTCTTCCCGATTATGAAGAGCACGATGCGTGCCAGTTCTGGGCCGCCTGAGTCGGGGGTTTCGCACTCAGGATGAGACAGAAGTGGGCGAACTGAGACGGGATGTCCCTCGCCCGATCGATGTTGCCTGGCAAAACGAGATTCTGCGAGTTCTGGGATTCGGTCCTATGCTGATCCGGCCCGTCGCCCACACAGCGACCTCGCGAAACCCAGGACGAAGGATGCCGACCCTATGAAGGACTACGAGAACTACGATGCCCTCGGCCTGGCCGATCTGGTGAAGCGGGGCGAGACCTCCGCCGACGCGCTGCTCGACGCCGCGATCGAGCGGGTGGAGGCGCGCGACGGCGCGCTCGGGTCGATCGTCATCCGCATGTTCGACGAGGCCAGGAAGGCGATCGCCGCGGGTCTGCCGAGTGGGCCCTTCGAAGGCGTACCGTTCCTGTTGAAGGATCTGCATCTTGCATGGCCGGGCGTGACGCTCTCGAACGGCTCGAAGCTCTTTGCCGACTACGTACCGGAGGTCGAGAGCGAACTCGTTGCGCGCTATCGGCGTTCCGGACTCGTCGTCTTCGGGAAGACGCATTCGCCCGAGTACGGACTGACGACTTCGACCGAGTCCGCACTCTACGGCCAGACGAAGAATCCCTGGAACCTCGACCACACTTCGGGCGGCTCCTCCGGTGGGGCCTCGGCGGCGGTCGCCGCGGGCATCCTGCCGCTCGCCAACGCCAGCGATGGCGGCGGCTCGATTCGGATTCCGGCTGCCTGCTGTGGTCTCTTCGGAATGAAGCCGACGCGCGGGCGAACGCCGCTCGGGCCCACGTCCGGTGAGGGATGGGCCGGCATGAGCGCCGTGCATGCGGTCAGTCGTTCGGTGCGCGATAGCGCCGCGCTCCTGGATGCGACGGCCGGGCCCGATCTCGGAGCCCCCTATGCGGCTCAACCGCCGGCGCGGCCCTTTCTCGAGGAAGTGTCGGAGAGTCCGGGCAAGCTGCGGATCGCAGTTCAGCGCGACGCGTGGAACGGCATGGAAACGCATCCCGATTGCCTCGCTGCGCTCGAGGACGCGATCGCGCTCTGCCGCGATCTTGGACACGAGGTGGTCGAAGAGCCCTTCGTCGTCGACGCGACGGTCCTCGCGCCGGCGACGCTCACGATTCTCAGTTCGAGCACGCGGGCGATGATGGAACAGCGCGCCGAGGTGCTCGGACGGCCACTCCGCGAGGACGACGTCGAGCCGGGAACCTGGGCGCTCGCGAACCTCTCGCAGTCGCGCACGGCGACCGACTACGTGAAGGCCGTGCAGACGATCCACGCGACCGGCCGCGCGCTCGCCGGGCACCTGGAGTCGCACGACGTCGTGCTCTCGCCGACGATGGCCGTGCCACCCCATCCGCTCGGGTTGCTGTCGCTCTCGAATCCGGATCGCGCGGCGCAGGGCGTTGCTGTGTTGCAGACCGTCGGATTCACGCAGCTCGCGAATGCGACTGGACATCCGGCGATGTCGGTACCGCTCAGCTGGAACGAGAAGGGTCTGCCGGTCGGCATCCAGTTCATGGGACGCATGAACGAGGAGGGTCTGCTCTATCGACTGGCCGGCCAACTCGAGGGCGCGCGTCCCTGGTTCGATCGCCGACCGGAGCTCGACTGACGCCCCTCGGCGGCGCGAGATGCGTCAGCCCACCCTTGCGGTCTGACCGCCGTCGACGGGCAGCGCGACGCCCGTGATGAAGGACGCTTCGTCGGAAGCCAGGAAGAGGGCGGCGTTCGCGATGTCCCATGCCGTCCCCATCTGGGCGCGCAACGGCACTTGCGCATTGCGCGCTCGGATGAGGTCCTGCTTGTCGACGCCGAGCCCCTTCGAGATGCCTTCGATCGCCATCGGTGTCTCCATCAATCCGGGCATGATGACGTTCGCGCGAATGCCGTACTTGGCGTTCCCGATCGCGAGAGTCTGGGTGTAGGCGTTGATGCCCGCCTTCGAGGTCTTGTAGGCGACGATCCCCGTCGAGCATACGGCGGCAATCGAAGAGATGTTGATGATCGACCCGGACTGCTGTTCGCGCATGACGGGTAGGACCGCCTTGCAGGGAAACACGACGCTCTTCAAGTTGACACCCATGATCAGATCCCAGGCTTCTTCTTCGATGTGGGCCGGGCCGGCGTCCGCGCCCCCGATGCCGACATTGTTGTGCAGGACGTCGATTCGGCCGTGACTCGCGAGGACTTCCGCGACGAGTTCGTCGCACATGGCGCCGCTCGTCGCGTCCGTCTCGAGCGCGACGGCCGAATGTCCTTCGGCCTCGATCATGTCGACCGTGTCCTGCGCGGAATCGAGTCGCCGGTCGACGGCGACGACGCGCGCCCCTTCGCGTGCGAAGAGGATCGCCGTCGCGCGACCGTTTCCGATGGTGTCACCGGGCGTCTGTCCGGCTCCGACGACGATCGCGACCTTGCCCTCGAGTCGACCGCTCACGACTTCGGGAATCCCTCGGCGCCGTCTTCGATCTGGACGCCGAGTGTATTCAGCGCCATCGACACGAGGTTGTACTGCCCGACGGTAAAGACGAGATCGATCAGCTGTTCCTTCTCGTAGAAAGCCGAGAGGGCCTGCCAGGTCTCGTCGCTGACGAAGGAGTCTCCAACGAGTTCGTCGGTGGCCTTCAGTAAGGCGATTTCCTTTTCGCTCCATCCTTCCGCGTCGGGTCCCTGCGTCACGCGCTCGATCTCGGATTCGTCGATGTCGGAATCGAGGGCGATCGCACGATGTTGCGCGAACTCGTACTCGGCCTTGCAGAGCCAGCCGACGCGCAGGATGGCGAGTTCGCGGTCGCGCGGTGAGAGCGTGCTCTTGGCGAGCACGTGGTTGCCGAACACGAGCCAGCGCTTCATCAGGTTCGGATGATGGGCGAGCGTGCGGAAGATGTTCAGGATCCGCCCGCCGCCGAAGCGGTCGCGGGTGGCGTCGTCGAGTTCGTCATCGGTGAGGGGATCGAGGCGGGGTTTGTCGAGTCGCATGCGTTACCTCCAGGGTCTCGCATCCTAGCGGGTCATCGCGGCGCGCGGAAAGGGGCGGGCGGAGGGGGTGCCAGGCGTCGCGGTCGGGAAAGCCAGCCGCTCGGCGAATCCACCGCGGTCGGTGGCGTGAGCGCATGATGCCTCGCGGCGCCTAGCTCACCGACAGCGTCTCCACGCTCGCGGATGGCTTTCCCGACCGCGCCGCAGTCGCGTATGCGCTCGGGGATTTCTGCACGTCGGCTTCTATTTGCCATGGCGGTCGCCCTGCCAAATCGAAGCTGGTGTGCGGAAATCGAATGGCTTGCGATCCCGAGCGGTCCGGGTGGGAAAGCTCGGTGCGAGCGTGGAGACGCTGTCGGCGAGCACACGGCCTCGAAGCATCATGCGGGATCGCTACCGACCGCGGTGGATTCGCCGAGCGCCGGGCTTTACCACCCGGGCCGCCTGGCACCACACTCTCTCCATTTTTCCGGTCGCTACGCGGCTACGTCGCTACGCCGCGACGGCGGTGGGGGCAGCATCTTCCTGGCGGCATTCGGTGCAGCGATAGTTGGGCTTCTTCTTTGCCTTGTCACTCGGGGTGAGGCGTGTGCCGCAGAGGATGTCCATGAAGCCCGTGAAGAAACCGAAGTTGTAGTCGAGGGCGCCCGAGTGATGCTCGTTGTGATGCCAGCCTGTGTAGAGATACCGGTTGTGCGGCGAGGGCATCCAGGGCGGATCGAATCCGGCATGCAGGTAGGTGCCGTAGGCGAAATTCAGGGTCGTGAACGTCCCGATCAGGGCGACGTCCCAGATCGGAAAGAGGAAGGGCACCCAGAAGATCGGGGAGGCCTTGATGAACATGTCGATCGGGTTGTCGGCCATCACGCCGAGGGGCGTCGGATTCGCGTATCGATGGTGATGCTTGTGCACCTTCCAGAGCAGAGGGCTCTTGTGACAGCCCCAATGGAACGCCCACTCGAAGACTTCCATGATCACGAAGAGGCCGAGGATGCTGAGCGGGATCTGCCAGAGCGGGTATTCCGAGGGAGACGCGTAGAGCTGGTTGTAGCCGTTGTACGAGCACCAGAAGGCGATTGCGACACAGGCCATCGCCATGCTGATCGAGAGCACGCCGTCGACCAGTTCGCCCCGGACTTGGGCGGGGCGCGTCGGCTGGGGCTGCGTCTTCCAGCGAGCGGCGGTCTGGGCGAACGACGACCGATGCAGCAGCAGGTAGAGGCCGCCACAGATCAGCAGGAACCAGCTGATCCCGATCACGGCGAAGGTGAGCCAGAGGGTGAGGAAGGACATTCCGTCGAAGAGGGGAAGTAGCATGCCCGAATTATACCGGGCGACTCCCGTCTCGCAGCACCAGAGGTGCGTCAACTGCGTACTTCTTCGTCGTGTTAGCATGCAAGCAAAGGTCACAGAGTCAGACCGTACGCGGGAGAGAGTCCAATGCCGCAAGTCAAGAATCGTGATGCCTCGATCTACTACGAATTGCACGGCGAGGGGCCGCCGCTGGTGCTGGCGCATGGCGCGGGCGGGAACACGCAGATCTGGTGGCAGCAAGTGCCCCACTTCGCCGAGCGGCATCGAGTCGTGACCTTCGACCACAGGTGCTTCGGGCGAACGGTTTGCGCCCCGAGTTCCTTCCGGCCCGAAGCCTTCGGTGAAGACCTGGTGGCGATTCTCGACGCGGAAGGGCTCGATCGGGTGGCGCTCGTCTGCCAGTCCATGGGGGGCTGGACGGGACTTCGCATGGCGCTCGAGCACCCCGACCGGCTCTCGTGCCTGATCCTCTGCGGAACGCCGGGCGGCATCATGACCGACCAGATCATCGCCGCCGCCCAGCGGATCGCGGCGGACGCGAACAAGGATGGAATCCGCGGCAACGCGGCCCTCGCCGAGAGCTTTCAGCAGGAGCGACCCGAACTCGCCTTCCTCTACGACCAGATCGGGAGTCACAACGCCGGATTCTCGCCGGCCCTGCTCGGGAAGCTCGCGAGCGTGCGCGTCGATCCCGACGAATTGAAGGGGCATTCGACCCCGACGCTGTTGATTTCCGGGGAGGAGGATGCGCTCTTTCCGACCGAGGCGATTCGAGAGGTCGCCGGTCTGATTCCCGGCGCGGAACTCCAGACGGTCCCCGGCTCGGGGCATTCTCCGTATTATGAGATGCCGGAGACATTCAATCGAATCGTGGACGAGTTCCTCGCGCGGCACGCGAACTAGAACGCGAGTTCCTCTCGCAGCAGCGCGACCGTGTCGAGATCGACGATCGCCTGGTTCGCGCGTTCGAGCGCGCGCAGGCCGATGTCGACTGACTGCATCCGGCTCCCCGCCGCAGCCGTGGCCGTCGCGGCGATCCATGATGCCGTCGCGAGTCGTCGGTACTGCCGCCATGCCTCCTCGAAGCTTGGCGCGACACCGCCCGCCGCCTCGAGACCCGCGAGATAGCGATCGAGCAGGCTGCGCTCGCGTTCGCGACGAAGCGCGGTCGGCACCGAGTTGCAGAGGTAGTAGCTGACGTCCCGGATTCCGGGCGCTCGGCAGGTGCAGGCCCAGTCGAGCAGGCCGACCTCGTCGCCGTCGATGAAGCTGTTTCCGACGTGACTGTCGCCATGCGTGAGCGTCGCCGGCCCCGCATCGAGTCGATCGCAGAGCGCGTCCGTGTGATCGATATAGAGACGCGCGAGTTCGCGGAAGGCTTCGGGCATGTCGCTCCCGAAAGCAGACAGTGCGTCGCCGACGAGCTGCGGGCCGATGGGGCTCCGCATCGGCGGATCGATCCAAGAGAGGTCCTCGTCGAAGCGCGGGCTCTCCCAGAAATGTCCGTGAAGGCGAGCGAAGGTATCGATCATGCCTTCCTCCGATCGCCTCGAGTCTTCGTTTCGGGAGCTCGGGAACTCACAGCCCGCGACCTCGAGGTCTTCGAGGAGCATGAAGTACGCGCTCGGGTCGTCCTCCGACCAGCCACTCCAGATCGGGCGGGGGGCACGGATTGGAAGAGACTCGTCCGCCGCGACGTCGGTATAGAAGCGCGCCTCGCGGCGTCCCATGTCCGTGAAGGACACCATTTGACGCTGGATGGGATCGGTCGGCGCCAGTTTGCCGAAGAGGGCGCTCGGCGCGTGACTCTCGGCGTTCCAGTCCACGCGAAGCTGAACGCGCCCCGTCGTGCCGCTATGCGAGTCGACGATCTCGACGGCGTTCGCACGGGAGTCTGGAAAGCGAGTCGAGACCGCGCGCGACAACCAGTCGCCCGTGATGGCCTCGATCGAATCTGGAAGGGGAATTCGCGGCGACATCGTGAGCGACTCTAGCTCGCATCCGGATCGGATCGTGATCACGTCCGCCCGGGGACTGGCGCACGCGAATGCCGCGCTGCACCCGGTCAGGGATGCAGCGCGGCCGATGTTCTCGCGACGCCGCGAGGCGTCAGTTCAGCGCGGCGGTTTCCTCGCCGAGGGTGCCCGTCACGCCGCCGCACCCGATCAGCTCGTCGTTCAGCTTGGCGACACGCGCGCGTCGACGTTCGCGGAGCGCATCCGTGTCGCAGAGCCGATCGAGCACTTCCTGGCCCCATGCGATGTGTCGGCGATGCTTGCGCACGATCTCGTCGAGGAGTTCGATCGTCGGCGCATCACAGATCTGATCCGTTTCGCGCATCGTGCGTTCGTAGACATCGACGAGATGCGGCATCAGGACGTCGAAGGGGCCAACGAGCTTCTCGATCGTGAGATCCGGTCGCTCGGGCTCCGAGATCGATTGGATCACCGCGGCGAAGCCTTCGTTCGCGGACTCCGACGCATCGACCGCCTTCTTGCCGCAGCGAAGCTCGGGCAGGCGGCTGCCGAGGACATCGGCGGCCTGCGCGGTCTCCCAGATCACCTTGCCGAGGCCGGTCTTGACCGGGAGTTCCGGGATCGTCGCGACCCAGCCGCCGAGCATCATCATCATCCACTCTTCCGCGTAACGGAAGTTCCGACATCGCCGCGCCATCGACTCGACGTCGTAGCGGCCGGACAGCTCGCGCAGGTCTGCCGGGATGTCGAACGCGGAATAGGGCGCGAAGGTCGTCTTCTCGTCGGGCGACATGCCCGGGTACATTCGCTGCTCGCTCATGATCGTGCCTCCTCGGTTGCTGCGGATTCCTTCGTGCGGCGTTTCTCGAGATGGTTCTCGCGCAAGATGCGCGCTGCTTCCAGCAGGGTCTTCTTCGTCGGGCCCTCGCCCGAGAGTGTGGCGAGGTCCTTGAGTTCTTCCTCGGTGAAGCCCGCCTCGATGCGGTCTTCCCAGGCGATCGGGATTGCGGCGTCCTCGCGATCCGATCGTGCGCCGCCGAAGCTGAACTGCTTGTCTACGGAACGACGGTATTCCTGGGTGCGCTTCAGATGTTCCGGGTCGTCCTTCGTGAATTCGCGGACCCATTCGCTTCCGAACCGGACATGCGTCAGCTCGTCGGCGAGTACGTAGTCGACGGCCTGTCGCATCTTCTCGTCGCCAGTCTTGTCGGCGTACTTGATCATGTCCCGGAACACGTCGCAGGCGAGACCTTCGAGCGCGCGGTTCACGCCGGCCACGCGCATGGCCGGGTCGTCCGAACAGGCCGCCTCGAAGAGGAAGGTGCTCTCGGGAAACATCCCGACCGCGCCCCCGAGATGCGTGAGGAGCTTCTCGAAGATCTGGACGTGTCGGCCCTCGTCCCAGGCCTGGCGCGCCATGTTCATCTTGAACTCCCAGGGCGCATCGGGAAAGTCCCAGAGCGAACGCGCCGCGCCTTCGAGTGCCTGCACTTCGCCGACGAAGATCCCATGCATCCGAAGCAGGAGGCGGGTCAGTCCGGCGGGTGCATCGGGATCGATCGGTTCGTTCAGAATGGTGAGTGCGAATCCGGGCCCGTACGCCTCGAAGAGCGCTTCGGCGGCGGTGCCGCGGACGGACTCTTCGATCATCGGGGTGAACTGCTCGAACGCGTTGACGATCGTGTCGACGTCGTCGGGCATCGTGGCCAGGACCGTCGATTGCGCATTGTCCTGTCGAATGAATCGACTGTCGCGCGCGAGTTCTTCGTGATGCAGGAATCTCTTCATGGTCTAGCTCCTTCGAAAGATGCATGAGGATGTGCGACGCCCAGATAGGCGAGGCAGGAAGTCGCGAGTTCCCTCGCGATGAAATCGTCGCCCATCGGAGAGGGGCCCAGTTCCCGGACACCGACGGTGTAATGCTGCATGAGAAGGGCGATCGCCTGGATCAGGGCGAAGGGCACGGCGGCGAGGGGGTCTGGATGCGTGATCTCGTCACGTCGCGCGATGAGGAGCTCGGACAATCGCGCGACGAGGTGCCGGCTCACCTTCATCGATCGCTCGCGCATCTCTTCGTCGCTGATGGCGCGCTGGTAGATCGCGCGATAGAGGCTTTCCTTGGGACGCAGCACTTCGATCAGGAAGGGAAAGAAGGCGAAGAGGATCTCCGCGATGTCCGCGTTCTGCCAGCGATCCGAGGACAGCGCGTCGTCGGCGGTCGCAAACGCCTCCTCGCATCCGCGCTCGTGCAGAGCGTGGAGCAGCGCATCCTTGTCCTTGAATCGGCGATAGAAGGCGGCGACGGAGGTATCCGATCGCTCCGCGATGTCGCGCACGTGGATATCGTCGAAGTCCTTGTCGCGAAGCAGCGCCTCGGCGACGTCGAGGAGTCGCTCGAGGCTCTGGTGCGTGCGCTCCTGTCGGGGAGCGCGGATCCAGTGCAGATCATTGCGAGGTCGATCCATGTGGGAGACGAGCATATCAGAGAACGGAATCGGGTTCCGGTTTCGAGGGATTGAATTCGAGACGGAAAGACCCGCTGAGAGCCGCCCTGTTCGAGGAGAAGCTCGGCGAGGCTCTGGCGCACCCTTCTTGCTGCGTCCGTTTTGCAGCAATCTATGGGCGCGCGGGGACCTCGTTCGCTCCGGTCAGGCCCGGGCGCGAACCCCGTGCGGCCAAGCAGGCAAAGGAGGAGACCGTGATCTTTCGCCAACTCTTCGATCCGGAGACGTCGACCTATTCGTATCTGCTCGGCGACGAGTCGACGCGTCAGGCCGTGTTGATCGATTCCGTCGCCGAGCAGTTCGATCGGGACGTGCTGCTGCTTCGCGAACTGGAGCTCGAACTCGCGTATGCGCTCGAGACCCATGTGCATGCTGATCACGTGACGGCCTCGGGCCGACTGCGCGAGGCGCTCGGCTGCAAGGTCGGTGTCGGAGCGCTTTCCGGTGTCACGAATGCGGACGTGCTCCTCGAGGACGGTGGCGTCGTTCGTTACGGCGAGCGTGAACTCCGCGTCGTCTCGACGCCGGGGCATACGAACGGCTGCGTCACGTACGTCGACGACGCGGCCGGTGCCGCCTTTACGGGAGACGTGCTCCTGATTCGGGGGTGCGGCCGGACGGATTTTCAGCAGGGAGATGCGGCGGAGCTCTTCTCCTCGGTTCGGACGCGGCTCTTCACGCTGCCGGACGACACGAGGATCCATCCGGGGCACGACTATCGCGGTCGCATGATGTCGACGGTGGCGGAGGAGAAACGATTCAATCTTCGGATCAGTCCCGACAGGAACGTCGACGAGTTCGTCGAGGTGATGCGTGGTCTCGATCTGGCCTATCCGAAGAAGATGGACGTGGCCGTCCCTGCGAACCTGCAGAGCGGTCTCGTCAGCGACACCCAGACCGCTGAACGAGGGGCCGAAGCCGTTTCCGTTGCGGACGTGATGGAGCGGCACGGCCGACAGGATGCCGAGGCCTGGGTCGGCTATTCGATCTGAGCACTCGCGACGGATCTCGCGAGGAGGCTAGGCTTTCGTCGGCGGGACGAACCCGACATGGAGCGGGTTCGCGGCGCGGTTCGAAATGTCTGGGCCGGACTGGGCGTGACTCGGCCAGGGTCGGCATGGGATCCGGACTCGTCCAGCACGACCCAACACGAAACACGGAGGAATCAAGACCATGAAACGAAGACATGTGATCGATCGGCTTCTGAAGGGCGCGGTCGCCGCGCTCACCGTGACGTTCTTCTCGGTGCCCGCGCTGGCAGACGAGACCTGCATGTCGCCCTACATGGCGAAGATCGTCGGCCAGGAGGACTTCGTGTACGTCTGGACGCTCGGCGCCGAGGGCGTCGGCGACGAGCAGGACAAACTCGTCACCGTCGACGTGAAGCCCGGTTCGAAATCCTTCGGCCAGGTCGTGAATAGCCTCTCCGTCGGCGGGCGGAACGAAGCGCACCATTCCGGTTTCACGGACGATCGTCGGTATCTCTGGGCGGGCGGTCTCGATACGAACAAGATCTTCATCTTCGACGTACACACGGATCCGTCGAAGCCGACGCTCTCGAAGACGATCACCGACTTCGTTCGCAGCAGCGGTGGCGTCGTCGGTCCGCACACGCAATACGCGCTTCCCGGGCGGATGCTGATCACGGGCCTCTCGAACAACAAGGATCACGGCGGTCGAACCGGGCTCGTCGAGTACACGAACGACGGGAATTACGTGACGACGCATTGGATGCCGACGGACGAGGATCTTCGCGGCGCGACGAAGGCCGGAAAGGTCGCGGACGGTTATGGCTACGACGTGCGCGTCCTGCCGCGCAGGAACGTGATGGTGAGCTCGTCCTTCACCGGCTGGAACAACTACATGATGGACTTCGGCAAGATGCTGAACGATGCCGAGGCGATGAAACAATTCGGGAACACGGTCGTCGTCTGGGATCTGCACTCACGCAAGCCGAAGAAGATCTTCGACGTGCCCGGCGCACCCCTCGAGATCCGCTGCGCCTGGGGCGCGAGCCACGACTACTGCTTCACGACGACAGCGCTCACTTCGAAGATCTGGCTCGTCTACGCGGACGACGCCGGCGAGTGGCAGGCGAAGGAAGTGGCGGACATCGGCGATCCGTCGAAGGTGCCGCTGCCCGTGGACATCTCGATCTCCGCGGATGACGGGCTGCTCTGGGTCAACACTTTCATGGATGGCAAGACGCGCCTCTTCGACATCTCCGATCCCCACGCACCGAAGCTCCAGATGGAGGAGCAGATCGGTCAGCAGGTGAACATGGTCTCGCAGAGCTGGGACGGAGAGCGCGTCTACTTCACGTCTTCGCTCCTCGCGAACTGGGACAAGAAGGACGACGCCAACGATCAGTTCCTGAAGCTCTACAAATGGGACGGCAAGAAGCTCTCGCCGGTATTCAGTATCGATTTCTATGCAGAGAAACTCGGTCGGCCGCATCAGATGCGCTTCGGTGCCTACGCGCTCTACGGGGCCGCGCCGCCGGC
>Ga0315338_1003150_pt1 | contig 14868 bp, 13 predicted proteins | sample ASW8metaG_FD_204518 | JGI IMG/M metagenome (GOLD analysis project Ga0315338, IMG submission 204518) | Ammonia-oxidizing marine archaeal communities from Monterey Bay, California, United States - ASW #8 | ecosystem: Environmental > Aquatic > Marine > Coastal | place: USA: California | collected... | reverse complement strand
ATTGGAATATGGGCAATTTCACCCGGTAGCAGGACCTGATGCTCCTGTTCAATCCACTGCTCTGCCTTTCCGGAGAGCACGTAGATTATTTCCTCCATTTCCGGATGGCGATGGAATTGATGGGCTTTACCGGGTGGCATCGCGACACGGACCAACAGCAGATTTTCTGCATCGACAAGCCCCGGTCGCGCGAGCCAGGCGTGGGGACCCCAGGGGAACTCTTCCACCTCGACTTGATCTCTCGCAACAAACCGCAGCAGTTCCGATTTATCCATAATGAACCTCGTTGCGGAAATTGGACAGGAAACGTGTTGAACGTTCGGCCCTTAGCCAGACTTCTGCTGGAAAGTATAATCAACTGCTGAATCATTCATAAGGGCAGCACCACTCGCTCCCCAAAACACCCGAGAGGATTATCGCTTATGACGCCTAGCGCAACATTTCAGTTAGCACCAAGCCGCAAAGAAGTCCTCGCTGCCCTTCACGGCCAAATCGAGGCATCCAAGCCGATCATTGGCGCTGGCGCTGGCACCGGCATCTCTGGCAAGTTTGCCGAAGCGGGCGGCGTGGACCTGATTGTGATCTACAATTCCGGGCGCTACCGCATGGCGGGTCGCGGCTCCACCGCGGGGCTGATGGCCTATGGCGATGCAAACGCAATTGTCGTCGACATGGCCCGAGAGGTGTTGCCGGTGGTTCGCAACACACCGGTCCTCGCTGGCGTGAATGGCACCGATCCGTTTCGCATGATGCCGGTCTTTCTTTCCGAGCTTAAGAGGATGGGATTTGCCGGTGTACAGAATTTTCCCACGGTCGGACTGATCGACGGACATTTCCGAACCACACTCGAAGAGACAGGGATGAGCTATCAGCTCGAAGTGGACATGATCGCATGTGCGCATGAACTGGACCTACTCACCACACCCTATGTCTTCAATCCTCAGGAAGCTGAGGCGATGACGCACGCGGGAGCCGATCTGATTGTGGCCCACATGGGCTGCACCACTAAAGGCAGCATCGGGGTGAGTACGGCCAAAAGCCTTGAAACGTGTGCAAAGGAAATCCAGGCAATCCACGACGCGGCAAAATCGGTGCGTAACGAGGTCATGGTAATCTGCCATGGGGGAACCATTAGCGAACCGGCCGATGCTCAATATATTTTGGACAACACGCAAGGGGTTGTTGGCTTTTTTGGTGCCAGCAGCCTCGAGCGCCTTCCCACCGAACGGGCAATCACCGAACAGGCCCAAGCATTTAAGGCGATGAGTGTCTAGCCGCAGGCAAGCCTACGATCGGGGAACAACAGATATTTTTATCGACGCGAACCAGCATGCTGTTATGAAATCGACTTTTATCCGGTAACCATGGCAATATTCTCAAAACACTAAGCACCGAAACACAGCCTGGCATCCCATGCAAATTCATGTCCTCTTTACAGCACAATTGAAAGATGCCGCGGGCGCCGCCGGGCAGATGATCGACCTTCCCGACCAAAGCACTGTCCGCCACCTTCTTACGGAAATTGGCCAGATGCACGGCGAGCGACTCCGCGCGATGCTATTCGACTCAGAAGGAGAGTTGCTCCCATCGATACTCCTTTGCCTTGGCAATGAACAGATATCCATCGATCATGCATCACTGCTTTCCGATGGAGATGAACTTATGTTGCTCAGCGCCATTAGCGGCGGATAATATTCATTGATTCAGGATACCGCCATGTCTCAGGCACCGCTGAACAACGAAGAGAAGGAAATCTATGGGTGGCAGATTCCGATCTGTGATTTCGGCGAAGAGGGCCAGGAACGGCTCAAAGGGGCGAGTGTCCTCATCTCCCGCATTGGCGGTCTCGGTGGCGTTGTTGCCTACGAACTTGCTGCAGCAGGAGTAGGCCATTTAATCCTTGCACACGCAGGCAATATCAAGCCGGACGATCTCAACCGCCAGCTTTTAATGACCTACGATGCCCTTGGCACACCGAGGACTGAATCGGCGAAAAAACGCCTTTTGGAACTCAACCCACGCCTTCAGATTGACGTGGTTGGCCAAAACGCTGTCGAGGAGAACGTCGCCGATCTGGTTTCACGCGCCGATGTTGTGGTCGACTGCGCGCCACTCTTTGAAGAGCGCTACCTCTTAAACCGGGAGGCCGTTGCCCAGCGCAAACACCTCATCGAGTGTTCGATGTACGAGATGGAATTCAACATCACTTCCATCCAGCCTGGAAGGACACCTTGCCTGCGATGTCTTTTCCCGGATGAACCTCCCGCTTGGAAGAGAGAGTTTCCTGTCTTCGGTGCGGTTTCCGGTGCCGTCGGATGCCTTGGCGCTATTGAAGCAATCAAGATTATCGGTGATTTTGGTAATCCCCTCTATGGGGAGATGATCCACGGAGATCTTCGCAGCATGCAATTTCAAAAAATTTCTATTCATCGAGACCCGTCTTGCCTGGAATGCGGTCATCTTTTTTAGTAATGCCGTGCGCCTCACGAGAACCGCATGTATCGTGATCGCCCCCCCATCCCTTCGAGTCCCCGCCACCGAACCGCACCACGAAGGGCCCCATCTCGACCGGTTCGTGTGCTCAAGCTAGGCTATGGATACTGGCAAAATTGATTTTTGTACTAATTACCGGCAACTCAATGCGACGACCTGCTCAAAAATCGGGATCTACCAATTCCACCACGATTCTTTCATTGGGATCCCTGGCAGTTCTGTTTTTGCTAATCATGGTGCTCTGGCGGAGCGATTCGGATCAACGAGCGCCCGTGTCCGATAGCGCCAAGGATCTCCCTGCGAGCGCAGCGTTCGATCGGCCACTCTTTCTCTATTGTGCGGCCGGTATGCGTAAACCTATTGAAGAGATTGTTGCCGCCTACCGCCGGGAATATGGAATCCCAATCCACCTGCAATATGGCGGATCCAATACCCTCCTTGGGCAGCTCGAGGTAAGCCGCACCGGGGATCTCTACCTTGCTGCCGATGAAAGTTACACCCGTCTGGCCTACCAGAAGGGCTTGGTCAAGGAACGACTGCCCGCAGCCAAAATTCGCCCCGTGATCGTTGTCCAAAAGGGCAATCCAAAAGGTGTGCGAGGCATTGCTGATTTAGCCAGTGGCAAGGTGAGGTATGCTCTCGGGGATCCGGATGCTGCAGCGATCGGCAAAAAAATCCGAAGCCTGCTCTCCGCATCGGGCGACTGGCCTGCGGTGCAAAAGAACGCCACCGTCATCAAGCCTACGGTCACCGATGTGGCCAATGCCGTCAAGATCGGAAGCGTCGATGCTGCCATCGTCTGGGATGCCACCGCAGCGCAATATCCCGAACTGATTGCCATTCACGACCCGGCCCTCGATCGCGGCACTGCGATCATCGAGATTGCGGTCACCTCATTTGCGAAGGATCCAACCGCTGCCCTCCATTTTGCCCGATTTGTTGCCGCGGCTGACAAAGGGCTGACATCGTTCGCCGGTTGCGGAATCGAAACGGTCGAGGGCGACCGCTGGGCCTCGCAGCCGGAAATAACCCTCTTCGCAGGTTCGGTCAATCGCCGCGCGATTGAATCTGTAATACGCGAGTTTGAAGACCGCGAAGGGGTCACGGTCAACACGGTCTATAACGGCTGCGGCATCCTGACAGCCCAGATGAAGGGGATGCACCGGACCCGGCAGGAGGATTTCCCCGACACCTATTTGGCGTGTGATGTCTACTACCTCGACACCGTAAAAGAATTATTTGAAGACCCAGTCAATATTTCCGACACGGACATTGTGTTGGCCGTGCAAAAGGGAAATCCCAAAAACATCCAATCGCTAAAGGACCTCACGCGCAAGGGCATTCGACTTGCCCTCGGTCAAGAGCAGCAGTGCACCATCGGGATTCTCTCCCGCCGCCTGCTCACAAATCAGGGCCTTTATGAGAGGCTCGTACAAAATGGGAATATCGTCACGGAAACTCCGAGTTCTGCGTTGCTTGTACCCAATATCACCACAGGGGCTGCCGATGCAGCCCTCGCCTATTACTCCGACACTCTTGCCGAAAAAGGTCGCCTCACCATTATCCCCATCGAGTCCCCGCTCGCAAAGGCAATCCAACCATTTAGCATCGCAAAGTCAAGCCAGTACAAATACATCGGCCGCCGACTTTTTGATGCGATTACCTCCGCGCGGGACGATTTCATCGCTGCTGGATTCAACTGGCGACTCGGCGAACGGACCAAACCAATACACTCCAAAGAGTCCGGCAATTAGAACAACTGCCAATTTTAGCTGAGAGCATTCTGTTTTGTCTCATATCGATGTTACCCTAAGCGATCCTCCTCGCCGTGCCGGCGCAAACAAGTTTTTCTTTCTTGCGTTAGGCATGATCGGCGGTACCTACGTTCTGTTGATCCTCATGCTTCTCGGGGCAGATGTCGCCTACCTCATCAGCGACCGCAGTAGCGAAGAGGTTGTTGTCGATTTTTCGGTCGATGCAAATCGAACCCGAATCCAAAGCGGCGAGAGTCCCTCCAGTCGATTCGCAAGTTATGGCTTATCATTTTCCAGCGTAGAGGACGACAGTTCTCTGACATTTCTAGACAGCTCCCATCCTGGCGCATTTAAAGAATTCGGCACACCGCATGAGGATTTTGGTGGCGCCGGTACCGGCGCCGGTGGCCGTCGGGGCGTGCAGACAGAGAACGACCGGCCGCTAGGTAATGTACTGCTGCTTACTAAAGAGGACGTGCCGGCCCGTGGCACCATCAAGCTGCATTGGAAACAACCGGTCGAATTGGATCGAGTCACCATCCTCAACGCAGGGCAGGGCGCCACATTACGGGCCTTTTCTTCCGATGGTTCTCTCGCGATCGCGAGAGAACTCGTTCCGGGTCCATCATCTGGTGTGTTGTCTGAGCAACTCGGCATTAAGGATATTTCCCAACTCGACATCCACCTGCCTGGTGGTGGCGCACTTGCGGATGTGGCATTCTTTTGGAACGGCCGGCTCCGTGCTGACTGGGAGGCAGCACATCCGTTCCTGGCGACCCTAGCGTACAACCCGATCACCAATGCACTTGCTAAACCTGAAATCCAGCATTCCATTTACTTGAGTCTAGTCTCCTGCACCATTACCACCATCCTTTCACTCTGGACGGCTGTCCCCTTAGGCTACCTGCTTTCCAGGCATCGATTTTTCGGGCGCGATTTTATCGACGCGGTACTCGACATTCCAATCGTGCTTCCACCGCTTGTGGTTGGTTTGAGCCTCCTGATCCTGTTCCAGTTCTTCCCGGCGACACTCCGTGAGGCGGTTGTTTATAAGGTTCCTGCGGTTATTCTCGCCCAGTATGCTGTAGCGTGCGCGTTTGCTGTACGCACGATGCGAGCGACATTTGACCAGATCGACTCTCGACGGGAGATGGTTGCACTCACCCTTGGCTGCAGCCGGGCGAGCGCATTTATAAATATCGTGCTTCCCGAGTGCCGCCGCGGCATGCTCACCGCGGGCACGCTCGCCTGGGCGAGGGCACTTGGCGAATTCGGGCCTCTGCTTATTTTTGCCGGCGCCACCAGAAACAAGACTGAGGTACTTTCGACGACCGTCTTTTTGGAACTGAGCGTAGGTGACCTGGGAGCGGCGGTTGCCGTTTCAATGATTATGGTCGTCTCTGCGATCATCGTCCTTGTTTTGGCGAGGCTGTGGGGAACCCGGACCCTATCGATTTGAAATTCGCATGGAGAAGCACATTTGATCCATATCGATAATGTTACAATCCGAGCGGGCGACTTCCATCTCGCAAATGCCTCTCTCTCTGTACCGACAGGCAGCTACGGTGTGCTGATGGGCAGAACCGGCTCGGGCAAAACATCTCTCCTAGAAGCTATTGCCGGCCTCAAGCCGATTGTTTCCGGCCGCATCCTTCTCGGCGGCCGCGATGTCACTACATGTACACCGGCGGAAAGACACATCGGCTATGTACCACAGGACGGCGCTCTTTTTGAGCACATGAATGTTCGTGAGCATCTGGCATTCGCGCTCAAGATTCGCAAGGCGGCACCATCCCACATCACCCACCGGGTTGAACACCTTGCAGGAATGCTGGAAATCGAACCGTTGCTCTCCCGCTCGATCCACGGACTCAGCGGCGGTGAAAAACAACGCGTCGCGCTTGGCAGGGCATTGTCGTTTTACCCGAAGATCCTACTTCTCGATGAACCCCTCAGCGCTCTTGACGAGCCGACCCGCAGACAGATGCACAGACTTCTGGACCACGTAAAGGAGGAAACCGGGGTAACGACATTACATGTAACGCACCAGATGTTTGATGTGGAACATCTTGCGGACTGCATCTTCAGGCTCGATGACGGCCATATTGTGCATGATTCGCTGCCCGTATAGCGTTGGTCGGTGATCCGGTTTGGCAGGACTCGAAATCCAGCGACCCGGGCGGCTATACTGTTTCCTTTCCTACCCCCATACCAAATACCTTATTGCGTTCTGGAGCATCCGGATATGAAAATATTTTTCACATTGATTGTTGCATCAATCCTTCCGCTATTCTGCCAGATACCTGTTTGCGGAGAAGTTACACTCCCCAACATTTTTGGACCGCACATGGTATTGCAGCAACAGCAGCCAATCCGCGTATTCGGGTTAGCTGATCCCGGCGAAAAGGTGACGGTGACTTTTGCAGGCAACAAAGTATCGGCAACTGCCGGCACGCACGGCCGTTGGCTTCTCTCGCTACCGCCAATGGAAGCGAGCACCAAACCCCAGGACATGTCGATCCAGGGCAAGAACCTGATTAAACTCTCCGACATCCTCATTGGCGAAGTATGGATTTGCAGCGGACAATCCAACATGGAATGGTGGCTGCAAAACAGCATGAACGCCAAAAAGGAAATCGCGGATGCTGATTATCCGGAAATCCGACTCTTCAACGTGACCGGCCACACCATGCATCGCGAACCGCAGTCCAATACTACCGGAGCGTGGAAACCCTGCGATCCGGCGACAGCCCGCAGTTTTTCAGCCGTCGGGTATTTCTTCGGCCGGGATCTTTATCAGAAAACCAAGATTCCCGTCGGCCTGATCGGATCCAACTGGGGCGGCACCAAGATCGAACCCTGGACGACGGTCGAAGGATTCGCGTCCGTCCCGGAACTGCAGCATTACACCGAAGGGCTCAAGAAACTCAACCCCTCCACCGAGGAAGGCAAAACGCATCACCGAGACTATCTTAACCGCCTCGAGCAGTGGATCACGGCGGCCCACAAAAACATCAACGCAAATGAGCCGACCGGCTCGCCACCGCCACCGCCGAGCCATCACGATATCTCAGGCGCTACCGCCATTTACAATTCGATGGTCCATGGCCTGGCTCCCTACAGTCTTCGCGGGGCCATCTGGTATCAGGGAGAATCAAACGGCGATGAAGGCGAAAGCTATTACCACAAGATGCGGGCCCTGATCAACGGCTGGCGCAAGGCGTTTAAAAACCCCGAACTCGCATTTTATTTCGTGCAGCTCGCAAATTACCGCGAGGGCAACCAACCTGAGGATCGCTGGGCACGACTTCGCGAGGCCCAGCGAAAAACGCTCCGCGTCCCACACACCGGAATGGCCGTCACCACCGACATCGGCAATCCCGACGATATCCATCCGCGCAACAAACAGGATGTCGGGAGTCGCCTAGCCCTCTGGGCCCTACGCGATATCCACAAGCAAAACGTAACCCCGTCAGGGCCCCTCTTCCGTGAACTGACGATAGAGGGCGACGCGGCTCACGTTCATTTCGACTATGCAACAGGTGGGCTCATGGTCGGGGAGAAGAAGGGGCTGGCGCCCACCCGCGAGGTAAAAGATGGAAAGCCAGGCGGATTCCTCATCGCTGGCGCGGACAAAAAGTGGCATCCAGCGATCGCGAGGATCGACGACAACAGTGTTGTCCTCACCTCTCCGATGGTGCCAAAACCGCTGGCCGTCCGGTACGCCTTCCGCCAAAACCCCATTGGCGCCAACTTGTATAATAAAGAAGGCCTGCCCGCCTCCCCGTTTCGATCTGACAGCTGGTAACACGCTATATTTATGCGGTCACAGCAGCTAAGGTTGTGAGCCTTCCAGTACTTAGGTTATGGTGTGAGAGGGTCGGAACCGCCGGTTGGCCCCAAAGACCCCTTCAATAACGCCCACCTCCCGCTTGAAAACAGGACTCCGACGATGACGAAAAAGCCTTCTGCCACCCGCCGCGACTTTCTCAGAACATCGGCCGCCGCCTCAGCACTTGCTGCAACATCGGTTCCCTATTTCACCTGGAGCGCGCCTGCTTTTGCAAACAACTCTCCAAACGATCGGCCGAATATCGGTTGTATTGGTACCGGTAGCATGGGGTCGGGTGATGCGATCGACCATGGACATTTCGGGAACATTGTGGCCGTCTGTGATGTCGATTCAGCCCATGCCGATAAAGCCAAACACCACGACCGGATCGGCAAGGGCAAGGCGGATGCCTACAAAGACTATCGAAAAGTACTCGACCGCGACGACATCGACACGGTGAGCATCGTCACGCCGGACCATTGGCATGTCAAGATCGCAGTCGAAGCACTGCAGGCCGGAAAACATGTTTTTTGTCAAAAACCGCTTACGCTCACACTCGAAGAGAATAAAATTATTCGCGATGCCTGCAAAAAATATGACGACCAAATATTTTTTGTCGGCACACAGCAGCGAAGTAGCCGTCGCCTCTTCCTGCGCGCGGTAAACATGGTCCAGAAGGGCATGCTCGGAGATATTGAAAAAGTGACCGTTGGTATTGATGGTAGCCCGACGGGCGGTCCGTTCCCTAAAGCGGATGTTCCGAAGGAACTCGACTGGGAGATGTGGCTAGGACAAGCACCGTTGGTCGACTACCGCGAGAAGCGATGTCACTACCAGTTTCGATGGTGGTATGAGTATTCGGGCGGCAAATTCACTGACTGGGGTGCACACCATGTCGACATCGCCACGTGGGCGCTGCAACAGGACCAGGAGGGGATGGGTCCGGTGGAAATTGACGGCACCGCCACACAACATCCGGTCGACTATAAGGATGGCTATGCCGCCGTCGATGATTATTATAACGCCTCCCACGACTTCTCGATTCCGTGCCGCTTTGCGAATGGCGTCGAGATGGTCGTAACGAGCAAACCGCCCAACGGTATTTTGTTTGAAGGCACCAAAGGCCGCATGTTTGTCAATCGCGGCAAGATCGTCGGCAAACCAATTGATGAGGATTGGGATGCGGGCCACTACGGACAGGACGATCTAACCCGACTCTACAAGGGCAAGCCTCACGAATGGCATAAAGCTAATTTCTATCGTTCGATCCGCGACGGCGGATTGCCCGTCTCGGATACTTTCAGCCACGTACAGGCGATGAACACCTGCCATCTCTGCACGATCGCCGCCCGCCTCGGCCGAAAAATTCAATGGGATCCGGCAACGGAGCAGATTATTGGCGACGAGCTTGCGGCCTCGTTTGCCTCGCGGACACCGCGAGCAGGTTATGAGATTGCGCGAGTCTGAGTTCCTATTACGATCATTTCGCGACAATCTCCCGCCCAAAAGGCTGGGGGTCTTTGTTTGCGCTGAATCGAGACCTCTTTCTGCCGTTGCCTGTTCTCGTGTACAACAGTTCGCATGTCAGAGACTAAGCACGAGCGGATACCTCCCCGCCAACAACTGCTTCGAGAAGGTCGCTGGCCGGCGGTCGGCGAATCGGCGCCCGCTGGCAACGATGGCGATTGGACGCTCTCTCTGAGCGGCCTGTTCCGCGAGCCCCGCTCCATCACACTCCGCGAGCTATCGAACCAGCCCCAGATTGATTCCTCGATCGACATCCATTGCGTAACCCGCTGGACTCGTCTCGATGTCCCCTTCCGCGGCATTCCACTCAATCGTTTACTTGCTGATGAAGATATCCTTCCAGAGGCTGCCTACGTCTCGTTCATCGCGAGAAGCGATCGAGCCCATTCGAGCAGTGTCCCGCTCGACGTAGCGCGAAAGAGTCTGCTCGCGCTCGAGGCCGAGGGCAAACCCCTTTCGCCGGTCCACGGTGGCCCGCTTCGCGTCGTTGTGCCTGATAAATATTTTTACAAGAGCGTTAAATGGCTCGAGAAGATTGAGCTTCTCAGCCAGGATCGCCTCGGTTACTGGGAGGCTGATGCCGGATACCACAACGGCGCTGACCCCTGGCGGGAGGAACGCTACGTCGCACCCGCCATCAGCAAACAGCAAGCGGCCCGCCTCATGGCAGATCGCGATTTTTCTGATGCGGATCTAATGGGCATGGATGCGAGCGGCCGGGACCTGACCGGACTGTGCGCACGGCACGCACTTTTGCGAAATGCCAATTTCCAAAATGCGAACCTCCGCAACGCCGACTTTACCGGATCGAACTTGGCCAACGCCCACTTCCAGGGTGCTGATTTGCAGGGCGCCCTGTTTGAAAACACAGATCTTGAGGGCGCGAACCTTGCCGGCGCGGACCTTCGCGGCGCAGCCCTCACCGGAGCCTCGCTGTTTGGAGCAACGTTCCTTGAAGAGGCCACTGATACCGCCCCGGCTCGTGCCGCGCAGCTGGATGCATCGACGATCCTCGCGGCAAACCAGATTTCGCTCCTGGCCGACAGCCAGGAGCAATACCTTCGACCATTCGTCACCGTTCCATGAGCACATCCAAACAATTCCAATCCATGCAACGGCTATCACCTCGGCGCAATACTTCGAGCGCCGAAGACCTTGAGAGTCTCGTTACGGAACAGCTCGAACATTTTTCGATCGATCCGGGCAGCCCTTTTGGTAGTACTCTTGCGCAGCTTGTAGAGCGGATGTATGCTTCGCAGGGCGATACCGATGCCCTTTGGCAACTCACGCTGGCTGAAATGGCATCGCTTGAGGCCCCGCAGCGCATTGCACGGTTCAATGCGCTCAAATTCCTTTCGTTCCAGCTCGCAAAGATCTTGGACAACCTGCAGGGCTCCTTTCGCCGCAGTTATCAGTCGCTCAATTTCAGCTCCTCCACCAGCATGGCCAAGGGGCCTTATCCGATTTTTGACAATATCACTGCCATATTTTCTGCCACACCCGTTATCACACGGACCGCAACCTACATCTACGCCTGTGCCGAGTGGATCGAAGACGCCTTTGCCGGCCGAGAGCTGATGCTAGAAATCTACTCCCGCCTACTCAATCCCACCAGCATTTCACTTGCCAACCATATTGTCGATTTGGACGCCGGTCGTTTCGCAAGCGATTACCTCGCCTGGAACTTCAACAGTGGCATGGCGGCCATTGATGCTACACTCTCGCACTTGCTTGGCCGGGATGATGTCCTGATCACCAGCCGGAACATTTACGGCGGTGCCCATCAACTGATCCACGACTGGTATGCCAAAGAAAGCAACCTTGCGATCGTCGTTGAGACGTTCGACGGCTACCACAGCGCAGACTTTCAGCAATGCCTCGATCTTTGCCGTGAAAAATACGCCGAGCGGCTCAATGCGGGGCGGCAGATCTACCTTTACCTGGAATCCCCCTGCAATCCCCACGGCTATGTATTGGACGTTCCGGCGATCTGCCGTACCGCCCATGAGTGTGGTGTGCGGGTCATGCTCGATGGAACTATCGCGACACCTTTTTTGAACAGGCCGCTCACCCGCGATGCAAAAGAAGAACGGCCCGACTTCCTCATCCACAGCTACACCAAAGACCTCTCCGGAACGGGTAGCGTCATCGCCGGCTGCGTCATCGGTCGCAACGAGGATATGTTTCTCCCCAAGGGTCACGTGAGCGCCGAGTCCCGATGGGATCAGACGATGTTCTGGAATGTCTATTATATCAAAGGCGCTTTCCTGAACGCCGATGCCGCCTTTGAGGTCATCCAGGGCATCCGCACGCTCGATGTCCGGATGATGCGAAAATGCATCAACACTGAAATCCTCGCCCGTTATCTTGATGCCCATCCCCAGATCAGCGTCCAGTGCAGCGCACTCGCCGAGAGTGAGAACCACAAGCTATCGGGGCAGCAACTTTTTATCGCTTTGCCCGCACCGCTCTTTACGATCGACCTGGGCACAATTCCCAAAGAGACCTTCCAGCGTTTTTTCGACTCCCTCTCGCCAACGTTTGGACACATGATCAGCCTCGGGCAATCCAACACCATCGTCAGCTGCCCATCACTGACCACCCACTCGGAACTCGACGAAGCGGCCCTTTCCGAAGCGGGAATGACGGCCACTACCATCCGCTTTTCGGTCGGCGACGAGGATCCGGTCGACCTGATCCGGCATCTCTCGGAGAGCGCCTGCCTTGCCATTGACCCGGATGTCGAGGGCTTTTCTGAAGGTTTCCCGGATACATCGACAACGCACGCACTGATCCGTGACTGCTACACTTCGGCGCACAAGCGATACATCGACGCGCGGCTCGGAAGTGCTGGGCCCTAATACCCAACACCCCACCGGTGCCAATCAATGGTGGCCAATCAATGGTGGCCAATCAATGGTGGATCGCCCTGCCCATCGCGGCCGAGCATGCCGCACACATCAGCCGCCTTAGTTCATCTGGGGCATGCCGAAATTGCCCGTGAACGCCCCAGTGGAGAAGCCAATAATCAAGTGCAGCACAACGAGTGCCGTCCATATGTACATGACCGTTGATAGATTCCACTTCCCGACATTAATCCAACCGATGATAAATCCACCCAGGCCAAAACAAGGAATGATGGACAGGATTCCCAGCAACGGACTCTCTTCGTTTTTAAACGCAGCAACGATCTCCATGATCCAGCAGATCAATGCTCCAATGCTCGTAATAATCAACACAAATTCCATCGTCTCGACCTCCCTATCTGAAAAAGGCATCGGTTATCAATTGCAACCATTTCGCGCAATGCGTCATACGCTAGCTGGAATATACTCCGATGGCATCTGTATGCAACCGCAAAACGGGAGATGAGACTATTCGAGGCTATACCCCCTGGGAAACAACAGGACACAAAAGACTCAGATGTCTGGCCCTAGCCCCGGAGCTCCAACGAAAAGACTGTAGAGCTGGACGGCAAACAACACGAGCACTAGACCGGTAAAGACAGCCATCAGCTGCGTAGTCTTCCATTTCCTGCTGTTTGCCCAGCCGATAAGATAGGCTGCAATGGGCGAAAGGTAGATGCTTTCCCATCCAATGATGAATGCGCCGATCGCCGTAGGCAAAGCACAAAGTATTCCAAGCAGCGGGCTCACCTCACTCCGAAACGCCACGACAATCACAGCCACCGAGCAGACCAAAATCCCGGCGATCGAAATCAACTCCAACCACAACGACACGTCAAAATATGCAAATAACATTTGCCTACAACCAAAAGACACGGGAATCAGGAAACCTCATTCTCCACCTCCCAGCTTAGCCGTGCCATGATGCGGGGAGAAGAAGCATTGCAACCAATGTTCCGCACCCCATTATCGCTAAGTTAATGACTCCCAATTTTATACAGCGCCTCCCCGGTACGGATCAATAACGCATCTTCTGCAATGGCGGGCGACGCGAAAATCTGTCCATCGAGCCTATTTTTTGCCAACAGATCAAATGTATCCCCAGGTGCAATCACCGTCGTTTCTCCACTGTCGCTGAAAAAGAAAATCCCGTCCGCCGTTGCCACCGGAGAGGCGGAATACTTTCCGGAGATCCGCTTTCGCCATATCGGCTCTCCCCGCTCTGCGTCGAGACAGGTGAGAACCCCACTGCCTTCACTCACAAAATAGAGCTTGCCGTCGAATAGAATTGGGGAGGATTTTTGGGGGACGCCTTTTCGATATCGCCATTTGATTTCCGGCACTCCACCCGGTCGATCGGTTCGAAACGCCAGAAGTTCTGAATGGACATAGCTTGTGCATATATAGACCGCCACCTCATCGGCGACCGGGCGGGGCACAATTGAAAAACCGAGCACTTCATAAGGAACTTTCCAGAGTTCTGCACCAGTATGGGGGTCGTATCCATAGAGCCAGTTGGCGGCCGGAGAAACAATGACCTCACGGCCATCGATCTTGACCACCAGCGGCGTACCATACGCTTTCTTAAGTTGCGGATTTGGGTGCATCGATCCTGTACGATCGGTCTTCCAGGCAAACGCGCCCGTCTTTTTATCGAGAGCAACAATATATTGCTGGTCACTGCCATCGCAATGAACGATCAAATAGTCCCCCCAGATCACGGGCGAACTGGCGGGCCCATTCTCGTGCATCACCTCTGTGCCTCGATTGGTCCATAGAATTTTCTGAGTCTTCGTATCCAAGCAGACTGTCCCAAACGTACCGAAGTGGCAATACAATTTGCCATCTTCAATCACCGGGGTTGGGCTGGCATAACTATTCTGCACATGGATCCACTGTGGTTTTTCTATCCGCAGCAGCTCAACATTGTGCAGCAACTGCCCCGTATCACTCGCGATGCAAAGGGCATGCATCGTGGCAGAATCAGAAACCGTAAGCGGCTCGCTACCTGTATTGGTGCGAGTCCGCACTTCTATTTCCTCCGGAGAACTGGGCGCGTCAAATGCGGTCGTCAACCAGATTTCATTGCCGTCCACTACGGGCGAGGAGTACCCAAGACCCGGGAGTGGTGTCCGCCAGCGTATGTTATGAGTCTCACTCCAGCGGAGCGGAATCTTTGCATTTGCAGCATGGCCCTGTCCCGTAGGGCCCCGAAATTGATTCCATTGGTCGCTATCCTCAGCGGCAGAGAGTCCCGCCACAATCCATCCAAGTGGCCAAAGCCATCCGGCGAGGAACACGAAACACAGTGTTGTACTTTTCATAAGCAGGTCCGTATCCGCTCCTTACCAAAGGA
>Ga0315338_1003149_pt1 | contig 14873 bp, 9 predicted proteins | sample ASW8metaG_FD_204518 | JGI IMG/M metagenome (GOLD analysis project Ga0315338, IMG submission 204518) | Ammonia-oxidizing marine archaeal communities from Monterey Bay, California, United States - ASW #8 | ecosystem: Environmental > Aquatic > Marine > Coastal | place: USA: California | collected... | reverse complement strand
GATCCATAGATATGTTCGATGTGCAGTTTACCGGGGGACTTGAGGACTTCGGTGAGCGTTGTGACATGGTCGGAGTGGATGTGCGAAATGAACCAAGCTTCGACATGGTTTCCTAAAGCAGCCAGAAAACCACGAAGGTATTCGGCATCGCCCAGATTTCCGCCGTCGACAACGATCAGCTTGCCGCCAGTCGAGCGAAGTACGTAAGCCATGTGCTGCGTGGGAGTCCGTGCTGGGAGTTGCCAAAGTGTGAAAGAAGGTTGCTCGGCCAGACAGGCAGAGCCACTGTCGAGCGTAAGAAAGGTAACGAGTATTAGGAGCGTTGAGATTCGTGAAAATTTTGACATCGTTTGCTCGCAGTTTGGCAAGTGGTTACTGATCGGCTTTGGGTTTTTCGTAAGTTGACATGGGTGCATGAAAACGAGGTTGTCCGAGTAGAGCAAGAGCTACGATGGAGGCTAACACAGGGACAATTAAAGCTCCCAAGCCAAGTTGCAACTCTTCGGAGTAGTCAGCAATTTGTCCCACGGCCCAACTGCAGATGCCTACGCCAGCCAATCCTGCCATGCCTAGTAACGAAAAGAGTGTTGGCGGATTTGCTGGGATAATTTGGCCCGCTAGTATTAATAGGGTTGGCCAGATACCAGAGATTGCTAATCCGAGTAGTGCAAGCCAAAATATCGAAACTTCAACTGTGTTCGCCATTCCAAGTCCGCCGATCGAAATAGCACAGATAACACAGCTGGTGATCAGTGTGCGAACATATCCGAAGCGTTCAGCAATTGATCCATAGAACCAACGTCCAAAAACCATCGGGGCGGCAAACAACACAAGTCCCATCGCTCCTAAGAGTGGAGCCGGGTCGGTGAGGCCAATATTTTCCATCAGCCAATTACTAGTGGCTTCCATATCGAATCGTCGTTGTAAAAACGAGGAAATCCAATTAAAGATGCCTGCCTCCACGCCGCCAGCCATAGCAATCACTACAGAGCAAAGCCAGAAACTCGGGTTAGTCAGCAGTTTCAACAGACCTTCAGGGGCAGCATGTTGTACTGCTGCGGGGAATTTTGTAACGGCTAAGACAATGGCTAGCACCACGCCAGCAATCAAAAGGGGAAAGAAAGTATTCGTCCAATCTCCGCCTTGGGCCAAGTAAATTCCTGCAATGACTGCGGTAGCTGCGATGCCAATCTGGAAACAGCAATGGACGAGATTCATCGCTGGGGCTGCGCGTTTTGGGTACAGGTCTACTACTAACGGACTGATCAGGGCATCGATCACCGAGCAAGACAGCCCCAAGGCAACCGAGCCCATCAGGAGGTGCGAAAAATTAGTAGCGGAGTGGTAAGCAAACATCGCGATCGCTAGCAGCAGCAACGAGGCGACCAGAAAACCCTGCTTGCCCCAACGTTCGCCCAGCAGACCAAAGATGGGGAGCGTTACTAGAGTGATCGTTGGCGAAACAGCAAAGAACATTCCGCTTTGGGAATCAGTGAGCTGAAACTGCGCGGCGATTTGAACCATGCAGATGGCAGGTAGATTTCCTCCTGAAGCGAGTGCGCCGCAGGAGAGACCTGAGGCGGCTAGTAGTCGGTATCGATGGACTTCTTTAGTAGCGGTGGCTTTAGTCGTTTGGGCTTTAGTCGTTTGGGCTTCGGCAGGGGAGGATTGCATGGAGAGGTCGAGTCTACTAGTTGATTATTTAGAATCGCGTAGTATAGCAGAGTCGCTTGCAGGAGCCTATCTGGTTGCAATTGCACGAAACCTGTAAGTTCCTAGCCCACGGATAAAAAAGCGATCTAGTTGAGTTGATATTGTTGTTGGGCAAGCGTTAGCAAGCCACATTTTTCCAGGCAATTATTAGGTGCTAGGAATGTGACCTGGACGACTCCTGGGTGACGACCGATTTCGATGCCGCCGTTAATAGTAGCGCGATTACGGATTTCTGAGATGCTAAGTTCAAGTAGCTTTGAAGCTCGTTCTAGACCATTTTCTGTAGCAGCGTTCAAATCACGACCGGTGCCGACGACGGAGATTGGCGAGGTTTCCTCGATTATTTCTAAGTTAAAATCTTTCGCCAGTACAAGAGCTTGTTCTCGTTCGTCTATTGAAAATGGCTTAGCCAAATATGGCAGGTCTTCGGCAACGGGGAACAACACTGGGCCGTCGATGCCGAGTCCTTTGACGACGTTTACTTGCATCGTAACCGTGCCGGCGACATCGCAGGTGTGGCCAGCAATTTCTCCATCGCCTTGAAGGGCATGCATGTCACCGGTGTAAATTCCACCGCCAGGAACTTTTACTGGACAAAGGAGAATTGCTCCAGCGCGGACGGCATCGATATCCATGTGACCGTCAGTGCGCTGGGCGAGTTGCTCTTCGGTAATGGCTAAGTCGTGCGGTGCACCAATCAAGAATTGGCCAAAGTCGCCGGCGTTGTGACTATCAGGAAAAGGTCGTGATGGCGTGGTGCCGAGTTGTCCCATGAAAGGACGCAGTCGAGCCATCATGCCAACCAAGTCGTGTTGCCCGAGTGCGAGCACGGAATTCTGTACCGAGTTTTCCGGCATCGCGGCATAATGATTGGCATTTTTGGCAATCTCGTTGGTCGCTGATTCGGGTAGAGTGACGCCGACTTGTTTGTTCTGGTCGAAGGCAATCGTGTAGCCATTGCCGATGACAAACGGGGTGGCTTCGGCACCGCAGTTGGCACAGCGAATGGCTTGTGCGCCTGTTCCGTTCAGCTGCGTTTGAGGATTCAACTCTCCGCACGCAGGGCAACGAGAGGCGACAAACGGGTCGCCGTCGAAGCGGCCTTCTTGGGCGATATCGGTGCCCGAGGATGTAGCGAGCGAGGTGATTTTGATATCTCGGATGTGAATTGCGATTGCGTCGCCGACCTCGGCGCCTTCGACGGCTACAGGCACGGTGACTTCGTGTCCTCCGCGAAGGCAAGGTGTGAGCATTGGACCCCAACAGCCTGGAGCGGTGTGGGCGACGATGGTGCCGCCGTCTTCGACAGGCCCGAGCATCGGCTTGGCGGGATCGAGGACGCCATCGGTATAAGTGTCTACATTAAGCGTTGCGACCGCAGCCTGTCCGGTGGTTGGTTGTAATGGTGTGCTCATGGTGATTGCTTAGTTGTTTGAGTATTTAGACAACGGTCGAGAAATTCGTAGCCGCAGATTTCGGGTTTAGAAAGAGGCAGGTAGTAGAGCCAGTCGGCGGCTTCGTAGAGGATTACCTCATTGATTTGCTCAGGCTGGTTTAAAAGTTGGCAAATAATTGCTTCACGTTGCTGACGGGCCGTATCCTGGTCTTTACGGCGGAGTGATTCTTGGGCTTCGAAAAAGAAACTACGCGGTCCGCGGAAGCTGGAGTCGCGATTTTCTTTAAAATCGTCGAAACTTTGGTCGAGGTAAAGCTGAAGCGGAGCCGCATCAGGTAGTCCGCGGACGCCGAAGAGCACGGGTTCGGTTTGGAGTCCATCCAGGCGGAGCATTGACATGCCTTCGCCAATGGTGCGGATGTGATTGATGGTCGACCAGACGCGAGAATAGTTGCGGGGATAGGGCTTGTTGTTGGTGTCGTGTAGTTTTTCAAGACCGTCTTTAACGGCGAGAGTTTGCTTTTCTGGTAAAGGCAAAACAATACGAGTGCGGGTGTTGGGGAATGCTTGTTCTAATTCGGTAAGGAACTGATGAACGCCTGTGGCAACTTCACGGTTGCGAGCATATCGCCAGCGGAAAGGGGCGTCTGTGGATTGGCACTCGTCGAGCCATTCGTGAGGCTGATGGGTGGTTATCTGACTGAGCGTATCGGTGTTTGTGGAAGCATGGGCTAGCGGCTTGTGTTGCGCAACTGAGAGAGGTGCATAAGCTCGATCGATACCGAGCCAAGTGGAGATTTTTTTGCCAGTTGTTGAATAGTGGGCGATCGGGCGGATGCCGTCTTCGCCATCGGCTTTGTAAGCGGCCAGTGAGACGTGCGAGCGGGTGTTAATCAACAGTTCATCGAATGCGGGCAGTTTAAGAAGGGTGGCCATTTCTTTGACGGCGTTTTCGCGCATGAGTGGGCGGTTAAGGTCCATCATTTCTACCGACCAGGGGGCACCGAGATCGATTATCAGTTGATGGCCTCGCAACGGCAATCGTTTGGAGCCGTTTTGCAGAAGTTTGCGACCGGCCTCGGTAGCATGAAATTCAGTATGATCTCTTCCCGTAGCGGGAATGCCAGCGACCTGGGTTTGCCCAGTGGGATCGAGCGACCTGTCGAGTGACCAGAAAACGTTTTCGCGTCCCAACCGATTTCCGAAATTCGACCAGAGACTAACGGGGTCGGTAGAGGAGAGTTCAAGTGCTTCGTCTGCGTCAGCAGGATTAGAAAGTACCAGGTAGCGGTACTCACTTGGAATATCAAGCCCTGTAATGTGTAAGCTTGTGTCATCTGGTTCTAATTGAAAGTCTTTGATTATCAGGCGTGTGGCTTCGGCTTGGGTTTTTATTTCGCTATAGGGACGCATCGCAAAGTTGCCGTCATTTTGTCGTTGTAAGATGAGGGCATCTTCCTGGAGAGGCGGGAAGTTAGTGGCGACGATTTGCAGGTTGTCTTGCGATTGGCTGAAACGCTTAGCAAACGAGTCGACGTTGGCAACGTCGTTGAAATGGATGGCATGAATTCGACCAGCGTCTTCGTTACCTACTTCCTTAAGAATGGTTCGATAGTGAGCAAAGCAGGTTTGCTCGGGTGCGTAGTTAACTGTGGGAGTGGCTAGAGGCAGGAAGCCCCAGAGAAAGCTGCCATCGGCGTCGAAGGCGGGGATTTCGTAATACTTGGTGAGCGCGGATTCAAAGGGACGGAAACTGGCGGTCAGCGCGATGCCATGCTCTGCGGCGCTTTGGGCGATCATTGGGCCGAGATTTCGCTGTAGCCGGAGAGCGCAAAGTTGGCGGACCCAGCCCCAGGGGATATGTAGGCCCCAGTTGGGGTCGGATTTGCCGCGTTTTTTGAGTTGGTCGATGAGCTCGATAAGTTGCGGGCTGTCGAGCATTGCCTGGGTTTGCTTTTGGTAACGGTCCCAGTGTTCTGGATTGTAATTTTCTGGATCACAAATGAAAGGAAACGGGCTTTGCCAGAGGATGAGTCGCGAGATGCCCTGGGCCTGGCAGCGACGGAAGTATTGGTCGAAGGCGTCTTTGGTGACGGGTCGCCAGTGGCCGTCGTGGTTGTCCATGAAGATGCGAATGATGTCGTCGCCAAAGTCAGCCAGGTAAGAAATCGGCCTGGCGGGCGGGGCAGGGCGGATGGAGAGCTGCTGGGTTTCGCTGTTGCCATCGGGTGAGGTGATCGTGACAGCAAGATCAAAAGTTGTGGCAGGTTCGGAATCGAGGGCCGTAATTCGCAGATGGTCGTTTTCTGCTAGGTCGACGGAGATACCGTTGAAGCTGAGTGATTTACCGATTGCTAGTGTCTGGTCACCTTGTTTTGCAACGAGTGAGACTTGATTGCTGTCGGGGAGTTTTTCGGTGAGGAACGGCCAAGTTCGAGTTGCTCCGTGGACGTAGCAGAAAGGGACTTCGGTATTTCGAGGGGAGAGGTAAGTTGTGTCTGCAAGGGTGGTGTTTATTTGAGTGAGACAGAGGAATATTATGCAGAGCAGTTTTTTCATTGTTGGTCGACATCCATTTGAGGGATGAAAAAAGAAGCATTTGAAAAAACAGCGATTTCTAATAGGTAAAATAATTAAACATGGAATACTCTCTGGTAATTTGGACCCTCCCCTAGCCCCTCCCTGCAAGAGAGGGGGATTTATGTGAGTGTTACGGTTTTTCAGCACGGGTGCCGTAGAGGTGGAAATCGTCCCAGTTGCCGGTGTCGTCGAAGGAGCCTAGGCCAACGCTGCCCCAGGTGAAGGTTTTGTCTTGAGCGGTCATGATAGGGGTTTTCATGTCGTCCCAGTAGATTTCGATCGAGCCGGTCTCGGCATCGCGGAGAATACGGACGTTGTGCCATTGGTCGTCCCACGGGGTGCCGGGTGTGGTTTTGGTAGAAATTTTGATTCGGGCGGCGCCGTTGACGATGAAGATTTGATTAGCACGGTCGTCGGTTTCTTGGCCGAGGTGGACGTAGTAAAAGTGCGAGGGATCTTGGTAGCCGAAGAAGAGGCACATGCTGCGGTGGCCATAGTCGCGGGTGGTGGTGATGACACGGGTTTGTAGATCGAAGTTGCCAACCGATTGGTTTTTGACCAACGAGATATTATGTGGGCTACGGAACGGGGGCTCGTATTTGCTTTGCTGGTGCAGGCTGTAGACGTTGCTGCCGTCTTGTTCGACGATTTTCCAGGCAGCGGCGTCGGTGGGTTGCCAGTGCTTGCTGCCGGCGGTGAAGTCGTCTTTGAAGACCAACGGGTATTTTGAATCTTCGGCGAGTGCGCAGGGTGTGAGGAGGAGCGTGATTAGTAAAGCGGAAAGTGGAGAGCGGAAAGCGGAGGTATTGGCAGCTTGAATGGTGGTTTTGGACATAATGATGTTCTTTGGCGTTGGTTTTATAGGATTATTGGTTTAAATATTGGCTCGAAACTAAGGGGGGCCCCATTGAGGTGGACAAAAGTAGGGGTTGGGGGCTGGGAATTAAGGGATAGGGCTTGGAGTTTTGTCATTTTTTAAGTTGTTGTCTTTGTTGGTTGATTAACGTTTGTATTGGTGCCTTTTGTTGATGGAGCATCCCAGGTAGGCCTGGACGGCCAACCAGGGCTACCCGGTTTCCGGCGTTTGCGGACTCCCGCCCGGAAGGAGGCGCTATATAACTTCCGCCCGGAGGGCGGAGCTATGTAGTTGGCAGCTTATTATCTTGGAATTGGTGGCCAATTACTACAAGAAAATTTGGAGAAGAGGGCAGGGGGCAGGGGTCGGAGGATAGTGGGAGATGGGTGAACCTGCCGGTGGTTGAGATTGTTGGTTCAATGAGATTTTTGCCGGCAGAATCACCCATCTTACGACGATTAGTTATCTTCTAGCAAAAATTTGAGGTGGTCGATGTCGCCGATGGAGCCGGAGACGCCTTCGGTGTCCATGACGATTTTCATGGTCTGCTGGCCTTGTTTTAGCGGCACGCCTGACGTGGTGATGGTTTGGAGAGTGCCCCAGCCGCCGGTGTCGGGGACTTGAATGGGGCCGGTGACGTCTTGGCCGTCGAACTCCAGATGGAAGGTACCGCCGAGTTTTTCGGAGGCGACGGGGATTTCGATTTTGTAGTTGCCGGCTTGTTCGACGTTGACGGTGTAAACGAGCCATTCGCCCTTGCGGGTCCAGCCAACGCCGTAGCCGCCAGAGGCGTCGTCGCGTTTTTCGATGTCGACTTGGGTGTCGTCACGATGGTCTTTGGCGCCTAAGTTTTCGGCGTCGACGTCAGCGTATGCGATATTGGGTATGCCGGCGTCAAAGTTTTCGGCTTCGACGATGCCGGGGATACTTGCGATTTCAGCGAAGGGTTGGGTAGTAGCGATTTCTGCAGGATAGGTGGGAGGTTCAGCGCGTGGTGTTGTAGTTGCTGCTTCGGAACCGGGCTGGGAGGCAGGTGGATTGGTGGCTTCGGGTTTTGAGCAACCGAGGAAGGGTAGCAAGGTGGCGAAGACGCAAGCGAAGAATGTAATTTTTGTAGTGTTCATGACTTTTGCTTTCTGGTCTTGAGGCTGGATGTTTTATTCTAAGGTTAAATAGGTGCCGGCGATGTGGCGGGTGCCGTTTTGTTTGTTGAAGTAGTAGACGACGAGGATGCGGCCGTCGGCAGTGTGGGTGGCCCAGGGGTAGCCGAGGTCGTAGCCGCCGCCGTCGGTGCGGAGGATGATTTCGGGGGCGGTGGTGAAGTCGGTGCACTCGGCATTGAGAACACGGCAGCGGATGCCGTAGGGTTTGTGGCGATAGCCGTAGACCAGTAGGACGCGGTTGTCAGCCAAGCGTAGGGCGTAGTGGGGGTGGCCTTGCCAGGTGGAATCTTGCTGGGGTTGAAAGGATTTGCCGCCGTCGGTAGAGCGGGCGACGTAGGTGTGGTCGCCGAGGTCGGATGTGCGCATGAAGGCGATCAGATCGCCGTCAGGGGTTTCGTAGAGCGAGGTTTCGTTGAAGGAACCGTCGGGGTCGGAGGCGATGGGGCAGGAGTACTGCCAGTTGAGGCCGCCATCGGTGGAGGTGAGCAGGTGGGTTTCGGCGCGGCGAGGTTTGATTTGTCGTTGCACGCAGACGGCCCAGTGAAGCTTGCCATCACGAGTTTGGCACATGGCGCCACGGTTGTAGGCGGGGCAGGGTTCGCCAAAAACGGATTGGGTGACACTTTGTGGGACTGCTGGGGGAGTGATGGGATTGCTCCAGGTGTGGCCACCATCTTCGGAGCGTACCAGGTAGCCGCCCATGAAGACGAAGTTGTTGTGCCTGAGGGCGGAGGTGAAGTTTTCTTTGACGCTATCTTTTACTCGTGCCCAGGCGTAGCTGGAGCAGACGATGGTGCCGTCGGTGAGTTGGACCATGCAGGGGTCTTGCGAGCCGCCAAAGGCGTGGGCGTGGATGAGCGCGGGGGTGTTGGTCCAGGTTTCTCCGTTATCCTGGGAACGAACGGAGACCAGATAGCTGTTGGCGTCGGTGTGGTTGGTGCCTTTTTCGCCAAAGACTTTGCGGTCGGGCGCGCGGCGGAAGGCGACTAATAGTCCGCCATCGGGTCGGGTGACGATGGAGGGGAAGGCGCTGAAGAATTGGGGATCGTTGTAGATGACGATATCTTTTTGCTTTTTTATGTCAGAACCGTTTGCCAATGTGGTGTTGAGAAAGATTAGGAATGTTGTGCTGAGGAGGGGGAGGATGCGGAGGGGGGGCATAGTGAACTTTCTTGAGGTTACGAATAGAACGCGGAGCGGGCGAGGATTATTAGAATAAGGATTATACAGATGTGTAGGAGGAGAGTGTAACCCTTGCGGGGTAAGCGGTTACAAAAGTTATACGGACCCAGGATGCGCTGCTTCGCAGTGACTACGATGGGCCCCGTGAACGGGGCTTAGCTAGGCGAAATCAGGCAACGATACCCCGTGCTGAAGCACGGGGTTAGTACCGCTTTGCGGGGAAGGGGCGTTGAACGCCGCGATTGATTTAGATAATGCCGGCGAGTTCTTGGAGGAGGTGCCAGTTTTCGAGGCGGTCTTGTTGGGCTCTTTGCAGGGTTTCGGAGGGGTTGCCTTCGGCATCGAACTGCTTGGAGAAGCGGCCTTCGGTGCGGGCGAAGCTGAAGAAGTCGACGGTTTCGCCGGTTTTGGGATTCTTCCACCAATCTCCCTTCATGGCTGGGTTGCCTTGCAGGGAGAGGCGTTGCTTGATGCGGTCGCCTTTGCGGGGGTCGAAGATTAAAAGTGGAAATGCGCGGGCATCGACGGCGAGTCGGGCCTGATCGCTGGCTTTGTGGTCGGCGACGCCGTGTTCGGGTTGGCAGGTGGTGTAGCAATTGATGATGGCAGGGCCGTCGAATTCCAGGGCACCTAAGACAGCTTTGTAGAAGTGGTTGGTATGGGCGCAGGTTGTCTGAGCGACATAGGTGTTGGGGTGCATCATGGCGATCTGGGCGATTTCTTTGCGGCGTTCTTGTTTGCCGTCGATTTTTTTGCCGTGGACGCTCATCTTTGCGTTTTGGCCGGTGAAGGTGCTGGTCGATGCTTGTCCGCCGGTGTTGGAGTAGACTTGGGTATCGAGCACGAAGACTTTGACGTTGAGCCCCGAAGCCATCAGGCGGGAGAGGGATTGGAAGCCGATGTCGAACATGGCTCCGTCTCCGCCGATGCACCAGAGAGGTCGCTCGGTCCAGCCCATTTGGTTCCAACGCATGCGCACACCCATAGCGTCGGCGGGGGCGTTTTCGAATAGGGAGTTGGTCCAGGGGACGAGGTAAGGATTGTATGGGTAGGTGGAAGTGTAAACTGTGTTGCAGCCGGTGGCGGCGACGATGCCCCATTGGTCGCCGAATTTGGCGCCGGTGGCTGCGCACATCATGCGTAGTGCAGTGCCTTCGCCGCAGCCTGCACACGAGCCGGCGCCGCCGACGTAGATGTGAGTTTCTTCTTTGAGCATCATGTCGATGAGCAAATTGTCGTTAATGTAGGCATTGTCTGAGGGGCCGAATTCTTTGAAGAGGCGATGGCTTTTTTGTACCTGTTCCATGACGGGTTCGGTTTTGGTGACCATTTTTAGGGCGAGGTCGTCGCAGACGGTGACGCATTCGGCGCAACCTTTGCATTTGCTGGGGTCGATGATGATAGCGAACCGACCGCCTTCATTGCCTTTCTTTTTAGGTCCGTCGTAGTACTTGCGTGTTTTGGACCACTGTTTGGCGAACATTTCGCGATCATCGGGGTTTTCGATTTCCGCCAGTTTGGTTTCTAAATCGGGTTCGGCGATGACTTTGCCGAGGATGGCGGTGTCGGGACATTCGGTGACGCAGTCCATACAGCCGGTGCAGTTTTCGGTGATGTACTCGGGGATTTCGGGGGAGATGTAGCTGAAGTCGCGCAGCGCCGCTGTGCCGGCTGGTATGAGCGAACGGGCTACTGCGACATCCGCGGTTAGTTCTTTTTCAACGGTGCCATTTTCGTAACTGCGGATGACGGAATCGTTGAAGTTATGGACGTCTAGAACGGGGAGGTCTACATCTAAGTAATCGCGATCGGTTAGTGTACCGTAGGAGTTGTTGTTGTGCGGGTCGTGGTCGTGGGCTGTATTCATTGAGCGGGGTTTATCGACAGAAGCCATGATAAGTGCCTTTCGTGAATCTGTTGGCAAAGTTATTTGGGTATGGTTCTTCGTAGGAGTTTAAGACGAGGTTGCTTTGCCGTTGGTTTCACCACGTATGAGTTCGGAGGAAACTTGCTGCATCTCGCTGTAACCACGTTTGACGCAGGTGAGATTGTCTTTGACGACTTGTTCGCCCCGTTTGCCGAAGTATTTGCGGAGCGCATTTTCAACGCCTTCGTAGACTTGCTCGTCGGACATGCCGCTACTTTGGCTGAAGGGGGTAAGTTTAAGGAAAGCACCGAGGAGGACGATGCCTTGCATGCGCATCTCGAGGTCGGCTACTGAGGCGACATCGCGAGCGATGCTGACCATATCAATGAAGTAGACGGAGAGATTTTTGTCCTGGATGGTTTGTTTGTGTTGCCCGGGGATGCGAGCCCAAACATCGGCTGGGTTGTTGTAGGGGCTTTGCATGAATATGGCTCCCCCGTCGACCATGCCGGTGATCGGGTTGCCGCTGAAGAGGGCGTTGGTGTCGTTCAGCACGATCAGATCGACGTATTGCAGTTCGCTGTGAGAGTAGATGTGCGAATCGGCAATGGTGAGGTAATAGGTTGTGGGCAGGCCTTTCTTTTCGGAGCCGTATTTGGGATAGGCTTGGACATCTTTGCCGAAAACTTGACCGGCGATGGTGGCGATGACCTTGTTGGTAGTCACCGAGCCAAAGCCGCCAACCGAGTGGCCACGCATCGAGAAGGCGCCAGGGGGTCGGAGGTCGGGGTCGTCGGAAATGGCTAATGCGATAGGATGTTTGACGCCGACGCAGAAGAAATCTTGTCCGTCGTTGATCATGTTGTCGAAGATGGCGTTAATGTCGCCTGGCCGGACATCGCGACTGCCGAGTCCGCCGGCACCGTGGTAAATCTGCGGGATGCGATCGATTTTCTCTAGGCCATTTTGGCCGGTGGCGGCATCGCAGAAGGCGGCTTTGATTTCTCGGGTGAGATGATTGCCGGTGGTGGAGAGGGGGTCGTCCATGCGTTCGATGACGGCAAAGGCCTTGCAGTTTTTCAGAGCATCGACGATATGTCGTGACGGGAAGGGGCGGAAACAATAAATGTTTAAGCAACCGGCTTTAATTCCTTTTTCTTCGCGGAGGTAATCGACGGTGGTTTGGGCGGTTTCCATGTAGCTGCCAATGCCGACCAGGATGTATTCGGCATCTTCGCAACGGTAGGGAGAGACCATGTCGTAACGTCGACCGGTGTTGCGATAGAATTCGTCGAAGGCATCGGTGATCGCTGGAGCAACTTGGTCGTAGTACCAACGCTGCGCGATTTTGCCTTTCATGTAGGAATCTTGATTCTGGACCGTGCCGGACATGATTGGGTTGGCGGGGTCCATGAGGTTGACGAGTTTTTCGGCGGGGCTGCCGATGAATTCCTCCATGAAGGCAGTCTCAAGTAGCCGTACGGATTCGACGGTATGGGTGGTGAGAAAACCATCTTGGACGTTGAAGATGGGTGTGCAGGAAGCTTCGGCGGCGCGGCGGGCGATGAGGCAGAGGTCGCCTGCTTCTTGAGCGTTGCGTCCGAAGAGCATTCCCCAGCCGCAATCGGCGACGCTCATGACGTCGTCGTGACCGGCGTGGACGTTGAGGCTATGGCTAGTGAGGGCACGGGCACCGATGTTGAAGACGATCGGCAGACGTTTACCGGAGATGGTGTAGAGTACTTCCTTCATCAGCACCAGGCCTTGGCCTGAGGTGAAGTTGGTGACTCGACCGCCGGCCACTGCAAAGCCTTCGCAGAAGGTGGCGGCGGAATGTTCGCTTTCGGGCTCGAAGAAGAGTAGCTGGTCGCCCCAGAGGTTGGCTTTGCCGTTGTTGGCGGCGATGTTGAAGCCGCTGCCCATAGTGGTGGAACTGGTGATGGGATAGGCGCCGGAGCCTTGGCTGATGTGGGTTTCTACCCAAACGACGGCCTCGGCACCGTCGCAAGTAGTGGGAGTGCCGGGATACTTCACTTGGGGGGTCGTGGACTGCCCCTCAGGGGAGTTGGTTGCATGGTCTACAAATTCCGTTGACATACGCATATCTCCTAATGACATCGCAGTGCGAGGGCGACCACGGGGAAAGGTAATTTTCCCAAGGGTGACGAAAAATCTGCCACAGACGGACCGTCTTCCGGCACGCGTCGCATGGTGCACTGGATTACGCTAGTTACCAAAAACTCTTAAAGCTGCTGAAAACCGTAAACGACTACAACACAAACGGCGTTCTCGAAGTCAGGATGCAAAGCACGAGTTTTAGAAGAGAAAGCCGGTAAACCTTTAAGCTACTTGGGCACATGAAAAGATAACGATCGAAACAGAAATAATATCGACTGTCACCTATGGTACACGATTTGCCCTGAACCGCAAACTAAGAGAAGCGACAGTGCAGTTTTTGTGCCAGTCGCAAATCGTTGTGTGGTAAGGCTATGCAATGAAAAAAGCGTATCTAACTAACCCAGTAGGGGGATGCAAAAACGCACACCTGTAACCTTTTTAGTTGGCGCTGGGCAAACTGGCGAAATTATTCGTCGCCTTGGATAAAGGTTTGGCCACGGTAGAACTGTGACCAGAGAACGTAGATGCAAGCGGTGGCGAGCATGGCAATTGTGAAAAACCAGTAGTAGCTAGCGCCAGGGAGTTTGCTGGTGCCGTCTGCATTTTGGATAAATTCATTCACCACGCCTGTAAAAACGTTGCCTACTGAAATAGATAACATGCAGAAGGCCATGATCAACGACTTCATGCGTTTGGGGGCTTGTGTGTAGAAGAATTCGAGCATGGTGATCGAGACCATGACTTCGGCGGCGGTAAGCACTGCGTAAGCGACCAGCTGCCAGCCAATCCAGGGGGTGGCGCCGTCGTCTATTTGTTGTTCGATTAGGGCAGAGATGGCAAAGGCGAAGATCATGGTAAACATGCCGATGCCAATTTTTCGAAGCGGAGTGACTTCAAACAGTTTTTGCATACTTGGGTATATGAGATAAGAGAAAATTGGGATTAAGATGAGCACCAGTACCGGATTTGCTAGACCTGTTTGGGCTGATAGCGGTTCCCATCGAATGGTGCTTCCGAATAGGTTGAAATCGAAGAGAACCCGATTCATTTTTTCAGCCTGTAGGATCCATGTGGATGCAGATTGATCGAAGAGTGACCAGAACATCGCGACGAACAGCAGCAGAGGCGTAAGATTGATCATTGCCCGAATGCCATCCGGACCGATCGTTTCTTTGACGAAAGCTGGGCCGCCAGCAGGAATGTGAACAAACTTGTTACGACCAAGCCAGAAAACGAAGGTTGCCAATCCCATCAAGATCCCAGGTATGCCGAAAGCCCAAGATGGGCCCCAGTATTCTAAGATAAGGGGTATGAGAAAGTAGGAGGCAGTAGAGCCAAGGTTGATCGAGAAATAAAACCAGCTATAGACTTTGGGCAGGAGATGCTGATTGCCCGATCCGAATTGATCTCCGACATGCGAGGTGACGCAAGGTTTGATGCCGCCTGCTCCGAGTGCAATAACACCCAGTCCGGCAAAGAGAATCCAGCGGGGCTCGATTCCAGCAAACGGGATATCGATCGCGGCGAGGATCGCGTGGCCGAGGCAGTAGATCAGTGAAAGAGCTATGATGACCGTGTATTTTCCCAGATAACGATCCGCCAGGAGTGCTCCCAAGAATGGGGAGGCATAAACGGCAGCACCGAACCAGCCAATTGCTGCTCTTGTTTGTTCTTCGCTCATCAAGTCGGGATTTCCGGCTGAGTCGAGCAGGTGCTTGGTCATGAAGATGGGCAGAATCGCCTTCATGCCGTAGTAGCTGAATCGTTCAGCTGCTTCGTTACCGACGATGTAGGGGATGCCCTTGGGCATCTTTGTCGAAGGCGGCGGCGAGGTGAGGTATTTTTGAGTGTTGCTCGTAGAGCCGTTTTTGGAATTGCTCATGGCTGCCAGAATGAAGTGCTGAAAACGGGGCGAACTAGATGTTGCCTAGTAGTGTATCGCAAGCGAGAGGAGCTGGCATTGGCAATCTACGGAGCTTAGGTTGCCGGATCGGTTTT
>Ga0315338_1003148_pt1 | contig 14877 bp, 14 predicted proteins | sample ASW8metaG_FD_204518 | JGI IMG/M metagenome (GOLD analysis project Ga0315338, IMG submission 204518) | Ammonia-oxidizing marine archaeal communities from Monterey Bay, California, United States - ASW #8 | ecosystem: Environmental > Aquatic > Marine > Coastal | place: USA: California | collected... | reverse complement strand
AATCATGTTGGCCTGATCTTCGCGGCGCAACTCACCTTTTCGAATTCCTTCTCTCGCAGCTTCAATGCAATCTTCCCACTGCTCAAGATTCGAATACGACTGCGCCAACCGAACATCTAAAATTCCCTCATCAGAGAGTCCTGCTGCTCTCGTAAGGGGCCCAATTGCCCTTTCGTCTTCTTGGGCTAGCTGCCAAGCTTGTGCCAGGGTCCGCCAATTAGTCTCTGTAGATTCAATAGTGCCGTCACTTAGACCATCTTCCAGAATCCTCGCGGCCTTTATTGGGACGTCAGCTCCCAATAACAATTGTCCTAGTTGAACAATCGTGTTGCTTTGAGTTAACCAACCAGCCTCATACGCAACTTCATAGAGAGCTAGTTGCGCTTCTTCCTCGCCTTCTTGACCGTATATTGCGGACAGCTGAATGAAGTACTCTCGCTTTGGCCACGTATCAATCATTACCCGAAGGACATTAACCACATTGGGGTAATCTTCAAGTTCATAATAGAAAACGTTCAATAGGCGAAACCAATTTTCCTGCACTGTCTTTTCTTGGAATTCTGCAACTTGTATTGCAGTTAAAACTGGTTCGACTCCATCTACAAATCGCTGCATCTGGTACAGGATCTGTGCTCTGAGGATAAAGGGTTCGGGGCCCGGGGTTTCTACAAATTCTGCAACCTCGAACCATCGATCAAGCATCCCCAGCGACTCTTCATAACGTTCCTGCTGGAAGTAAAGTTGGCAAAGAGTAAATCTCGTTGTAACTTCCATACCAAGAGGTAGATCATCTTGCTCAAGCACTGTTTCATATGAGCGAATGGCCTCTGGATAGTTATCTTCCCCAAAGTAGATAAACGCCATGAAGTTGTATATCTGTGCGGTCTCATAGCTATTGAGACCCCGCATTCCGCGAATATCTTCAAGTTCTTCCATCGCGCCCACCAGATCATCCTCTTCCGCTAATGTTTGCGCATCCACTAACGATTGGTAGACCCTTTCACGCATGGCCGGCGTCGAACGTGTCGGCTCATTTGATTGAGTAGATCCATCCTCAGCCACCGTTCCGCTCTCCATTTCGCATGCCCCAAGCATCGCGGCAGCTCGAGTACATCGCATTTGAGCCGATGCAGAAGATGCCACAAATAGGCTACTAGGAATTAAAACGACTATCGCTGCTAACAGCGATGCTAAACGTACACCATGCATCCGATGTTTCCTCAGTTTAGTTGGAGATCTCGAAAGTGATCTTATTTCGCACACCTGGGACTTCAACGGCTTCACCATCGATCACGCGTGGTTTGTACTTAAACTTCAACGCGGCTTCAGTTGCCGCTCGCTCAAATAAAGAACTAGTAGACTCAACCACGCTAACGTCTCTGACAGTGCCTGTTCGCGTCACAGTGAATTCAACGATGACATATCCTTCAAGGCCTCGAGTTAATGCTCTGGAAGGGTAGACCGGGGCAACTTTAACAATGGGCAGATACTCGCCATCGGATACTGCAAATCCTACACCACCGATACTCATACTCGTGTCCATAACCGGCGCTGAGACGGACACTGCCATCGAATTGTCGAAGGCGTTATTCAGGTCCGGGGCTGGCATCTCAGGCGGAGCCTCCGGCTCGGGCGGCTTCTCAGGCGCTTCCTTCTTTGTCTCAATGATCTCGCTTCGTTCAACACGGACAAAGTCTCCGAGCCTGAAGTTCTGAGACTCAGTGATGGCATCGCGACCAGTCGCGATCAGCAGCTGCATGATGAACAACAAGCCGAAGGTGACGCCGGCCCCAACAGAGACTGACATAGCGTATCGGGTAATCATGTTATCTCCTTAACAACCCCATGCATCATCGTACCATGAACCGTGGGGAATTCGATGGCTCAGGGCACTACAGCGGCTAACGTAACGTCAGTAATTCCCGCCTCCTTAGCAGCGTCCATTGCGGCGAGAACATATTCGTTTTGGGCCTCGTTGTCGGCTTGAATAATCACGCCACCCTCTGGATTCTGAGCTCGCAGACGTTCGATCACTGGTCCGAGCCCAGCAAGGTCCACGCTGCGCTGATCGATCCAGAACTCGTTGGCAGCGCTAACGGCTATGAAGATGGACCCGCTACCTGGGATCATGGCCGTTACCGCTTCAGGCCGGTTAACCTGAATTCCGGGTTCCCTGACGAAGACAGCCGTAACGATAAAAAAAATCAACATGATGAACACCACATCTAACATGGGTGTGAGGTTGATTTCAGCCTCCTCTTCCTGGAGGGTTTCGGCTACTGCATCACGCATGGCCATAGGGCTACTCCTGTCTGATTAATTTGCGGAGGCTATGGAAATATTATAGACATCCGCCTGCCGTGAAGCGTCCATAACTGTAACTAAAGTTTCTGCACGCGACGTGCTTGCGGTCTGTATGACCACTGGTCGCTCAGGATCCTCAGCATGCAGCCGCTCAATATTCGCCCGGACAGCCCGTGGATCCACAATCCGATTATCAATCCAAATATCATCCGTTTCATCAATGATTACGAGGATAGCCCCTTCTTCATCCTGTAAGACTTGGGGTTGATCCGCATCCGGGCGATTAGTATCTAGTCCACTCTCTCGCAAGAAACTTGCGGTTACAATGAAGAAGATAAGCATAATAAACACCACATCCAACATCGGCGTCAGATTGATCTCATTCTCTTCCTCATCTATTTTGATATTGGCAATGTGTTTTCTCATTACCTCACCCTCTCGTTCCGCTCATTATCTAGCACGATACTCTCCAAGCGCATACCTAAGCTTTTCAATAAGGCGTTCCGTTCCTAACTAACGGCCTCTAGTGATCCATGCTCATCTCGTCTTCCAGGGACTGGATATTCCGTTTCGCGGTACGTGTCAATACTGTTACTAGGAAAACACCTGATAGAGCCCCCACCATACCGGCCATAGTTGGAATCGTCGCTCGAGAGACCCCAGCAGCCATAGAGCGAGCATTTCCTGTCCCGGATACGGCCATCACCTCAAATACTGAGATCATTCCCGTCACAGTGCCTAGGAGCCCCAATAGAGGGCATAGCGCTACGAAGGTTTGAATCATAGGGAGCCCTTGATTCACGGCCATGCTAGCGCGCGATATAATAGCGTCCCGGATTTGATAGGCCTGCCAAGATTTTCGCTCTTCGCGGGCCTCCCACTCTTTGCACGACTCCTTAACCAGAGCTTTAAGACCCGTTCGAAAATAAAGCAGTCGTTCCAGAATCAGGATCCACATAAAAAGGATGACCCATGCGATCAATCTGAGCACAGGTCCTCCCAATTCCAGGAAGTCCCGAATAGCCTCAAACGCATTAACTAGCGATTGCATCTACAAACTCCACCGAGCAGCAGGATCGGGGACCTGGTAACGCTTCCCGACCTGCCGCTATGTTTATAACCCTCTAGAGCGCTAAGCAGCAGTTTTCTCCGACTGCTCCGCCACGATACCGGCACTCTGCTCTTGCAGAATCTGAATAATCCTACGGCTGCGACCACTGACAACAGTGTGTAGTAGCACGGTTGGAATAGCCACCGTAAGCCCAAGTACAGTGGTAATAAGGGCTTGTGAGATACCACCAGCCATCATTCTCGGATCGCCTGTTCCGAATAACGTGATAGCTTGGAACGTATTGATCATTCCAGTAACCGTACCTAGGAGGCCCATCAAAGGAGCGACTACCGAGATTACCTTAATAATAAGGATACCCCGCTGCAAAGAAGGCGTCTCTTTCAAAATAGCTTCACCGAGTTTCAACTCCAGTGTCTCGGTATCGGCCTGCCTATTAGCATGATGAACTTGCAACACGCGTCCAAGCGCATTGTCATCCGTAGGTGTCTCCTGCTTTAACTGTGCTGTTACCTTTCTACCTGCGAGAGTGAGATTTACCAACCGCTCTAGAGATAAGAGCACCCCGAAAAGTCCAAGAGCAATAATCACATAGCCAACGATGCCGCCCTGATTGATTCGTTCTTGCAAATTAGGGGTTTCCACTAGCAAACCAAGAATTTGTCCAGAGGTTGGATCGAGACCAAAACGAACTACTCCGTCTCCAGGCTGCGCGTTCAAAAGTTCGGAGGTGCTGCCCGTAAACCGCCCTTGCTCGGGCTGGCGCTGTAGTTCGGCAACAGAGTTAGTTTCTGGATTGTGCTGAAGATAGCGCCCGTCTGCCACCAAATTAAACCCGCCGATTCGGACTATATCTTCTGAACTGATCTCACCGTCTGCAGTGATTACTTCAAAGTTATTGAGACGTTTAATTCTGCCAAGTTCTGTAGCTTCGCGCTGCAGCTCGAACCACAATTGCTCAATTTCCGCAATCGATGCTAGTTGACTGCTGGAACCCATCTTAGCGGCCAGCTCTGTCAAAAACTGAGCGCGTTCAGGGTACTCAACATTAGTAAGCGATGCCTCAAACAAACCTCGCGCATCCCCTGCTACCTGTTGCAATACACCAAATAGCTCTCGAAGCGAACCTAATCGCGTATTGAGCTGCTCAGTGACGTCAGCAATTAGTAACTCATTTTCCTCAAAGGTTGTTTCTAGGCGGCCACTGCGAGCCTCCTCACTTGCCCTCTGGTCCTCGGCGTCGTTGAGCATCTGATTTTGATTGTCTTGATTCTGCTCAAACTGAGCAATCCGCTGGATTTCTTCCTGGTTATCACGAGCCCTTCCCTGCTCAACCAGTGCCAGCAGCTCTTCTAGAGTACGTGCCTCACCTACCTGCGCTTGCGCTTGCGCTTGCGCTTGCACGGGTGCAGCGATGATTGACGTTATAGCCGCCAACGAAAGAATTCTATAAATTTTCATTAACCTTCCTCCGGCGGGGCTATAGGTAGTAGCAATAGATCGGGCGCCACTTGATTGCGCGCCAACCGTATGCCTTGACGAATTGGATTACGAAACTCATTCCCAACCGCCACCCACGTGCGATTACGTTGATCCCAAGCACCCGACTGAGTGCCATCTGCGGTTTGGTATAGAAGCGCAACACGTCCAATCTGTAGAACATCCACTTCCCGAGTAGTACCGCCAATGTTAAGTTCATCGGTATACGAAAAGATCGTCCGCGCGTAATCATTCTCAATCTGCCAAGCTTCCATAACAACACGGAACTTCTCCGCCGCCGTTACATCTGCTCGCCCGAGTAAGGCTGTAAGATTCTCAACCCGAGTAGTGCGCTCGTCGAGTAGAAATGGAACATCAAGAGCAACAAAGCGCTCTAGCCCATCGATCATACGCGTCAACAGGGGAAGGATTTGACGTTCAATTACCTGTACCTGATCGATAGAAGTCCGCAGATTCGCAAGCTCTTGCTCCTGGTCTGCAATCTGTCGATCTAGCAAGGTGTTATAGACAATGAGCCCATCTACCTCCTTCATGACCCCTCGAAACTCTTCCGCCAATGACCGTGTCTCCGTAACAATCTCGTCAATCTGGTCTTGTTGCGCTTGCGCTACTTGGATACGAAGGTTCTCGGCAGCTACGAGTTCATCTACCGCCTGTTGGCCTGCGGCCATTTCTGCAGTGAATATCGCGCCTAAGGCGCTGAACAAAAACACTGCGTTACGTTTCACTCTCATGCCCACTCCCCAAAATATATAGTGAGATTCAACTTAAGTAAGTACACAAACGGACGAACTATTATTCTCGGCCGACCCTGCACAACACAAAAAATGTTCCTGACGAACCGCCCCCTAACACTAACAATCTATGTTAATGATAAAAACTTTTACTGGTTTTCTAAGTCCGAGGCCTGCCTTAAGGCCTTTTTTTTACTCAGGCAATCAGCTTCTTATAGCACTCTAGATACCCGGATGAACACTCTCTTCCGCAAGTACTAAGCGTCTGGGCGGAAGGATAGCGCAAAACTGTAGGCCGATTCTACAGGTACACGTCGAATCCATCGACATATCTAGTTCCAGCAACCACAACCTTCATGATGGCATCACCTCGAAAAATCCCATGCGGCCTCATAGTAGAAGAACGTCTGAAATCCATACCTAATTATCTAGTTATACACATAATCTGATGTTATTTGTGGAAACTTCCTTCACAATTGACATCATAGAGTCTTTTTTGGATGATGCCCCATTGGTTAATAGGAAACTTGACTGAGATGATCAAAAACCGCCAAGCGCTGCCCCTTCCCGTACTGCTTAGTCACGGCAGGTGCGGGCGCTTGGTTTGACGACGAACCCAACGTAAACCCCGCACCCGAAAGGCTGCGGGGTTTTTTTTTGGTGCCATTCATCAACCACAGTGAATGACACGATTACTTTTTGAAAATGAGAGGTTAGTGCGATGGAACTCTTCGTAGAGTCGGATGCTCGGCCAGAGACGCTCAGCGGTGAGCGTATCGCGGTGCTCGGCTATGGCAGCCAGGGCCGCGCCCATGCTTTGAATCTTCGTGATTCTGGTTATAACGTAGTAGTAGGCCTGAGGCCTAGCGGAATAACATGGCCGAAGGCTGAAAACGATGGCTTCTCTGTTAAAACCTTTGAGGAGGCTACAGAGGGAGCCGGATTGATAGCGTTTTTAACGCCAGATATGTCTCAGGCCAAAATCTACGAACAAATTCTGGACAAAATAAAAAACAACGCCTCAATTCTGTTCGCCCATGGGTTTAATATTCACTATAAACGAATCGCACCCCGAGAAGATCTGGATGTTGTATTGATTGCCCCGAAAGGTCCTGGTGATCTCGTCAGGCGTCAATATGAGGCAGGGCGCGGTGTCCCCTGTCTTATTGCAGTTCACCAAGATGTTACAGGACAAGCTGAAGCAAGGGCTCTTGCCTACGCACATGGACTAGGTGGTACTCGAGGTGGTGTGTTGCGGACAACTTTCGGAGAGGAGACTGAGACAGATCTCTTTGGTGAACAGGCTGTGCTATGCGGCGGCCTATCTGAGCTAATTGTTCGTGGCTTTGAAACGTTAGTTGAAGCGGGCTATCAACCTGAAGTCGCCTACTTCGAGTGCATGCACGAAGTGAAGCTAATCGTTGACCTATTACATGAAGGCGGACTTGCAAAAATGCATGAATTTGTCAGCGAAACTGCCAAGTACGGCGATCTAACCAGCGGGCCAAAAGTCGTGGATGATCACACACACGAAAAAATGCGTGGCGTTCTCAAAGAGATTCAGGACGGAACTTTCGCAAAGAACTGGGTCTCGGAGTATGAGTCAGGCTTACCAGAATACACCCGACTCCTTCAGGAAGATCTTGACAGCCATATTGAAACCGTTGGTGCAGCACTTAGAGGACGAATGGCATGGTTACAAGAGTAGAGAAAACTACCTTTTAATTCTCTCAGCACGGAGGAAGAAAGATGAACGCGGTAGATGACAGTAAAGTCGTCATATTTGATACGACATTGCGAGATGGTGAGCAGGCCCCTGGCTGCAGCATGACTCTCAATGAAAAACTACGTGTCGCTACTGCGCTCCAAGATTTGAAGGTCGACGTCATAGAAGCCGGATTTCCCGCCGCTTCGCCGGGCGACTTTGACTCCGTACGAACAATTGCTAGGAGTATAGAGAGTTCCACGGTCTGCGGATTGGCCCGCTGCAATTCGAAGGACATCAAGCGTGCCTGGGATGCAGTCAAAGATGCGGCGAACCCACGTATCCATGTTTTCGTCGCAACAAGCCAGATTCACCGCGAACACAAGCTGCAAATGGCCAAAGAGGAGATCCTTAGAAGTGCTGTGGAATCTGTATCCTTAGCTCGAGAATACTGTGAAAATATTGAGTTTTCGCCGGAAGATGCTTCGCGGACAGAACTAGAATATTTGGCAGAAGTAGTACAGGCCGTTATCGGAGTTGGCGCCACAACCGTGAATATTCCGGACACAGTGGGATATGCCGTGCCCGGCGAATTCTTCGAGATTTTTAAATATCTTAAAAATAATGTTAGCGGAATCGATGATGTTCGGCTGAGCGCCCACTGCCACGATGATCTTGGGCTGGCTGTAGCAAATAGTCTGGCCGCAGTTCAAGCTGGTGCGCGGCAAATTGAGTGCACTATGAACGGGATTGGTGAGCGGGCTGGTAACTGTTCACTGGAAGAAGTTGTCATGGCTATAAAAACACGAGAAAGTCATTTCGGTTTAAAAACGGGTGTTGATACGAAACGCCTCTATCCAACCAGCAGGATTGTGGCAAACGTCACGGGAATGCACACGCCGCGCAATAAGGCAATCGTCGGTGAAAATGCTTTTGCCCACGAGGCTGGCATCCATCAACACGGCATGCTTCAGAACCGGGAAACATACGAAATTATGCGTCCAGAAGATGTTGGACTATCCCACTCTAATCTAGTGTTGGGGAAGCATAGTGGTCGACACGCATTTAGAGAACGGGTAGAACAGCTTGGATTTCCGCTGGATGATATAGAACTAAATCGATGCTTTGAAAAATTTAAGCGGCTTGCCGATCGAAAGAAAGATATGTACGACCGAGATATAGAAGCGATCATCATGAATGTCGATGTCGGCAAAGCTGGACCGTGGATTATTAATGAACTACACATTACTGCCGGGACCGGGACAGTGGCTGCAGCTGCCCTAAAGCTCTCTCACACGGATGGGCGGGAAATTCGTGAGGCGGCTGAAGGAGATGGGCCAGTGGCTGCAGCCTTCCAAGCTTTAGAGGCGGGGACAGGAATCAAACTTACATTAAAAAACTTTGAGGTACGTGGTGTAACTGTAGGTGATGATGCCCAAGGTGAGGTCACCGTAACCGTAGAATATAATCAGCAAAGTTTCCGTGGCCACGCAGTAAGCACGGATATCGTAGAGTCTGCAGCATTTGCATACTTGGAAGTCATAAATCGAATTCTCCGCAGGCGTGACTCGAATGGCACTATTGAGGAAAAAACCATTGCCGTTGGTAATCCGTAACTTGCTTGCATCAAAGTTTAGGAATCAAACATATGCCTCTTAGACCAAACAAATTCATCTGGCAGGACGGCAAATTAGTACCGTGGGAAAAGGCCACAGTGCATGTTTTGACCCACGCTCTACACTACGGTTCTTCGGTATTTGAAGGGATCCGTGTTTACAAAGGACCCAGTGGACCCGTGGGTCTCAGGCTTAGCGACCACATCAACCGAATGTTCGATTCTGCTAAAACCTACTATATGGTTATCCCATACGGCGCAGACGAATTAGTCTCAGCCTGCAAGGATGTCGTGCTCCAAAACGGGCTTATGGATGGAGCTTATATCAGACCTGTCGCATATCGCGGATACGGAGAAATGGGAGTCGCCGGAGATCCCAACGCACCTGCCGAATGTTCGATAGCAGCCTGGGAATGGGGCTCTTATCTCGGGGAAGATGGTTTGGAAAATGGAGTGGATGTTTGCATTTCTTCTTGGCAACGTGCCGCTCCAAATACTTTTCCCACAATGGCAAAGGCCGGTGGTAATTATCTCTCCAGTCTCCTCGTGACACTTGAGGCAAGACGGCTAGGATTTGCAGAGGGAATTGCGCTCAGTAGCGCGGGCTATGTGAGTGAAGGAGCAGGCGAAAACCTCTTTTTAGTAAGGGACGATATACTCTATACCCCCCCAATTGCTGCCTCTATTCTCCCGGGACTGACAAGGGATATGGTCATGAAGCTCGGTCGGCTTAACGAACTTACAATCGTAGAAGAAAACATTCCGAGAGAAATGCTATACATGGCAGATGAGATTTTCCTAACGGGCACGGCTGCCGAGATAACGCCTGTTCGATCCGTTGACCGAATAACCATCGGCAATGGACAGCGAGGACCTATTACGGAGGCCCTTCAGAAGCAGTTCTTTGGTCTTTTTGATGGCTCAACACCCGACAAGTGGAGCTGGCTGGAGCCGATCGAAAGTGGGAGCTCCAGTCAGGCCGACCAGTCGGTGGCAGTATAATAGGCGCACTTCAAGTGTCCGCCGCACCACAAGAATAGCCCAGCAGTAACCCGGAATGGATATGTCAGGAAAATCTTTATTCGACAAAGTCTGGGACATGCACATAGTGTCATCAGAAACCGAAGATACGCCAGCAATTCTGTATATCGATCTACACCTTGTCCATGAAGTTACCAGTCCTCAGGCATTCAACTCGCTTCGCACCGGAGGGCTTACCATAAGGCGTCCGGATCTAACTCTTGCAACAATGGATCACTCTACACCAACCGTCCCCATCAGCTCACTACAAGAACTGAAGGTCATCAGCGAACCCGAAGCCTTTGAACAAATCATTCAAATGGAAAAGAACTGCGAAGACTTTGGGCTTGAACTTCGAGGCCTCAATAGTGATGAACGCGGAATTGTTCATGTAATCGGTCCGGAACTTGGAGCTACACAACCAGGGAAAACTATCGTTTGCGGTGATTCGCACACTAGTACTCACGGCGCTTTAGGTGCCTTAGCATTTGGAATTGGCACCACTGAAGTTTGCCACGTACTAGCAACCCAATGCCTTCTACAACGCAAGCCCAAGACGTTTGCCGTTAATTTGGTTGGAGAGCTGCAACCAGCTGTCACAGCAAAAGATATCATTCTCGCGATCATAGGAAAAATAGGGGTAAATGGTGGGACAGGTCACGCGATCGAGTATCGGGGTGAAGCAGCGTCTCGGCTTTCTATTGAAGAACGAATGACCATCTGTAACATGGCTATCGAAGGCGGTGCCCGAACCGGAATGTTCGCTCCAGATGATACAACGTTTGAGTATATTACTGGCCGACCCCTGGCACCGACCGGCCCTGCATGGGACACCGCACTGGATAACTGGAAACTGCTACCAAGCTGTGATGACGCACAATTTGATAAGGAAGCAACATTAAACGTCTCCGAACTAAAGCCTATGATTACATTCGGTACCAATCCCGGCATGGTGATTCCTGTAGATGGAGCAATCCCCTTCCCATCCGCAACGGATACCGGTTTTGCCAAAGCGCTTGACTATATGCAATTAGAGGCTGGACAACCTCTAGCTGGCACGCCAGTAGATATCGTATTTATCGGAAGCTGCACCAATTCAAGGTTAAGTGACCTGAGAGCAGCGGCAAGCCTTTTGAAAGGACGCAAAGTTGCAGATGGTGTACGAGCATTAGTCGTGCCAGGTTCCGCCCAGGTCAAGCGTGATGCGGAAGCTGAGAATCTGCCTGCTGTTTTTCAGGCAGCAGGCGCTGAGTGGCGTGAACCTGGATGTTCTATGTGCCTTGCTATGAATGGTGACTTCGTACCAGCAGGAAAACTAGCAGTCAGCACCAGTAACCGTAATTTTGAAGGGCGGCAAGGAAAAGGGGCTCGAACTATACTAGCTAGTCCGCTGACGGCAGCAGCTTCCGCCATAAATGGGGTTGTGAGTGACCCCCGACCCTTTATTTAGGTATTGCTGTGGATCCCCTAAGCAAAATAACGTCTCGTACCGTTGTTCTGCCTCTAGATGATATCGATACCGATCAGATTATTCCTGCGCGTTTTCTGAGAACAACCGTCAGAGAAGGCATTGGTGAAAATCTCTTTGCTGATTGGCGATACCAAAAAGATGGGTCACAGAGAGCAGACTTCATCCTTAATCAGCCCAGCGCTCAAGGCGCTAAAATACTAGTGGCAGGACGAAATTTTGGTTGTGGATCTTCTCGAGAACACGCCCCGTGGGCGCTTCTAGACCAGGGATTTCAGGCAGTGATAAGTACCGAAATAGCTGACATTTTTAGTAATAATTCGCTGAAAAACGGCCTACTGCCAGTAATCGTCGATTCTAAAACCCACCAATGGTTGCTGAACAACCCCAACATTGAATTGATACTTGACGTGGAAAATAAGCAACTGACGCTCCCGGACGGAAAAACGGTTAGCTTTCCTATCGAGAATTTCTCTCGGTATTGTCTATTGAACGGAGTGGATCAACTAGGATTCCTGATGGAACACACTGAAGCAATCACCGAATACGAGGCACAGACCCGTTGACGCTTTCAGTTGTTACACTCCCGGGTGACGGAGTTGGCCCCGAGGTAACTGCCCAAGCAACCCGAGTACTCCAAGCGGTTTCAGAGCTACTTAAGCTGAATATTGAAATTCATGAAGCACTGATCGGGGGCGCGGCCTTGGATAGTGTCGGCAATCCCTTGCCAGCACAGACCCTAGAGCACTGTCGCAGCGCAAATGCTGTTTTTCTTGGTGCTGTCGGAGGACCCCAATGGGAAGAGGCTGAAGTCGAGCTACGCCCAGAGCAAGGACTCTTAGGACTGCGAAAAGCTTTAGGTTTGTTTGCAAATCTTAGGCCCATCAAAATCCACCCAACGCTCATGGATGCATCGGCGTTGCGACCGGAGCGACTCAAAGAGGTAGACATTCTCATCATTCGAGAACTAACTGGGGGGCTATATTTTGGAAAACGAGGTCGCAGTGCAAACCATGCTTTTGATACATGTGAATATTCTGCGAGTGAAATCGAACGTATTTCAAGGCTTGCAGGAAATCTTGCGAAAACCCGTCGAGGAAAAGTCACCTCTGTAGATAAGGCTAATGTATTAGACACCTCTCGGCTGTGGCGAGATACAGTTAATAAAGTTTTTACGGCAGAATTCGCTGACATTAAGCTTGAACATAACTATGTCGACGCGGCCGCCATGTACTTGCTGAGTAGACCAGCAGATTTTGATGTGCTTCTTACCGAAAACATGTTCGGCGATATTTTAAGTGACGAAGCATCAATGCTCTCCGGTTCACTCGGACTTTTACCTTCAGCTTCTCTCAGCACCGACGGGCCAGGGCTTTTCGAACCAGTCCATGGCTCCGCACCCGATATTGCCGGCCAAAACATCGCAAATCCTTGTGGCGCCATCCTGAGCGTTAGCATGCTACTTCGGCATTCTTTAAATCAGCCTCGAGCTGCTGCGGCTGTCGATCAAGCAGTAGCCGGCGTTCTTGAAGACGGTCTCCGTACCTCGGATTTGGCTGTCGTAGAAGGCGATACTATAAGCACAACGGCCTTTGGTGACGCAGTGCTTTCACGTCTAACATTTTAAATATCATATAGCACTGATTTATAGGCATTAATTTGCTTTTATGCTTGACTTTAGCTATTTCTGGTTATAATGTAACATTACGTTAATACATTAGTTAATTAATACATATGAAAGATTATCAAGGTACGACGAATCGAAGGCTACAGCAGGCCGAAGCCGGGCTCTATCGTGCTATTTTAACGTTGCGAAACGAAACTGAGTGCCAGAAATTCTTCTCAGATCTTTGCACTCCCGCCGAACTCGAAGCCCTTGTGGACCGATGGGCGGTCGTCGCACACCTGTCAGATGGCCTTCCCTATCGCAAAATTCATGATCTAACTGGGGTTTCTGTCACGACTATAGGACGTGTTGCGCGTTTCCTCTCCACGGGTAGCGGTGGATATAAGACAGCCCTGGAGCGCTTAAGCGCGCTTTAAGCTTTAATGAATCACAAGGAAAATCGAATGGAGCAACAAGATGCGCGCATCAAGATAGCTGTGCAGAAATCGGGTCGATTAACCGATCACTCCATGGAACTGCTTGTTAGATGCGGACTAAGCTATTCAAAGGGACGGGATCAACTCATTTGCTACGGCGAGAATATGCCGGTAGATGTGCTATTGGTAAGAGATGACGATATACCTTCACTAGTCCAAGAAAATGTCTGTGACCTGGGCATCGTTGGTCTGAATATCATTGAGGAGCGCCGTCACAGTTTTAAAGCTCAAGGAGTGTCCGATCTTTTTGCGACAGCGGCGACGCTTGATTTTGGTCACTGCAGGCTCTCCTTCGCAGTCCCGAATGAAATGAGTTACACAGGACCACAATCACTGCAAGGTAAGAGAGTTGCTACCACCTACCCTCACATCGTGAAGTCTTATTTAGAAACGCAAGATATTGATGGAACGGTTGTGGAATTCGCAGGCGCCGTTGAAATTGCGCCTAGCTTAGGCAGAGCAGACTTAGTTTGTGATCTTGTCTCTAGCGGCGAAACATTGCGTGCACACAATCTCCAAGAAGTTGAAACCATTCTTGAGAGCACAGCAACACTAATACAAACCCCTATCAAACCGACTAGGAAAAAAGCTGAGTGGATCCAAAGACTTCTGCAAAGAATTCACGGTGTGCTTCAAGTTCGGGAAAGTAAATACATCATGCTACATGCTCCACGAAATGCCTTGGAAGAGATTCGCTCATTACTTCCAGGCAGCGAAGCACCCACGATTATTCCGCTGGAAGGGCGCGACGATAAAGTAGCCATCCATGCAGTGTGCCGAGAAAATATTTTCTGGGAAACACTTGAAGAGCTGAAGGAGGCAGGAGCGAGTTCGATGTTGGTCATACCCGTCGAGAAGATGCTTACCTGATTAAAGCCATGAAACGATATGACTGGCACACACTAAGTCAGAATGACCAGGAACAACTGCTGCGCCGACCCGCACCGGAAAATAGCTCTAACCTATATCAGCAGGTAGCAAATATTGTAGACCGTGTCCGAGCCGATGGCGATGAGGCCGTGCTCAAATTGACGGAGGAGTTAGACGGAGTCCGCCTCTCTACCCTTTCGGTTTCCCAAAAAGAATTTGATGAAGCTAAAACGTCGTTGGGGAAAGACAACCGCGAAGCAATTCGTTTAGCAGCAGCCAATATAGAACGCTTTCATCAAGCTCAACTTCCTGATTCGCTATCAATCGAAACCATGCCTGGTGTTCGGTGCGAACGGCTGAGTCGTCCAATTTCTGAGGTGGGCCTCTATGTACCAGCTGGAAACGCACCACTACCATCTACCGCATTAATGCTAGGTATACCTGCACGTTTAGCGGGCTGTCCAACCCGAGTACTGTGCAGCCCCCCAC
>Ga0315338_1003147_pt1 | contig 14879 bp, 3 predicted proteins | sample ASW8metaG_FD_204518 | JGI IMG/M metagenome (GOLD analysis project Ga0315338, IMG submission 204518) | Ammonia-oxidizing marine archaeal communities from Monterey Bay, California, United States - ASW #8 | ecosystem: Environmental > Aquatic > Marine > Coastal | place: USA: California | collected... | reverse complement strand
TACGAGCGCAGCCTGCCCGCGGATCACCCCGCGCTCTTGCGCGCCCGGAACAACCTGGCCAGCTCGATGGAAGCGATGGGCGATCTGGCCGGGGCGCGTGCGCTCTTTGAGTCGGTCCTCGCGGCCTGCGAGCAAAGCCTGCCCGCGGATCACCCCGATCTCTTGCTTGCCCGAGGAAACCTGGCCGCCTCGATGCACTCGATGGGCGATCTGGCCGGGGCGCGCGCGCTGCGTGAATCGGTCCTCGCGGCCTACGAGCGCAGCCTGCCCGCGGATCACCCCGCGCTCTTGCGCGCCCGGAACAACCTGGCCAGCTCGATGGAAGCGATGGGCGATCTGGCCGGGGCGCGTGCGCTCTTTGAGTCGGTCCTCGCGGCCTACGAGCGCAGCCTGCCCGCGGATCACCCCGATCTCTTGCTTGCCCGGAACAACCTGGCCGTCTCGATGTACGCGATGGGCGATCTGGCCGGGGCGCGCGCGCTGCGTGAATCGGTCCTCGCGGCCTACGAGCGCAGCCTGCCCGCGGATCACCCCGCGCTCTTGCGCGCCCGGAACAACCTGGCCGTCTCGATGTACGCGATGGGCGATCTGGACGGGGCGCGCGCCCTGATCCCCGCTCAACTCGGCGGCATGCGCACGCGCATCCTCGCCTCGGTCGCCCTCGCCCCGCGCCAAGCACGGCAGACCGTCGCAAGCGAAAGCCGTCGGCATTCCGAGGTGCTTTTCTTGAGTGGATCGGCGGGGTCCGAGTTGGAGCGAGGCGCGTTCGAGCTGACCGAGACGATGCGGCTCGTCGCCGCAGAGGCCGCGCGTTCGCTCTCGCGCTTCGAGACGGATCCCGAGCTGGCTCCTATTTTGTTCGAGGCTGCCGAAGTCCGTCGTGCCCTCAACGATCTCGTCGCCGGAGCGGGGCGCGAGGATGCGGATGCAGGTGATGTCTCGGCAGAGCTGACGAAGCTATCGCTACGCCGCGATCGACTGGAGCGTGACGCGAGTCGGCGGCTCGCCGAGCGCGGGGTCGTTACCGAGCCCGTTGAAGTCGGAGCATTGACCGCTGCACTCGGACCCGGTGACGTTGCCGTCGGGTACCGGCGCATCTCACTGAAGCATGTAGACGAGGTGAGCGGCGAGATACTGGAAGCCGCGGATCATCTGCTCGCGCACGTGCTCTCCGCGGAAGGGAAGCTGCAGCGCATCGATCTGGGGCCGGCACTGGAGGTGGAGGAGCTTGCGAGCGAATGGCGCGCGGCGCTGGGAGCTCCTCTGCTGCGTGGCCTCGGCCTGGAGGAGGAGGAAGACGACCCCGAGGCCCGCGCGGGGAGCGAGCTACGCGCCAGGATCCTGGATCCGGTATTGGAGGTGGCGGGAGAGGACGCGACGCGGCTCTTCATCTGCGCGGACGACCTGCTTTTCCTGCTGCCCCTGGATGCGTTGCCTTTTGAGCGGGGCGACACAGATGACGTCGAGCGCATCGGGGACCGCCTACGCATCGTGAACGAGGTCTCCTTCGCGCGACTCCTGGCTCCGGCTCCAGGGGGCGACACCGAGCCGTCCCTGCTGGTGCTCGGCGGCGTCGACTACGACGCCCAGGGAGCGGCTCCCGAAGGACTCGCCGCATCGTCGGCGCCCATCGAAACTGACGATACGCCAGAAGTGGGCAGCCCGGCTCGAAAGGGCGACGATTGGGGAGCCCGTTCGAGTGAAGGCTCCATCACCGAGGGCGCGGGTGAGCGTGGCACGACCCGCAGCGCCTTCCCGGAGCGCTTTCGAAAGCTGCGCCAGGCGCGCTACGAGGCCGAGGCCACGGCGGACATCTTCGAGGAGGCCTTCGAGATCGAGGGCAGCCTGCTCCAGGGCAAGGACACGACCAAGGCCGCGCTCTTCGAGGCCGCGGCGGGCAAGCGCTACCTGCACCTCGCGACCCACGGCTGGTTTGCGCCGGAAAGTGTGCGCTCGACCGAGGACGCGCGACCCGAGGGGAAGGGCTTCGCTCGCATGGGAATCGAAGACCGCGTGACGGGCCTGGCACCGATGACGCTCTGCGGATTGGCGCTCGCCGGTGCCAACAACGGCCGCGATTCCCTCGGGCGCGTACCCGGGATCCTGACCGCGGAAGAACTCTGCTCCCTCGATCTCTCCCAGTGCGAACTCGCCGTCCTCTCCGCCTGTGAGACCAACGTCGGTATCCGTCGCGCGGGTCAGGGCATCCAGTCCCTGCAGTCCGCGCTCTACGCCGCGGGTGCGCGCACATCGATCACGTCTCTCTGGAAAGTCGACGACGCAGCCACTCGCCGCTTGATGGAAGCCTTCTACGACAATCTCTGGGTCCAAGGGATGGGCAAGGCCGAGGCCCTGTGGCAGGCCAAGCAGACGATGCGCGACGAAGGCGATCCGCCGGCGCACTGGGCCGGCTGGGTGCTCACCGGCAATCCCGGCTAGAATAGGGACGTGATGCTTCCCATCCTGTTCGCCGCCCTCCCGCTCCTGCTCGCCCAGGACTCCGAGCCGATACCTCCGTCGCCCAATGACCGCGTTATCGAGCTCGTGATCACGGAGCACGATGAAATCGCCATCGAGGGCCGTGGGGGCACGGTGTTCGCCGAGTACGAAGTCGAGTTCGACGGCACGCTGCACATCTGGACGACATCCGAGCTCGACCTCTTCCTGCAGGTTGACGACGCCGCCGAGGCAAGCCCGCTCGCATCGGATGACAACTCGGGAGGCGGCACGACTCCGTACATCGCGCTCGAGGTCCAGACGGGAGACTGGCTAGTCATCCTGGTTGCCGCTGACCCGGGCGCCACCGGTGCCTTGATACTGCAGCTCGTTGCAGCTACTGAGACAGAGGCCGGCCGCACGGCCAAGAAATTGGCGCGAGACACGCATCAAGCGGCCACCCGCCTGGCGAACGAAGGCCAGTGGACTGCGGCCCGGGATCTCATGGCGGAGGCGCTGCCAGGAGTCATGGACACCGAGGGTCTGGGTCGTCCCGATCTCCTGGACGCCCGATTGAAACTGGCCAACTCGATGTACGGGATGGGTGATCTGGCCGGGGCGCGCGCGCTCTATGAATCGGTCCTCGCGGCCTACGAGCGCACCCTGCCGGTCGATCACCCTGACCTCTTGACCGCCCGAGGGAACCTGGCCAGCTCGATGTACGAGATGGGTGATCTGGCCGGGGCGCGCGCGCTCCATGAATCGGTCCTCGCGGCCCGCGAGCGCACCCTGCCGGCCGATCACCTCGATCTCTTGCTTGCCCGAGGGAACCTGGCCCTCTCGATGTTTGAGATGGGCGATGTTACCGGGGCGCGCGCGCTCCAAGAATCGGTCCTCGCGGCCTACGAGCGCACCCTGCCGGTCGATCACCCCTATCTCTTGATCGCCCGATCGAACCTGGCCACCTCGATGTCACAGATGGGCGATCTTCCCGGGGGGCGCGCGCTCAGGGAATCGGTCCTCGCGGCCTACGAGCGCACCCTGCCGGCTGATCACCCTGATCTCTTGCGTGCCCGAGGGAACCTGGCCGGCTCGATGCGGGAGATGGGCGATCTCCCCGGGGCGCGCGGGCTCGAAGAATCGGTCCTCGCGGCCCGCGAGCGCACCCTGTCGGCCGATCACCCTGATCTCTTGCGTGCCCGGTTGAGCCTGGCCGTCTCGATGTCACAGATGGGCGATCTTGCCGGGGCGCGCGCGCTCTATGAATCGGTCCTCGCGGCCTACGAGCGCTCCCTGCCGGCCGATCACCCTGATCTCTTGCGTGCCCGAGGGAACCTGGCCGCCTCGATGTCACAGATGGGCGATATTCCCGGGGCGCGCGCGCTCAGGGAATCGGTCCTCGCGGCCCGCGAGCGCACCCTGCCGGCCGATCACCCTGATCTCTTGCGTGCCCGATTGAGCCTGGCCGTCTCGATGTCACAGATGGGCGATCTTCCCGGGGCGCGCGCGCTCTGGGAATCGGTCCTCGCGACCTACGAGCGCACCCTGCCGGCCGATCACCCCGAACTCTTGACCGCCCGATTGAGCCTGGCCAACTCGATGTACGAGATGGGCGATCTTGCCGGGGCGCGCGCGCTCCATGAATCGGTCCTCGCGGCCCACGAGCGCACCCTGCCGGCCGATCACCCTGATCTCTTGCGTGCCCGAGGGAACCTGGCCGCCTCGATGCAGGAGATGGGCGATATTCCCGGGGCGCGCGCGCTCAGGGAATCGGTCCTCGCGGCCCGCGAGCGCACCCTGCCGGCCGATCACCCCGAACTCTTGACCGCCCGAGGAAACCTGGCCATCTCGATGTGCGCGATGGGCGATCTGGCCGGGGCCCGCGCCCTGCTCCCCGCTCAGGTCCGCGGGATACGGACGCGTATCCTCGCCTCACTCGCCCTCGCACCGCGCCAGGCGCGGCAGACCGTCGCAAGCGAAAGTCAGCGGCATTCTGAAGTGCTTTTCTTGAGCTCACCCGCTGGGTCCGAGCTCGAGCGAGGGGCATTCGAGTTGACTGAAACTCTGCGCCTCGTCGCTGCAGAAGCGGCAAGATCGCTCACCCGCTTCGAGGCCGATCCAGCGCTGGCCCCGATTCTGCAAGAGGCGGGGCAAGTCCGTAGCGCACTCAACGATCTGGTCGCCGGGGCCGCGCGCGATGAAGCTGGGTCCGAGGGGCTGTCTGCCGAGCTGACGAGGCTCTCACTGAAACGCGATGCCCTCGAGCGCGAAGCAAATCGCCTGCTGGCGGAGCGTGGAGTGGTGACAAAGCCCGTCAGCTCGGAAGGGCTCTCTGCCGCACTCGTTGCGGGCGATGTGGTGGTCGGCTACCGGCGTATCTCACTCAGGCATGTGGACGAATTGAGCGGCGAGACATTGGATGCCGCGGACCACCTGCTGGCGCATGTCTTGACCTCGGAAGGGACCCTGACCCGCATCGACCTGGGCCCTGCCTCGGAGTTCGAGGAGATGGCTGGCATGTGGCGTGCGGCGCTGGGAGCACCGATCAGGGGATCAGGCGTGCTCGGAGCTGGCGACCCGCGCATCGAGGCGGGAACGCCCGTCGCGGACGCGTCTCGCGGGATCGCGGTTAGCGCTGACCTCGGCGTGAGCGTGACTGAAACCGCAGAACTGGACTCGGGTCATATCCTGAGGAGTCGCGTCCTTGATCCAGTTCTTTCCGCCTCGAAGACAGAGGTCAAACGCCTCTTTGTCTGCGCCGACGATCTCCTGTTCCTCCTACCGCTCGACGCCCTCCCGTTCGAGTCCGAGGGAGCGACGCGAGTTGGCGATCGGCTCCGGATAGTGAGTGGCGTATCCTTCGCACGATTGCTGGAGCCGCCGCCCCCGAATGTCGGCGAGCCCTCGCTGCTCTCGATGGGCGGAGTCGACTACGACGCAACCGGTGCTGCGCCCGAGGGCCTATCTGCAGCTTCGGCGCCGATCGAATCGACGGCCATCTCCACGACCGGCGGCGGTACGACCCGCAGTACGACCGGGGGAGGCTTCCAGAACCTGGTGCAGGCCCGGCACGAGGCCGAGGGCATAGCGACACTTTTTGAGGAGGCCTTCGAGAAGACGCCCGCTCTCCTCACATACGGAAAGACAACCAAGGCTGCGCTCTTCGAGGCGGCCCCCGGCAAACGTTACCTGCACCTCGCGACCCACGGTTGGTTCGCACCCGAGAGCGTGCGCTCGACCGAGGACGCGCGCCCGCAGGATCAGGGTTTCACTCGTATGGGCCTCGAGGACCGCGTCACCGGCCTGGCACCGATGACCCTGTGCGGTTTAGCCCTCGCCGGCGCTAATAAAGGAAGGGACTCCCTCGGCCGCGTACCCGGCATCCTGACCGCCGAGGAGCTCTGCTCCCTCGACCTATCCCAATGCGAGCTCGCCGTGCTCTCCGCCTGTGAAACCAACGTCGGTATCCGCCGCGCGGGTCAAGGAATCCAGTCCCTGCAATCCGCCCTCTACGCCGCCGGCGCGCGCACCTCGATCACGTCTCTCTGGAAAGTCGACGACGCGGCAACCCGACGCTTGATGGAAGCCTTCTACGACAACCTCTGGGTCCAGGGAATGGGCAAGGCCGACGCCCTGTGGCAGGCCAAGCAGACCCTGCGCGACGAAGGCGATCCGCCCGCCCACTGGGCCGGCTGGGTGCTAACCGGCGATCCCGACTAAGCTATCAGGTGATGCTTCCCGCCTTACTCACTGCCCTCTCGCTCGCCCTCCCCCAGGAGGCCGAGGCCAGCGCCTCGACGCCGTACGACCTCGTTCTGGAGCTGGAGCTCACCGCCGACGCCGAGACCATCGATGGTCTCGGCCCGGCCCTGACCGTCGGGTATGGGATCGAGTTCAGCGGCACGCTCCATATCTGGACCCGCTCGGACCTCGACCTGGTACTTCGAGTGCAGGACCTCGGCGGCAACACGCTTGCGCGGGACGACGACTCCGGTGGCAGTACCACTCCCTACATCAAGCTAGGCGTCGACAAGGGCAACTTCATCGACGTCCTCGTTGCGTCGAAGAGCGCTGCAGACCTGGGCGCGCTGGAGTTACGTCTGATCGCCGCCCCCGAGACGAATGCTACCCGCGCGGCTGCGGCAGCGACGCGCAAGGCCTGGTCGGAAGCGAGCCGCCTCGCGCGCAACGGAGACCGGACCGGAGCTCGGCTCCTCGTCGCCCAAGCCATCGCGCAGGTTGCGGCCACAGACGGGGTGGCGAGCAGCCAGGCCCTCCACGACGCGCTCCGCGAAATCACCCAACCGGCCTATTCTCAGATGACTCTGGCCGGCGACAAGCGCGACGCGTGGTCGCAACTCACCAAGTACCGAGAGCGGACGCTGCCCAGAAGTCACCCCGCTACCTTGAGTGCACGGACCTCCTTGGCTAAATCGATGCACGCGATGGGCGATCTGGCCGGGGCGCGTGCACTGCGTGAATCGCTCCTCGCGGCCCGTGAGCGCAGCCTGCCCGCGGATCACCCCGACCTGCTTCTTGCCCGCAGGAACCTGGCCAGCTCGATGGACGCGATGGGCGATCTGGCCGGGGCGCGCGCACTGCGTGAATCGGTCCTCGCAGCTCGCGAGCGCATCCTGCCCGAGGATCACCCCGACCTTTTGGCCGCCCGAGGAAACCTGGCCTCATCGATGTGCGACATGGGCGATCTCGCCGGGGCGCGCGCGCTCAAGGAATCGGTCCTCGCGGCCTACGAGCGCATCCTGCCCGAGGATCACCCCGACCTTTTGGCCGTCCGAGGAAACCTGGCCATCTCGATGTCTGCCATGGGCGATCTGCCCGGGGCGCGCGCCCTGCGTGAATCGGTCCTCGCGGCCTACGAGCGCAGCCTGCCCGAGGATCACCCCGACCTTTTGGCCGCCCGAGGGAACCTGGCCATCTCGATGTCTGCCATGGGCGATCTGGCCGGGGCGCGCGCCCTGCGGGAATCGCTCCTCGCGGCCTACGAGCGCATCCTGCCCGAGGGCCACCCCGACCTTTTGGCCGCCCGAGCGAACCTGGCGTCATCGATGCGCGACATGGGCGATCTGGCCGGGGCGCGCGCGCTCTTTGAATCGGTCCTCGCGGCCTACGAGCGCATCCTGCCCGAGGATCACCCCGACCTTTTGGCCGCCCGAGGAAACCTGGCCTCATCGACGCGCGACATGGGCAACCTGGCCGGGGCGCGCGCCCTGCGTGAATCGGTCCTCGCGGCCTACGAGCGCAGCCTGCCCGCGGATCACCCCGACCTTTTGGCCGCCCGAGCGAACCTGGCCGGCTCGATGGGCGCGATGGGCGATCTGGCCGGGGCGCGCGCCCTGTGTGAATCGGTCCTCGCTGCCTACGAGCGCAGCCTGCCCGCGGATCACCCCGATCTCTTGCGCGCCCGAGGGAATCTGGCCGCCTTCATGTCTGCCATGGGCGAACTGCCCGGGGGGCGCGCGCTCTTTGAATCGGTCCTCGCGGCCTACGAGCGCATCCTGCCCGAGGATCACCCCGACCTCTTGCTCGCCCGAGCGGACCTGGCCGTCTCGATGAACGCGATGGGCGATCTGGACGCCGCGCGTGCACTGCTTCCCGCTCAACTCGGCGGCATGCGAACGCGCATCCTCGCCTCGCTCGCCCTCGCCCCGCGCCAAGCGCGGCAGGCCGTCGCAAGCGAAGGCTATCGGCATTCCGAAGTCCTTTTCTTGAGTGAGTCGGCGGGATCCGAGTTGGAGCAAGGGGCATTCGAGCTGACCGAGACGATGCGTCTCGTCGCCGCAGAGGCGGCGCGTTCGCTCGCACGTTTCGAGACGGATCCGGAGCTGGCACCGATACTGCTCGAGGCTGCGGAAGTCCGTCGTGCGCTCAACGATCTCGTCGCGGGAGGCGCGCGTGAAGAGGCGAAACCGGGCGAGCTGTCGGCAGAGTTGACGCGGCTCTCTCTCAGACGCGATCGCCTGGAACGTGACGCGAGTCTGCGGCTCGCCGCACGCGGGGTCATTACGAATCCCGTCGATCTCGGAGCCTTGACCGCTGCACTTGGCCCCGGCGACGTTGCCATTGGGTACAGACGCATGTCGATCAAACACGTAGACGAGGTGAGTGGCGAGACCCTGGAAGCGGCGGACCACCTGCTCGCGCACGTACTCTCCTCGGACGGGACGCTGAACCGCATCGACCTGGGGCCGGCTCCAGAGTTGGAGGAGATCGCGAGCGAATGGCGCGCGGCACTCGGAGCTCCCCTGTTGCGTGGCCTCGGTCTGGAGGACGAGGAAGACGATCCCGAGGCCCGCGCGGGGAGCGAGCTACGCGCCAGGATCCTGGATCCGGTACTGGAGGTGGCGGGAGAGGACACGACGCGGCTGTTCATCTGCGCGGACGACCTGCTTTTCCTGCTGCCCCTGGATGCGCTGCCTTTTGAGCGGGGCGACACAGATAACGTTGAGCGCATCGGGGACCGCCTACGCATCGTGAACGAGGTCTCCTTCGCGCGACTCCTGGCTCCGGCTCCAGGGGGCGACGCTGCGCCGTCCCTGCTGGTGCTCGGCGGCGTCGACTACGACGCCCAGGGGGCGGCTCCCGAAGGATCCGCCGCATCGGCCGCGCCTATCGAAACTGACGATACGCCAGAAGTGGGCAGCCCGGCTCGAAAGGGCGACGATGGGGGATCCCGTTCGAGTGAAGGCTCCAGCGCCGAGGGCGCAGGTGAGCGTGGCACGACCCGCAGCGCCTTCCCCGAACGCTTTCGAAAGTTGCGTCAGGCTCGCTACGAGGCCGAGGCCACAGCGGACATCTTCGAGGAGGCCTTCGAGATCGAGGGCCGCCTGCTCCTGGGAAAGGACACGACCAAGGCCGCGCTCTTCGAGGCGGCCGCGGGCAAGCGCTACCTGCACCTGGCCACCCACGGTTGGTTCGCACCCGAGAGCGTACGCTCGACCGAGGATGCGCGGCCCGAGGGCCAGGGTTTCGCTCGCATGGGCGCCCGGGACCGCGTCACGGGTCTCGCGCCGATGACCCTGTGCGGTTTGGCTCTCGCTGGCGCTAATAAGGGAAGGGACTCCCTCGGGCGCGTACCCGGCATCCTCACCGCGGAGGAACTCTGCTCCCTCGACCTCTCCCAGTGCGAACTCGCCGTCCTCTCCGCCTGTGAAACCAACGTCGGTATCCGCCGCGCGGGTCAGGGCATCCAGTCCCTGCAGTCCGCCCTCTACGCCGCGGGTGCGCGCACCTCGATCACGTCTCTCTGGAAAGTCGACGACGCAGCCACCCGACGCTTGATGGAAGCCTTCTACGACAACCTCTGGATTCAGGGAATGGGCAAGGCCGAGGCCCTGTGGCAGGCCAAGCTGACTCTACGCGACGAGGGAGATCCACCCGCCCACTGGGCCGGTTGGGTCCTCACAGGCGATCCGGAATAACACTCGTGCGAGTGCATCTTTGTCCTACCTGTAACATGGTACCCATGCTCTCGCCCCTGCTCGCCTGCCTGCCCCTCATCATGGTCCAGGATGGGGGTGTGCCGTCCATCTCGGAAACTCCTTACGACCAGGTCCTCGAGCTTGAGATCACGCCGGACGACGAGCCTGCAATCGAGGGTCGCGGACCGACGGCTGTTGCCGAGTACGAGGTCCTGTTCGAAGGTACGCTACACATCTGGACGGAATCCGACCTCGACCTCTTTCTACGCGTCGACGATGCCTCCAAGGCGCGCCCCCTGGCGTCGGATGACAATTCGGGCGGCGGCACGACCCCGTACATCGCGCGCCGTGTCCTGCCTGGAGATTGGCTGGTGGTTCTGGTTGCGGGAGGTCCCGGCGCCACCGGCTCCCTGAAACTGCACCTGATCGCCACGGTCGAACACAAATCGGGACCCAAGGCGGCGAAGTTCGCTCTCGATGTTCAGGCGGCCGCAATAGCACTCGCGGATGAAGGCAGGCAGTCGGCCGCCCGAGAGCTGCTGGCCGAGGCATTTCCAGATGTCATTGCGACACTCAGCTTGGAAACTCCGGACCTCTTGCGAGCGCGATCCAAACTGGCCAGGTCCATGTACGCGCTGGGGGACCTGGCCGGCGCGCGCGCGCTCGAAGAATCTGTCCTGGCCGCCTACGAACGCACCCTGCCGGAAGGTCATCCGGATATCTCGAGGGCCCGAGCGAGCCTGGCCATTTCGCTGAACAAGATGGGAGACCTGGCAAGGGCACGCGCGCTACGCGAGGCCGTCGTGGCGGCTCGGGAGCGTACCTTGCCCGAGGATCATGCCAGCCTTTTGGGCGCCCGAGTGAATCTCGCAAACACGATGAGCCAGATGGGAGACCTGGTCGGCGCGCGCGCGCTCGAGGAATCCGTCGTGGCCGCGTACGAGCGTAGCGTGCCCGAGGATCACCCCGATCTCCTGGCTGCCCGTATAAACCTCTCCACTTCGATGACACTCATGGGGGATCTGGCTGGGGCGCGCGCGCAAGGCGAGTCGGTCGTAGTCGCCTACGAGCGCAGCGTACCGCAGGATCACCCCCACCTGGCCGCGGCGCGCCTGAACCTAGCGAATGCCATGGGCAATATGGGCGACCTGGCCGGTGCGCGTGCGCTCAAGGAAACTGTCGTGGCGACCTACGAGCGCCGCCTGCCGGAAGATCACCCCGATCTTCTGGCCGCGCGATCCAACCTCGCCAACACGATGTTCGCGATGGGGGACATGGCCGAGGCTCGCTCGATCGATGAGTCTGTCATGGCCGCATACGAGCGTTCGCTGCCCGAGGGTCACCCCGCCCTCTTGCGAGCACGATCGCGCTGGGCCACCTCATTGATGCAAATGGGGAACCTGACCGAGGCATACGCCCTCAGGATGTCCGTGCTCGATGACTGCGAGCGTACCTTGTCCGAAGATGATCCCGATCTTCTCGACGCCCGATTCAAGCTAGCAGATTCGATGCATGTGCTGGGGGATATTGGCGGAGCGCGCTCGCTACGTGAGGCAGGCTTGGCGATTCGTGAGCGCAATCTGCCCGCCGACCACCCCGATCTCTCCGCGGCGCGATTGGGGCTAGCCGAATCGATGCAAGATATGGGTGATCTGGCCGGAGCCCGCGCGCTCTACGAATCTGTACTGGATATCTACGAGCGCGTGCTGCCCGATGATCATCTGAAGATACTGGGTGTCCGAACCAACCTGGCCAGCGCCATGCACCGGATGGGCGATCTCGCCGGAGCCCGCGCACTACGCTCTTCGGTTCTGAAGACCTACGAGCGTATCCTGCCTGAAGATCACCCCGACATCTTGATCGCCCGGGCCAACCTGGCCAGCTCGCTGGATGCAACGGGAGACCTGATGGGCGCACGCGCGCTTGATGAGTCGGTCGTTGCTGCTCTCGGGCGCAGCCTGCCCCCGGATCACCCGGACCTTTCCATTGCCCGAGGGAACCTGGCGAGCACCCTGTACGCATTGGGCGATCTGGCAGGAGCTCGGGAGATCGACGAGACTATTCTGGCGAGTCGAGAGCGTACTCTTCCAAGAGACCACCCCGATCTACTGCACGCCCGAGGGCACCTGGCAGTCGCGATGTACACAACGGGAGACGAGGCTGGAGCGCGTGCACTACTCCCGTCTCAAATCGGCGGAATGCAATCGCGTGTCCTTGCCTCACTGTCCCTCGCACCACGTCAGGCGAGACAGATGGTCGCGAGTGAGCGCTACAGGCTGTCTGAGGTGCTTTCTCTGAGCCATTCAGCAGGAACGGAGCTCGAGCAAGGAGTGTTCGAGTTGACCGAGACCATGCGACTTGTCGCCGCAGAGGCTGCACGCTCGCTCGCACGGTTCGAAGCGGATCCGGAGCTCGCTCCAATGCTGGGAAGGGCTGCCCAGATCCGTCGCGGCCTCAATGACCTCGTTGCCGGGACCCGCCAAGACGGATCTGGAGCGGATCGGTTGGCCAGCGAGTTGACGAGGCTGTCGCTCGAACGCGATGCGCTGGAGCGAGAAGCGAATCGGCGGCTCGCTGAACGCGGTGTCGTCACAGCGCCTGTCGATCTCGAAACGTTGACGGCCTCTCTCGCTCCCGGCGATGTTGCTGTCGGGTTCCGGCGCATCTTGCCGACTCACCTGGACGCCGGGAGCGGGGAGTCTCAGGACCTCGAGGATCACATGCTGGCACACGTGGTGACGTCCGAGGGGATGTTGAAGCGTGTCGACCTCGGGCTGGCGTCGGAGCTGGAAAAGCTCGTGAGCGAATGGCGGGGGGCACTCGGGGCTCCCCTGGCGCCTACAGTGGCTCCCGAGCCCGCAATCGACCCGTCCGTGGCCATGGGGGATAAAACACGTGGGATCGGGATCTCCGTCGATGCAGATTCCGATGCGGCAGGGGGTACCGAAGCCGCTCTGGGTCACGCGCTGCGGGCGAAGGTTCTCGACCCTGTGTTGGACCAGGTTGGGACGGACGTTACGCGGCTCTTCGTCTGCGCCGACGATCTGCTCTTCCTGTTACCCCTGGATGCGTTGCCAATCGGTATGGCGAACACCGAGGCTGTGGATGGCGCGGGCCCCATGCGCATCGGCGATCGGATTCGGATCGTGAACGAGGTCTCCTTCGCACGACTCCTGGAGCCTGCATCACCGACCGCGGCCACGCCCTCCCTTCTCGTATTCGGGGGCGTGGATCACGACGCGGACGGAGCGGTTCCCGAGGGGCTCGTGGCAGCGTCGGCCCCCATCGATTCGACCGAGAGCGAGGGCGGCATGGAGTCAGGGGCTGACGAACTGGAGACCGGCGATCCGGAAGGTGGGCCCATATCCCGTAGCGCGATGCCCGGTCGATTCCAGAAGCTTGTGCAGGCACGCTACGAGGCGGAGGCCACGGCGGACATCTTTGAGGAGGCCTTCGAGATCGAGGGTAGCCTGCTCCAGGGGAAGGACACGACCAAGGCCGCGCTCTTCGAAGCCGCGTCGGGAAAGGGCTACCTGCACCTTGCCACCCACGGTTGGTTCGCGCCGGAGAGCGTGCGCTCGACCGAGGACGCGCGGCCGCAAGGGCAGGCGGGCTCTCGCATGGGAATCGAAGACCGCGTGACCGGTCTGGCACCGATGACACTCTGCGGACTGGCTCTCGCCGGTGCCAACAACGGCCGCGATTCCCTCGGCCGCGTCCCCGGAATCCTGACGGCCGAAGAACTCTGCTCCCTCGATCTCTCCCAGTGCGAACTCGCCGTGCTCTCCGCCTGTGAAACCAACGTCGGTATCCGCCGCGCCGGCCAGGGCATCCAGTCCCTGCAGTCCGCGCTCTACGCCGCGGGTGCACGCACCTCGATCACGTCTCTCTGGAAAGTCGACGACGCCGCGACACGGCGCTTGATGGAAGCCTTCTACGACAACCTGTGGGTCCAGGGAATGGGCAAGAGCGACGCCCTGTGGCAGGCCAAGCAGACGCTGCGCGACGAAGGAGATCCGCCCGCGCACTGGGCCGGCTGGGTGCTGACCGGCGATCCCGACTAGAATTGGGTCGTGATGATTCCCACTCTGCTCACCTCCCTCGCGCTCCTGCTCGTCCAGGACTCCGGGCCGATACCTCCAACGCCCTACGACCGGGTCATCGAGCTCGAAATCACCGAGCACGATGAACCTGCCATCGAGGGTCGCGGGAGTACGGCCGTCGCCGAGTACGAAGTCGAGTTCGACGGCACCCTGCACATCTGGACGACATCCGAGCTCGACCTCTTCCTGCAAGTCGACGACGCGGCCGAGGCACGGCCCCTCGTATCCGACGACAACTCGGGCGGGGGCACGACGCCCTACATTGCGCTGAGGGTGCAGCCAGGAGACTGGCTGGTGATCCTCATCGCCGGCGATCCGCAATCCACAGGTGCCTTGACCTTGCATCTGATCGCTGCGCCCGAATCCGAGGCTGGACGCGCCGCGGAGAAGGCTGCGCGAGACGCGCTCCGAGATGGGACGCGTCTCGTGAATCAAGGTCAACGCGCCGCGGCACGGGAAGTCATGTCCAAGGCGTTGCCGCAAGTTGTGGACGCCGCGGGTGCGGACCACCCCGATCTCCTGCGCGCCCGAGCGAACCTGGCCGCCTCGATGTCGCTGATGGGCGATCTGGCCGGGGCCCGCGCCCTGCGTGAATCCGTCCTCGCGGCCCGCGAGCGCATTCTGCCCGCGGATCACCCCGATCTCTTGGCCGCCCGAGCGAACCTGGCCAACTCGATGGAGGCCATGGGCGATCTGGCCGGGGCCCGCGCCCTGCGTGAATCCGTCCTCGCGGCCCGCGAGCGCATTTTGCCCGCGGACCACCCCGATCTCTTGGGCGCCCGAGCGAACCTGGCCAACTCGATGGAGGCCATGGGCGATCTGGCCGGGGCCCGCGCCCTGCGTGAATCCGTCCTCGCTGGCTACGAGCGCATTCTGCCCGCGGACCACCCCGATCTCCTGC